>MDTG01403362.1_pt1 | contig 10036 bp, 8 predicted proteins | sample 811421 | NCBI WGS metagenome assembly MDTG01 (sample SAMN05326645, study PRJNA326480) | marine metagenome | isolation source: seawater | place: Pacific Ocean: South East | collected 2011 | reverse complement strand
TTTCAATGGAAATCACCCCAAGCAATGGAATGGCTTTATTTTATCTTGTTGGGGGTATTTGGTTTGATTGCTCAAATATTGATGACCCAAGCTTTTCAGATAGGCCCGGCCTACAAAATTGCCCCTTATAAGTTTGTTGAGGTGATCTTTTCCCTTGCTTTTGGAGTATTGGTTTTTATGGATGTATATACCTTTTACAGTATACTTGGGATGATATTGATTGTTTTTGGCTTGGTGCTCAATGGCGTTTACAAAAGGAGTAATGAATCGTCATAATTGCAATTTTAGTGTGTTAGCTGAAAACTCCTTTTTCTGATTCGCCCATTTTCATTAAATTTAAAAAATACCATTAATAACGAATTATGGAAAAATCAAACGAAAGACTCTTATCCCTTGATATCTTAAGGGGTTTGACCATCATTTTAATGATTATCGTCAACGATCCGGGTTCCTGGGATCATGTTTACGCACCCCTTTTACATGCAGACTGGAACGGTTTAACACCTACGGATTACATTTTCCCCACCTTTATATTTATTGTTGGTGTTTCTATTGTACTGTCCCTCACCAAACAAAGTGAGAAAGGGTTAGGCAGAAAGGAATTGGTCAAAAAGGTATTGTGGCGTAGTTTAAAGATTTATTTGGTAGGACTATTTTTGTGGTTATGGCCTTCCTTTGATTTTGGTCGAATTCGATGGGTGGGAGTGTTGCCACGTATTGCCTTAGTTTTTATGGTTTGTGCTTTACTTTTTTTGTATACCAAAAGAAAAACACAACTCATCATCGCCTCTTTTATTCTGTTGTTATACTGGTTGGTCATGAAATATCTTCCCGTTCCTGGAATTGGTCTGCCAGATTTAAGTGAACCCGGAAAAAACTGGGCCAATTATTTAGATCAAAATCATTTACCTGGTTATTTGTGGAGAAAAACTTGGGATCCTGAGGGAATACTCAGTTCCTTTCCAGCTGTGGTAACGGGATTGCTGGGTATGATGGCTGGTTTTATATTGATATCCAAAGCTGACCTTAAAGACAAGCTTCTAAAGCTTTTTCTTATGGCAGGGTCCCTACTTGTTTTAGGAGATCTCTTCCAATACCTTATGCCGGTTAACAAAAGTATTTGGAGCAGTTCCTTTGTCCTCATTACAGGGGGAATCAGTTGTTTACTTTTGGCATTATTTGTCTACTGGGTTGACATCAGAGACCAAGCAGCTCGATTCAAAATAGCTGAGGTTTTTGGAATGAATGCCATTTTTTCCTATACTTTGGCCGGCATCTTTTATACCATTTTCTACAGCAAAAAACTCTGGGGTATATCCCTCAGTAACTCATTTGTAGAGCAGGCAATTGATATAGGTGTTGCCCCTAAACTTGCCTCCTTGGTTTATGCTATACTCTATGTTTTGATCCTTTTTATTCCAGCTCATCAGTTGTTTAAAAGGAAAATCTACATCAAATTATAGGTGTTATAATTTTTACCCTATTATTCTGAAATATTTCAGCCCGGTATTATTTGTATATTTAGCTCACTAAATTATAAAAATGAATTACAAAAAAACCTATTGGAAAACCAATTTGAAATATTTGGTTATCCTTTTATCCATATGGTTTACCGTTTCTTTTGGCTTCGGAATTCTTCTGGTAGACACACTTAATCAAATTCAGATAGGGGGATTTAAGCTAGGCTTTTGGTTTGCCCAACAAGGTGCTATTTACGTTTTTGTCATTTTGATATTTGTATATATCTACTTGATGAATCTTTTGGATCAAAAATTTAAAAACCATAAATAATGGAATTACAATATTGGATTTGGATCACAGTAGGACTCAGTTTTACACTATATATTGCAATTGCAATTATGACCAGGGCTTCCTCTACAGGTGAGTTTTATATTGCAGGAAAAGGTGTACCTCCCATTGCTAATGGAATGGCTACTGCCGCTGATTGGATGTCTGCAGCTTCTTTTATTTCGATGGCTGGGATTATTTCTTTTAACGGTTATGATGGATCGGTCTATTTGATGGGTTGGACGGGTGGCTATGTTTTATTAGCACTTTTGTTGGCCCCGTATTTAAGAAAATTTGGGAAATTTACTGTTCCCGATTTTATTGGAGACCGTTATTATTCGAACGTAGCCCGAGCAGTTGCTGTATTTTGTGCCTTGATTGTTTCGTTCACCTATATCGCAGGTCAAATGCGGGGGGTAGGCGTGGTTTTCTCTCGATATTTAGAGGTTGATATTACTTCAGGGGTACTCATTGGAATGTTGATTGTTCTTTTTTACGCCGTATTGGGTGGGATGAAGGGAATTACTTATACTCAAGTTGCTCAATACTGTGTCCTCATTTTTGCATTCATGTTGCCAGCAATATTTATATCTTTTATGGTCACTGGAAATGTGATCCCTCAAATAGGTTTTGGATCGGCAGGAAGCGATGGAGTTTACTTACTCGATAAATTAGATGGTTTACAACGTGAGCTTGGTTTCCATGAATATACTTCGGGAAGAAAATCAAGATTAGACGTTTTCTTTATTACCTGTGCTCTTATGGTAGGTACTGCAGGATTGCCTCATGTTATTGTTCGATTTTTTACGGTAAAAAAAGTAAGCGACGCAAGAAAATCTGCTGGTTGGGCCTTACTTTTTATTGCCATTTTGTACACCACAGCTCCTGCCGTAGCGGTTTTTTCCCGAACCAACTTAATCGAAACTGTGAGCAACAAAGCACATGCTGCGCTACCGGAATGGTATGAAAAATGGGAAGCCACAGGGCTTATTTCATTCGAAGATAAAAACCAGGATGGACTGGTGCAATATGTTGCTGATCCAAAAATCAATGAATTGAAAGTCGATGCGGACATTATGGTATTGGCTAATCCCGAGATTGCCGATTTACCCAATTGGGTGATTGCCATCATGGCTGCAGGAGCTTTGGCTGCTGCCCTTTCAACAGCAGCGGGACTCTTACTCGTAATTTCTTCTTCAGTATCCCATGACTTGATCAAAAAAATGATCAACCCAGATGTGAGTGAAAAAGGTGAATTAATTGCTGCTCGATTGTCTGCAGTTGGAGCTGTTATGCTTGCTGCATATTTTGGAATAAATCCTCCTGGGTTTGTTGCGGCTACTGTTGCACTGGCTTTTGGTTTGGCTGCAGCCTCTTTCTTTCCCGCCATTGTAATGGGAATTTTTAGTAAAAAAATGAATAAGGAAGGAGCTATTTCAGGTATGGTGGTTGGGGTTTTATTAATGTTATTCTATATGACTAAGTTTAAATTTGGATGGTTTGGTGGAGGAACTGAAAAAGACTGGTGGTTGGGTATCTCCCCGGAGGGCTTTGGTTCTTTTGCCATGTTGCTCAACTTTGTGGTGTCCATAACTGTTTCAAAATTTACCCCCGCTCCTGACGGTGAAATCCAAAAACTAGTTGAAAACATCAGAAACCCAGATCAGGATTAAAAACAAGAACAAAACCAAAACTCTATTGATTTTTCAAAGTATTTCAGAACAAGAAAAAACCTTAATTTTATAATTCCTTAATTAACAAATTGATCCAAAGCTATCTAAATGAAACGTGTTCATTCCAATTAGTGAGTTATAAAATTATAGCTAATTAGGTATAGAAAACATTGATCAATTATTAGACCAATAAGCCTTTTGAATATAAACCGAAGTTAGAGGCGGAGGCCACTACTTTTTTAATCATTTTTAAATCAGAGATGGGTTCACCATCTTCTGTTTTACTCGTTCCCTTAGCTGAAAGGTGTATTTCATGAAAACCCGCTTTAAAAAAAAGTTCACAATTTTGATTATCTATTCCACCTCCAGGCATTATAACAAGTTGTTCTTTTGCAATTTTTTTAAGTTCAAACAACAAATCCAATCCTTCTATTGCACTTGATTCCTGACCGGAACTCAAGACTCTGTCAAAACCTAAATCTATTATTTTTTTTAAGGATTCTCTGGGTTGGCAAATACGGTCAAAAGCCCGGTGAAATGTCAAGTCAAGTGGATGGGCCATTTTAACCCAGTTTTTAAGCGTAGTCAATGCTAAGGAATAATCTTGATTTAGAGCTCCCATTACTATTCCATGAGCCCCCAATGATTTGGCCATTTCTATTTGATATTCTATTGTTTTGACTTCTTGTTTAGTGTATACAAAGTTTCCACTCCGAGGACGAATCAGTACATGAACTGGAATTTTAGTTTTATCTAATACATCTTTTAAAAATTTTGACGATGGGGTAAGTCCATCTTCCAATAAATTCTCACAAATTTCCAGTCTAGAAGCCCCCCCAGTAATAGCATTTGATAGAGAAGTTTCGGAAGTACAACAGATTTCAATTATCATGAAAAATATTTTTGTCGTTAGAAATGTAAGTTTAGTATATTTTTGCTGTTTTTTCTAATTTCATACCTCAATTTTTGATCCAGTTTCAATTAAATACACCTATATTTACAACCGTCAATTAACACTTTTTAGGACTATTAATGAAAAAGGGAAAAACCTTGTATCAGTTTCCTGGTTCTTTCGAGGAAAATCGATTCGAAAAGCTTCATAATGTCACTTTTGAAACTTCTTTAACTGGTTCTATAGTAGTTGCCGATGAAATTGCTGCGCTTATCAGAGAAAAACAAGCTATTGGATTGCCATGTGTTTTGGGGCTTTCTACAGGGTCTTCTCCTATCACTGTATACAATCAGTTGATTAAACTTCATCAAGAGGAAGGGTTGAGTTTTAAAAATGTGATTACTTTCAATCTTGATGAATATTACGGCTTAGAACCCAATGAAATTAATAGTTATAATTTTTTTATGCATGAAAATCTTTTTGATCACATTGATATTCCTGCCGAAAGCATCAATATTCCTCTAGGGACCATTGAATCCAAAAAAGTGAGGAAATACTGTAAATCTTATGAAAAGAAGATAGCCGATTTGGGTGGGCTAGATTTTCAATTGTTAGGGATCGGAAGATCTGGACATGTTGGATTCAACGAACCAGGATCTAATGTTAACTCACAAACCCGTTTGGTTACCTTAGATCACCTTACCCGTTATGATGCTGCAGGAGCTTTCTATGGCATTGAAAATGTACCCAGTAAGGCAATTACTATGGGGATTAAAACTATTCTTTCCGCTAAGCGTATTGTGCTCTTAGCATGGGGAACAAATAAAAGTGAAATTATACAGAAGGCGGTTGAGGGTACTTTAACTCCCAACATCCCAACAACATACCTTCAGAAACATAAAAACACAACTTTGGTTTTAGATAATCAATCAGCTTCGGCTTTGACAAGAATCAAAAGTCCTTGGATTACTGGAAATTTTGATTGGAGTAAACTTTCCAATCAATGTAAAGCGGTTTATTGGTTGTGTGAGAAAACGAACAAATCTATCTTAAAGCTCACTGAGGAGGACTACAATCAAAATGGAATGTCTGAGCTTTTAATTTTAGAGGGAAATTATTACGACCTCAACATAAAAATGTTTAATCGCATACAAAACACCATTACGGGTTGGCCTGGAGGAAAACCTAATGCTGATGATAGTAAGCGGCCGGAGCGTGCTCAGCCTCATAAAAAAAGATGCATCATTTTCAGTCCCCATCCAGATGATGATGTCATTTCAATGGGAGGAACTTTTGATCGCTTGGTAGCCCAAGGGCATGAGGTTCATGTAGCCTATCAAACCTCTGGAAATATAGCTGTTTCTGATAATGAAGCGCTCAAGTATATTGAAGTCATTGCTGATACCACTAGTGAACCTTCACTTTATTTCGATTTGAAAAAAGAGTTGTTGGAAAAAGAAAAAAACACAATTGATTCTTTGTCCCTGAGAAAGCTAAAAGGAACAATTAGAAAAAGAGAGTCTTTAGCAGCAACCCGCTATATAGGAATTCCCGATAATCAAGTTCATTTCTTAAATCTTCCCTTTTATGAGAGTGGTAAAATAAAAAAAAATCCGCCTTCACAACAAGATATCGACATTACCAATGAATTGATCAAAACGACGAAACCACACCAAATATTTGCGGCTGGTGATTTGGCTGATCCTCACGGCACTCATCGCATATGTCTGAATATCCTATTCGATTCCATAGATCAACTCAAATCAGAATCCTTTATGAATGATTGCTGGATTTGGCTCTACAGAGGAGCTTGGCAAGAATTTGAGGTCCACGAAATCGAAATGGCGGTCCCAATGAGTCCTGACCAAGTTTTACGAAAGCGAAAATCTATATTTTTTCATCAATCTCAAAAGGACAGAGTTATGTTTCAAGGGAGTGATGATCGTGAGTTTTGGGTCCGTGCAGAGGACAGAAATCGTATGAGTGCTAAACGATATAGAGATTTGGGTCTGTCTGATTATCAGGCGATGGAGTTATTCCAGCGATATCATTTTTAAATATTAACTAAATTAGTATGATTTATTGGAGATCATAAAGAATTAAAATAAGATCATATATTGAATTTAGGATCTGGGTTCGATGAACGATTTGTTACAGAATTTTTCTCCCATCTTTGCCCCAAAGCCCCTTTAATAGAAGTGCCCAAAAATAATCTCTATAAATTAATAAAGCTATGAACAGAAAACAATTTTTATCTCTTTCAGGAGTTTCGACATTAGCATTTGTATTGCCAACCCCAGTTTTTTCATATAATAATAATCTGAAAAACAAAATTTCCTTGGCCCAGTGGTCTATGAACAAAACTTTTTTCTCTGGAAAAAAAGATCCACTTGACTTTGCTGTTTATGCTGCAGAAATGGGATTTCAAGGAGTCGAGTTTGTCAATCAATTTTATTTTGACCAACTCCAAAATGGAACGACTTCAAGTAAAAATGTTATTAGTTTGGCCAAAACGCTCAACTCAAGAGCCAAAGAAAATAATATTTCTAATGTTTTGATTATGGTTGACTTGGAAGGTAATCTTGCAGACCCCTCCTCTAAAGTAATCAAGACTGCTATCGAGCAACACAAAAAATGGCTTGAGTTGGCTGCCGAAACAGGTTGTCATTCTATTAGAGTTAATCTAGCTGGAGAAAATAAAGATTCCCAAATATGGATTAATCAATCTCTTGAGGGCCTAACTGGACTGTGTGAGTTTGCTAAAACCATGGGGATCAACGTAATCGTTGAAAATCACGGTGGTTTCTCTTCTAATGGTAGTATGTTGGCAAAAGTTATGAAAACAATTAATATGGACAATTGTGGAACCTTACCAGATTTTGGAAATTTCTGTATTTCTTACGGATTGGGCAATGAAACTGGCTGTGAAGAATCTTACGATATTTACAAGGGTGTTGCAGAATTGATGCCTTATGCCAAATCGGTAAGTGCCAAAGCTTATGATTTTGATGACAATGGAAATGAAACCAAAATCGATTATGTCAAAATGATGAAGATCATAAAAGACAACAATTATGATGGATTTATTGGAGTGGAGTACGAAGGCAGCCGTTTGGAAGAAAAAGAAGGAATTATGGCCACCAAAAATTTAATTCAGCGTTTACTTTAGTACAAGGATATGTGTCATTTTAAAAAAACAATATTTTTTATTATTGGATTTATACTGATGATGATGAGTAGTTGTAACCCTCCACAACCGGTCTTCAGATTGGATGAGATGCCTATTATCCCTTTACCTCTATCTTTAGCAAACTCAGAAGAGATCATGCCCATTGATTTAATTAAATCTATTAGGACAGTAGGGTCGGATAAGCAGCTCCTTTTGATGGCTCAAAATTTTAAAATTTTCTGGAAAAAATATACTGAAAAAGAGTTAATTCTCTCTGATAATGCAAGCGATGATGATCATGCTGTCACCCTCAAAATTGTCAATGATTTTAGTACTAAGCGTGAAGCATATAAGCTAAAGATAGGATCGGATAAAATTAGCGTTGAAGGAAAAACGGCCGAGGGAGTTTTTAGAGGGCTAAAAACACTTGAGCAGTTAGTGATTTTCAGTAAGCTTTATGGGAAAATCAATTTATTATCCCTTCCTGGAGGGGAAATTACAGACCAACCCACCTATGCATATAGAGGGGCCATGCTCGATGTTGCAAGGCATTTCTTCTCAGTTGCTGATGTCAAAAGATATATTGACCTTTTGAGTATTTATAAAATTAATTTTTTACATTTTCACCTTTCCGATGATCAAGGTTGGCGGATTGAAATTAAATCTTGGCCCAAACTCACTGAAATCGGTGGGCTAACTGAAGTGGGAGCAGGTAGGGGAGGGTTTTATACCCAGGAGGATTTTAAAGAGCTTGTAAAATATGCTGCTGATAGATTCGTTACTATTGTTCCCGAAATTGACCTTCCGGGCCATACCAATGCAGCTCTGGCTTCTTATGAGGAACTTAATTGTGATGGCAAAGTTAAAGCTCTATATACGGGGATTAATGTAGGGTTTTCCACCTTGTGTGTAGACAAAGAAGTTACCTATGATTTTGTAGATGATGTGATTAGAGAAATTAGTGAAATATCTCCAGCCCCTTATTTCCATATTGGAGGCGACGAATCCCTTGTCACTCCAGAAGAGGATTATAACCTTTTTATGGATAGAACTTTGGCCATCGTAAAAAAATACGGCAAAATACCGATGGGATGGTATGAACTCATTACTGCCGATATCCCTGAGGAAACCCTTTTACAATATTGGGCCAAAACAGAAGATTTTTCCAAAGTGATTCCCAAAAAATCCAAAATATTGATTTCCGCAGCTTCCTTTAACTACTTAGACATGAAATACGACAGCATCACCACTTTGGGACTATTTTGGGCCGGTTATTTACCTGTAAAAAAGGCTTATGATTGGGACCCAAAAACTTTAATTCCTAATTTAGATTCTGAGCAAATCGTAGGTTTAGAGGCCCCACTTTGGACTGAAACCATAGAGGATTTTGATGACATTGCCTTTATGGCTTTTCCAAGAATAATAGGTCATGCCGAAATAGGGTGGACGGATTCTAGCTACAGAAAATGGGAGGATTATGCCAACAGACTGTCTTTCCATGGTCGACTTTTAGAAACTTTAAAGGTTAAGTTTTATTCTACGACTGAAATAGATTGGAAATAAAATTAAATTTTCACTTCTTGAGGCTTTGAGGTGCTACAGACTTAAAGTGGCTGGAGTTTTAAGTTTCTCCATTTCACCTTAATACCTCCACCACTATGAATTTGAAGTGCAAGGGAACCTTTTCCGCTACCTATTTTTTCATCTGTTAAAGAAATCATTTTAGTTCCGTTAAGCCAGGTGGTGACTTTATCACCAACTACCTTAATTTTCATTTGATTCCAATCCCCCATCTTTAGGGCCTTATCTTTTTTAGGATCAGGTTTAATCAACCATCCCCTTCCATAGGATTCGTAAATGCCACCAGTGTCATTCCCTGGAGGAGCGACTTCAACTTGCCATCCACTTATTTTGGTGCCTTCCAAAATTGAGCGGAAAAAAACACCACTATTTCCATTGGCCTCCTGTTTGAACTCCAATGTAAATATAAAGTCATCGTAAAAATTTTCGGTAGATAAATAACCGTATTTTTCTTCTGGACCACTTTCACAGACCAACAAACTATCTTCAATATACCAAAGCTCAGTGCCGTGTATATTCCATCCACTCAAATCTTTTCCATTAAAAAGAGAAATTTTTTGGGCGCTAATTGAAGCCGTTGTTAATAGAAATAGTAAGGGAATGCTAATGTGTTTCATTATGAATAATGGTTTAATGATTCAATTTAAGTAAATTTATGGGAACCATAAAATAACATTTGTTTTCCAAAAATAACATAAGTGGTAAATCTATTACTAATTGATTGCAAGAATCAAATCATTTACTGGTGTAAAAAAACATTAAATTTAAAGGAGCAATTAAGTTACACCAAATTTCTTCTGTTTTTAAGAAAAAAAAAGGAAAAATTTGTTCCATCAAGTAGCGAGAGGGAGACTTGAACTCCCGACCTCCGGGTTATGAATCCGACGCTCTAACCGGCTGAGCTACCTCGCCATTTACAATTCGCAAATATAA
>MDTG01320557.1_pt1 | contig 10036 bp, 10 predicted proteins | sample 811421 | NCBI WGS metagenome assembly MDTG01 (sample SAMN05326645, study PRJNA326480) | marine metagenome | isolation source: seawater | place: Pacific Ocean: South East | collected 2011 | reverse complement strand
TTAGATCAGATATATTTTTTTCTATCTCATCACATTTTGCTTCTACCATCTGCTTATTATATTCCAAATCATTTCTCTCTATTAACAATCCAATCTCCTTAAGGGCGAATCCAGCCGATCTAAAATGTTTAATAGCATTAATGCTCGATAGCTGTTCATGGGAATAATATCTGTAATTGCTATCTGGATTTACCTTTTTAGGCTTTAGTAATTCTATATCATCATAATAACGCAAGGTTTTAACAGGTATATTGCATATCTTTGAAACTTCTCCGATTTGATAATATTTCTCTTCTTTTTTCTTCGTCAAAGCATTTATCCCCCTTGATAAACTATGCTCTCATCTTAAAGTTTTGCTTAAGTTTTATAAAAACATATGATCTATTCTTTTACCTCTACTCTCTTTGCTACATAAAGGTTAACAAGAGAAAGAGATGCTGCTAAAAAGAAAATGTACTGCGGACCCCACTTTCCCCAAAGAATTCCGCCTATAATGGCGCAGGTAATTGAAACTATATGGTCCAGACTAAGTCCTAATGACAGTGTAGGCCTAATATCAGAGATATCAACTGCAATTGAGCGTAGATATATTGTTCTTATCATACCCATCTGAGTGGACATCTTATCTAATATAAGTAGGATATACGCAAGGATTACAGGCCCCCCTATAGTGGCCAAGCTTCCCGATGCAAATCCAGCACTCAGTAATCCATAAAATAAATAGACAAATATAAAGGATAGGGCATCTGCATAGAGTAACTTTTTAAGACCAAATCTGTCAATCCACCTCCCGAGGGCAGGAATAAAGAACATCCCTACGAATGAACCAATTATGCTTAAGACTGCCAAGGTATCGGCTCTTTTATTCAATAATTCGATTAAAACCCATGGACCATAAACTAACATGATCTGTTTCTGAACACCCCACATAACCACCAAAACATAGTAGTACTTGTATTCCTTTCTAAAAACAAATTTTATTCTTTTATTGCTTTTAATAGGTTGTTTCATCAGTCTTTCTAAGGTGAATAATAAAATAAGAACAAATGATAAAACAACTGCTGATAAGACAAAAATCCACTTTATTTTAGTTTGAAAGCTGAAAAATCCAGTTCTAAATCCTATGAAAACCAATACACTGGCTACCATAGTAAATGCAGTAGTGACTCCTTTGTATTCTCCCATTCTTTTACCAATATTCTCATCTTTAATTAACGACATTCCTATACTATCATTTATAGGCATAAATAAATGACTTCCAGATGAATTAATAAATATAAAAATTAACATGATTGCAAATGGAGGCGTAATAAAGCCCAATACGCCTATACCGATAATGCTAAGTAGCTGTGCTACCATTGCAATGCGAACATCTGAAAATGATGATAAAATTGCTATAACAAAAACTACAAGCACCCCGGGTAATTCCCTTGGAAATTCAATGATTCCCCTCTGAAATGCAGTAACATGGTATACCTCTTTAAAATAGTTGGAGAGTACATTACCACTAAATCCGAAACCAAGTGCAGTAAGTGCAATAATAATAAAGTAAACAAACTGTGTTTTTGTTATATTTTCAGTCCTCTTAATCATTCCGTCATCCCCTCTTCTTGTGACAAGTCAGTATTATGCAATTTCCTCAAATAATATTTAGTTATATTACCCCACTAAATTACTACTTTATTAGATAAATGTCAACGGTAAAACGTAGTTTGCTTTTATGATTTCTTAATAACAATAAAACGCTATAAGTCTTTTAATATTACTTATAGCACTTTTCTAATATTTATGATTTTCTTTTTAAGTTAGTTCATTTATACTTTCACAACTTCTTACTTTGACGTAAAATATTTGAATGGTTTTATAAGACTATAGATTGATATTTTTCAGCCAAAACATCATAGGCTTTAATGATTCATCAGCTTCATCTAATTCTTTCCAAGGAAACATTGTCATCATTTCTTGCTGCTTCTTATATCCGCTCTTCATCCAGTAATTATCTAGTGAAATATACCCCGATGGTTTCCGCAGATGATTTTCCGGTCTCTCTACTGCACAAAAAGCAGTCATATCAAATCGATTAAGTGATTTTGCGTACCCCTCTCGCTCTTCGAAAAAGGATTTATACAGACCTTGGCCTCGAAATTCTTTCAGTATGACGGATTCACTAAGATAAAAAATCTTGTCTGAATCATATCCTCTCTTTATAAAAGGCTGCTGAAATTCATCAGCTGCATTAGAAAGTGGCAAAGCAGTAGAAACTCCCACAATTTTATCCCCAGAAAATACCATCACAGCAATACTCTCAGGACAGCTTGAGAAAACACTCAAATATTGCTCCTCGTATTCCAAACTACCATCATATAAATAGGGATATTCCCTAAAAACTGTTATTCTTAAACGTGCCAGCTCAGGTATATAGAAACTTACATCATTTCCTATTACAGTCTTAATAGATAAATTCGTCATTTGATTTCTCCCTATTTTTCTTATTCTGCAATTTCAAAGGGCTAAACTAAAATACCTTTTAAAACTTTAAAGCTGATAATAATTCTTTTGTATTCATAGCTAGTCCCCTTGAAAATTATACCACACAATTCACTACTTAAGGAGATTATGAATTTATTACGGAGAATACCAACGGATAAATTTTTATACGAACTATAACTCTTTTTTAGTTATCTCCATTTTCTTCTATTCAAACTACAATATTTATTTTGCATTTTGGAAATAACTATTATAAAGGAAAAAGAAAATTCAAAGCAATATATTCTAAAACTTGGAGTTGAAGAGATGAAAAAAATTAAAATGCCAACTGCATATACTATACTTTTTGCAATAATTATTGCAGTTGCTATATTAACTTGGATTGTTCCTGCTGGACAATACGATTATGTTGATCCTGAGGCTTCAAAGAAAGAGCCTATACCCGGTACATATCATACAGTTGATCAAAATCCTCAAGGTGTAAAGGAAGTTATTTTAGCACCTGTATCAGGTTTTTACGATGCTGTGGATGTTGCATTATTTATAATAGTAATCGGTGGATTCCTTGGTGTTGTCATGAAAACTGGGGCCATTGACGCAGGTATAGCAGGTACGACACAAAAACTAAAGGGCAAAGAAAAAGTGATGATTCCAGTTCTGATGATCTTATTCGGCTTGGGCGGAACCAGCTTCGGTATGGCAGAGGAAACCATAGCATTCTATCCTTTAATACTTCCGATATTTATTGCAGCTGGTTATGATGCATTAACGGCTGCGGCAGTTATACTCCTCGGAGCTGGAGTAGGAGTTTTAGGATCCACTGTGAATCCATTTGCCACAGGCATAGCATCTGGTTTTGCTGGCATTTCACTTGGTGAAGGTATTTTATTAAGAGTGATGCTGCTAATACTTTGTGAGGTAGCAGCTATTCTATATGTCATGAGATACGCTGAAAAAGTAAAAAAAGATCCTGCAAAGTCATTTGTCTACAATCTAAAGGAGGAAAATGAAAAACACTTTTTAGATACAAACCACGAAGGTAAATTCCCAGAATTAACGGGTAAAAGAAAGATTATCTTAGCTCTATTTGGTTTAACATTCATAATTATGGTAATTGGCGTCATCCCCTTCGAAGATATTGGTATTACGCTTATACCGACTTTATGGTGGTGGTTTGGAGAGTTAACAGCACTTTTCTTAGTTTCAGCAATTTTTATAGGGTTTGTTGCTAGAATGGATGAAAAGGAACTGGTTTCTTCATTTGTATCGGGCGCCCGTGATCTTCTTGGAGTAGCATTGATAGTAGGGATATCCCGAGGGATTACAGTGGTAATGAATGCAGGTAGAATTACTGATACAGTTCTTTATTTAGGAGAAACCACTCTTTCTAATGCGGGTTCTATATCCTTTGCCATATTAACATACCTATTTTATATACCTTTATCCTTCTTGATACCTTCAACAAGTGGACTTGCTACACTTTCGATGCCAATTATGGCTCCACTTGGAGATTTCGCTGGAGTGGCAAGGGATATTGTAATAACTGCTTATCAATCTGCATCGGGTATAGTCAATTTGCTCACCCCTACAAGCGCAGTAGTTATGGGAGGTTTAGCCATAGCTAGGGTACCTTATAACAAATGGTTAAAGTTTGTTTGGAAATTCTTATTGATACTCATGGTAATAATTATTGCGTCACTAATTTTTGGGGTCTTTATGAGTTAAATACTATCTTCTTTTCATAATCTCACTATCCTCATATTTTAACAGCCACAAAGGACATTCGTACTGTTATTTGTGGCTGTTATCATTGAGTTGGTAGTGTTATTCAAACATTTGTGAAATTAACTATATACCGCTTAAAATACTGCTCCATTTAGCTAAGATAGCATTTCCTCTTTCAATACTCTAATCCTTTACTCTATTTCATTTATGGGTTTTAGGAATTTAAAAAGTTATCACACAAATCCTTCGCTTTTTCTAAATAACTACTCTTCCCTACATCACCCTTTTCAGTTACACCCGGCACAACTAAAACACCCCGATCCTTCCAACCAGTATAGGCACATATATCCTTATAACTTTGAACAATACCTTGATAACCCTGTTCATCAGGATTTGATCCACATACGATAAAAGCGCTTTCTTTAATCTTAAGGGGTTTTGGACGTTGTGGAACTTCATAAGAGTATAGTTTATCGACAGCAAGTTTCAATTGTGAAGAAAACCCATACCAATATAAGGGGGTAGCAAAAACTATTGCATCGGCAGTTTCTAATATAGTGGAAAATTCGTTAAAGTCATCGTTAAAAACACAGGGACGACCTTTACTCCAACATGCATTGCATGCTCTACATGGCAGAATCTTATGAAAGGCGGCCTCATATTTTCGTACACTAAAGCCTTTTTCTTGAGCCTCAGTAATAAAACTCTCCGCCAACATATCGCTATTTCCACCTTTTCTTGGACTTCCAGTTACTACAAGTATATTTTTACTCATAAAATACTCTCCTTTTCATATATTGACTTCATTTTCATAATATAATAAAATAACTGAAAAAGTAAGTATGCACTTTTTAGGTAGGTACTATCAAAAAGGAGAGTGTTCGTTATGATAAATGAAAGTTACGAAGCTAATACTGAACCATTTGAATATACATTGTCATTAATCGGAGGAAAATGGAAAATGCATATCCTTTTCTTATTATTACTTCGTAAGGTTTTACGCTATGGTGAGTTAAGAAGATTGTTAAGCGGAATAACCCATAAGATGTTAAGCAATCAATTGAAAGACCTTGAAAAAGATGGCCTAATTATTCGAAAGGAATATCCACAAATACCTCCAAAAGTAGAATATTCCCTTTCTTCTAAAGGTCTTTCTCTTATGCCAGTTTTAAGCGAAATGTGCAAATGGGGACAGTCCCACATTAATGATGAATCAAATGTGTAGAATTTCTTGCTCTAGCTAGTAGCTAAAGACCTTTGGATTGCTAGCTGGAGCCAATTATTCTGGGATTTATTTTCAAAATAAGCAAAATAAAGATCAATTTATGGGTTGACAGCAGCAACAGTTATATGTATGATTAAAGACAAATAGAGTCTTTAATATCTTTTAAGGAGTTTTTTACATGAAATATACAAAAGCAACAAACTACGCGCTGCACACAATCTTATATATGATGGAGCATGGTAAAAATGAAAAGTTAAGTGTACGCACACTGGCGGATTACTTCGACGTATCCGTTACCTACCTTTCTAAGATTCTAACACAGCTTGTAAAGGCTGGTCTAATTGAGTCAGTTTCCGGCGTGAAAGGCGGTTATGTTTTACACAGAGGAATGGAGGATATTTCCTTTATGGATGTCATCAGAGCTACGGAGGGCAGTGGCGCATTTTTTCACTGTGGTTTTGAGGAAAACAACAAATGCCCGATTCATAAGGTAATGGCAGAGGCTGAAAGCATAATGGAAAACTATCTTCAGGAAAAAAAGCTTTTTGATATAGCCCGAGATAACTCATCTTGTAGAATGGACAGCGAATAATCTTTTAAAGTATTTAGCCATATTATATATTTTTTTGCTACAATTATAGATATAAAACATCTTTAATATATCAGTTCATTAGTGATATCCTTTGCGATTGTGTTATTGGCCCTATTTTCCCATATATCGCTAGGTGAAAGCTCCAATATTTTCATAAAAGTAATTAGCTTTTTTTATATTTAAATTATAGATATTAAATATCTCTAATATATCAATTGGGAGTGTGATAAAAATGAAAAAGATTGAAGAACTTGAAAAAAAACTATTGGAAAATTGCTTGTGCAGTACTCAGTTCCTACAGTACTCAGCTTACTTGTTCATTCACTTTATATTGTTGTGGACAGAATTTTTATAGGAAACATACCTGAGGTTGGTGCATTGGCCTTGACTGGAGTCGGTCTTACAATGCCTATTCTCACATTGATATTGGCACTTTCTGCCCTTATAGCAATGGGAGCTGGCTCCAATATTTCCATTAATTTAGGCAAAGGGAAAAAAGAAGAAGCTGAAAATACTGCTGGAAACGCAATAACGTTATCCGTTGTCATAGGTTTTATAATCATCATTCTATATTATCTATTTAGCACCCAAATATTCGACTTGCTTAGGATACAGGATCAGACATTACTTTATGCCAAGGAATACATTACTATCATTATACTTGGTACTGTGTTTAATATGATTGGCTTTGTATTTCCTTTCATCGTACGTGCCGACGGAAATCCACGATTTTCTGCCGCAATAACAATTACAGGATGCCTCCTTAATATAGGACTGGATGCACTCTTTATACAGGTCTTCCATATGGGAATAAAGGGAGCCGCCATTGCTACAGTCCTTTCACAGTTTGTTACGGTAGTCCTAGGTCTTTCATATTTCATAAAAGGAAAGCCTAGTCTAGAGCTTAAAAAGAGCAATTTTAAATTCTACCAAGCAACGTTAAAACCCATATTTTTAATCGGCCTCGTTCCCTTTTCCAATCAATTGTCCATCAGTGTTGCACAAATCGTCAGCAATTATTCTTTAAACCTATACGGTGGTGAGCTGGCAATTGCTGCAATGACTGTTTTAAGCTCCATTGCAGCATTATTCCTGATGCCCGTCTATGGAATATCACAGGGATTTCAGCCTATTGTCGGTTTCAATTATGGAAGAAAGCTATACGACAGGGCGCTTAAGACACTTATATTGGCTACCGTATTCAGCGCCGCTATTCTAGGTGTAGGCACCTTGATTACTCAAGCATTTCCTGAATTCTTAGTCGGTCTTTTCACACAGGATTCTAGGCTTGTAGATATCGCTGTTAAGGGTATAAGGAAATATACGATACTTCTTCCACTGGCTTCTATACCTATCTTTGGTTCAGCCTTTATGATGCTGACTGGAAAACCTAAGACAGCAGCATTACTAAGCATATCAAGGCAGTCTGTAATATTGGCATTGACAATTTTTCTTCTTCCAAGGGCAATAGGACAGGACGGACTTTGGTTGGCACAGCCACTAACAGATATTTTAGCAAGCATCATCACAATTATACTGTTTATAAAAGCCTACGGCCATATTATGAAAAAGAAACCGAGTAACATATAGATTTTTTCTATGTCTATAGCGCCCCCTTTCTCAATAAAGAGTTGAGTAAATATCAAGTAAATAACATATGCCTAAAATAAATATTAAGGAGATAGAGCTATGACAGAGTTTTGGGAATCAAGTTTTATAAAAAATCAAATTATGTGGGGATTTGAACCTTCGGATTCAGCAATCTTGACAAAGGACTTTTTCCTTAAAAAGAAAGCTAAGGATATATTGATACCTGGTATAGGATATGGTAGGAACGCAAAGATTTTTATTGACAATGGAATAAATGTAACAGGTATTGAGACTTCAAAAACAGCGATTGATTTGGCAAGGCAGCATGGTCTTAATATTAGAATTTTTCATGGTTCAGTAACTGATATGCCCTTTGATAACAAAATTTATGACGGTATATTCTGTTATGCACTCATTCACTTATTGAATAAACATGAGAGAGATAAGTTTATTAAAGATTGCTATAATCAGTTAAAGCCAAAGGGATATATGATTTTTACTACTATTTCAAAAGACGCCCCAATGTATGAAAAGGGCAAACAACTGGGTAAGGACTATTTTGAGATAATGGAAGGAGTAAAAATGTTTTTTTATGATTCTGACTCGATAAAACAGGAATTCGGAAAATATGGACTGATAGAAATTTCAGAAATTGTTGAGCCACATAAGAATATGGAAAATAAACCTCCATTTAAATTCATTATGGTAAAATGTCAAAAAGAACTATAATTACGTGAAACATCAAAAATAGTGAATTAAGGGAACCTTTAGCAAGTTCCCTTAATTCTTTAATTTTACTTATCTATTTTAAAAATTATTTCTTCACAATATAAAATGCTACTTTACATTTCTCCAAAACCACTTTCAACAAGTTCTCTCAATTCCTTTACTGCCTCAGTCGAATCTTGACCTTCAGCTACTAAAGTTATTTTACTCCCCTTTTGAAGTCCTAGACCCATTAATCCCATAATTGACTTAGCATTTGCAGTTTTTCCGTCAAAATTAATTTGTACCTGTGAAGCAAATTCGCTTGCCTTTTTAACAAATAAGCCTGCTGGTCTAGCATGCAATCCACTCTCATTTTTTATTACTACTGTTATTTCACTTTTCATGGTCATTTCCTTTCCCATCTTTTTTATTTATAAGTATTGCTCTGATAATTCGTTCAGATGCATTTTCAAGAAGCTTGGAGCTATTTTCTATTGCTTCATTAAGACTCATTGGTCTATCTATGATTGAAAATATACTATCAAAATATATTTGATATAGCTCTTCTGCTCTTTCTCCAATCGATCCACAGATTGCAATGACGGGTATATCATATTTTTTTGCCAGCTTTGCCACACCATAAGGTGTTTTTCCATGGGCGGTTTGATAGTCTATCATTCCCTCACCGGTTATTACTAAATCTGCATCCTTAATTCTTTCCTCAAGATTTGATTTATCTATCATTATATCTATACCACTAAGGAGTTTTCCATTTAGAAAGCCTAGTATAGCTGCACCCATTCCCCCTGCCGCTCCGGAACCTTTTTCATTCATAACATCTACTTCAATATCCCTTTTGATTAAATTTCCGTAGTGCACTAGTAGTTTATCCAGCTTTTTAACCATATTTTTATCTGCTCCTTTTTGTGGAGCATATACGTGGGATGCACCCCTTTCACCACATAATGGATTATCTACATCACAGGCCGCAACTATGGAGCATTCTTTAAGTCTCTCGTCAAGATTGCTTATATCAAGTTTACTTAGATTTTCTAATCCTTCTGCTCCCAATTTAATATCATTGCCAGCTTTATCAATGAAGCGTCCTCCCAGAGCCGCAATCATTCCTGCTCCGCCATCGTTTGTGGCGCTTCCTCCAAGACCAATAATGAATTTTCTACAGCCCATATTAAGAGCATCAAGTATCAGCTCTCCAGTTCCATATGTTGTGGTTTTCATGGGATTTTTTTCGTCAGAGCCGATAAGGGGCAGACCTGAGGCACTGGCCATTTCTATAACTGCTGTTTCTCCATCTCCAAGTATTCCGTAAAAGGCCTCTACTTCCTTTAGCACAGGTCCCTTTACCTTTATTTTCTTTATCCTTCCATTTGTGGAGTGTACTAAGGCCTCTACGGTTCCCTCTCCTCCATCTGCCATTGGAATCCTTACAACAGTTATATCCCTGCAACATTTTTTTATCCCACGCTCAATGCTTTTAGAAACCTCAACTGCAGTCAAGCTGCCTTTGAAAGAATCCGGTGCAATTACAATCTTCATATAATCCCTGCCTTTTAAATATGCTTTATAGCATATTTGAGGCTGTTAACAAACGTCCAACTTCTTCGTTACTGCTGAAACCTCCGCTACTCACTTGCAGCTCTAGCAAGCTCCGATGCTCAGTTTCAGCGTGCCGCGAACTTGAACGTTTG
>MDTG01170918.1_pt1 | contig 10036 bp, 2 predicted proteins | sample 811421 | NCBI WGS metagenome assembly MDTG01 (sample SAMN05326645, study PRJNA326480) | marine metagenome | isolation source: seawater | place: Pacific Ocean: South East | collected 2011 | reverse complement strand
CCTGACACACTAAATGTATTAAAGGTAGTATCAGAAAAAGACTTAAGAAAAATAGGAATATCTGCTGATATTGTATCAGTCGTTGTCCCAAAAGAAGTCGGGAAACGATATATTGCTACGTTATCTGTGTGAACAATGTCGGGAGCTTCGCCCACAATACCGAAGAATAAATGATTTAGTTCAACCCTAAACTCACCATCGACTAAATCTTGATCTATTCCCACACCTGTCTTAGATGAAATTTCTGCAATTAAAGTTTGAACTGTTACAGAATTATTCCTATTAAAAGTCAATAAAGACGTTGAAGCGCCACCAGCAGAAGTTAAACTAAATTCCATAACAGGCAAGTGTGTTAAAAATTCATTTGACACACTCAAAAGCTTGTTTTTAAGCCCTATACTGCTAGCTGTGAGTGCCTCGATTATTGGTGTGTTTTTTTCAATTTTTTCTTTGCCTACGACACGACCAAATTGTTTAATTATTTCATAATCGACTTCGTCATCTCCTAGCGCAAACTGGTATATGTTAAACGAACCGTCGTTTTTTGCTAAAGCTAGACGACCTAAGTCTGTTAAAACTGCATCAACAATTATGTTGTTTGTTGAGTGATCTAGAAAACCCATTTTTACTATTCTCCACTTTTCTCTTATAAATATACGTCTAACGAGATTATAAGTAAATTTTTTTAAACGCCAAATTCAAAACTTAAATTTTTAACAGAAAAATCTGCAGGTGATGTTGACATTGGCGAACCGCTTTTATCTGCTATTCTAATATTTACTATTTCATCTTTTTGCAAATCTAAATTAATAATATGCATCTGGTACGTATCTTTTTTTGGATTAACTCTTAAAAATTCTTGTGAAACTTCTCTTTTGATTGTTTTGAAGCGGTTTCCTGCACGAAGTATTTTTTTCTCATTTTTAAATACTTTGTAATATTCCGGGTCGAAAAAGACCTTCATTCTCTCGTAACCGCTAATCTTTATTGCGTCTTCGAAAGAATCAACTTCTACTAATAAGTTTGGATATGGCTTTGGTGCTCCGGGTCTACTGACGAGGGTCGTTTGAATCTTGTTTAAGTACTTGTTGTACTTCATCATAATTTGTGCTCCGTAATTGGAACTCATTCCGTGAGCATCAACACTGGCAATTGTGTATATCGGCTGTGAACCTGCTTCAAAGCTTGTGTCTGTAAAATTAACAATAGGCGTTGCGAATTTGTGTAGATTTTCTTCCAGTGCGATTTCTGCCACCTCACCTGGTATTAACGAGTCATCAAAGTTTAATTCTGCTATCAACATAAAGGGTTGATCAAGAGAGTATCTTCGAAATATCTGAAACCTTTTAATGTCTCGTTGCGGGTTTAGTGGGAACTGCCAAGATAGGAAAGGTAGTTTTCGTCTAAAGTTAAAACCTATTCTAATGTTTTCAGGCGGTGGAGGTGGTATTCTTTCTACACAGGTAGCACTAATTGTTTCGCCTTCTGAAGCTATTAATACAGTTGCTATTGCTAAGCCTTCAAGGCTGTTTGTATCGGGCCTGTCTGTTACAGTCCTGACAATTGTTTTGACCTCACAAATTGTCCTCACCTTGTAGATGTAATTTCCACCATATCTTACTTCAGGGTCGACAATAAACAAACCGTTGGGGTTGTCGGAGTACAATACACCTATAAAGTTTGTTGTTTCGTCAGGTAAAACCTCATATTTTTGTATCATATAGCCACCTAGCTTTATTTGAGGATACTTGTCTAAAACATTTTTATTAAAAGAATGAAACAGCGGAATCTTTTTATTACCAGGCTTAAAAGAAAAAGAAGACTGATTATCCTTAATGGGCTTGACGTCTATGGCTTTTACAGTTAACTCATAGTCGGCCTCAGATATGGCATTTGGATCTATAGACCTTAGTATTTTCTTTTTAATTTCGTCTGAAAAACTAGTCACGGCTCTAAATTCGTCTTGAAAAACGCTATCAGGTATTTTTGTTGCAGAATTTACTATTTCTGTCATGAAAAGATTATTAAACTGTATTGAGATGTTCTGTTGAGTTAACGGATCACTTGAAAAATCAGCTATTTCAGGAGGCACGTCAGAAGGGGCGGCCGTGTAACCTTCAGATTGCATATTTGACAATGCTTGTTTAAGCATTTTTTTATCTTCGCCAAACAACCCACCCTTTTCATCTAACGTGCTATAAAGATCCTCTACAGCGCCTCGAGGAGATTCGTCAGGTGTTGCTACGTCAGCAAGTATCATGCTTGACTTAATTCTATTGTACTGTTCAGGCTCTTTTCCAGAATCAATGAATTCAATGCCAGTAAAAAACGTATTTGATGATGCACCCTCGATGTATATTTTGTCTAGGTTGTCTCTTATCATGTATCCTAAATTGGTTTTTTTAATAATCCCGTACGTTTTTGGCGGCTTGAAAGATATTCTTACAAATCTAGGCAGCTTATCATTTGACAGCTGAAAAAAGACATCATTTGAAAAATCTGTTTTTAAATCAAGAATTTTGTCATTTTTTTCCTTTATAATCCTCACCCTCTCGTCTTTTGTAAAGTAGTTGTATACAAAATCAGATTGAGCGTTTGTTATTTCAGGTACATTTATTCTATTAGCGGGTAAGGAAACAAAACTATCGTATCCAGTCTCTTCAATTCCAGCAGCTTCCTGTGCATCTAAGTGAGGATTTTCTATTTCTATAACTGGATTTTTCTTTCTTGGCAGTTTAATAGATTTTATAGATCCTACTTTAATCTTAGCTCTATTTGCCAAGCTTCTTGCAGAAGTACTTTTTTGACCTGGCTTTTTTTTATTTATTTTGCCTCTTCTAGAGCCAAATAAATTATTTTTACGATTTTGATCTTTTTTACTTTTTGGCACTTTAACCTCTCAATTACGGTAGTATTGACACGCTGACATAATAAGTATACACCTCTGGATAATCATTAAAGCAAGACGCCTTGTATTTTTTTGTTACTGTTGCTATGTCATTTACATTATTTTCTCTATTATGTTTGCTTAACCTGATGTTACCTTGACTGTTGGTAAAGTCGTCTATCACATCTGGCCGAGAGAGCCTGGAAGTTATCTCAAATGACGGCAAAGTCTTATATATGTCGTGAAGTTCTTTGTCTATAGAGCCCTCATGTATTACGAAATCTTTTTCATTAACAAGCAATGAAAATACTCTATCAAAAGCTTTTGGAGAAAAAACTTTTCTTAAATTATTTTTTGCACCAAACATATTGTTTGTCTTTATAGTGCTTAGAGATCGAAACATTTCTTGCGAAAGTATAGGATCGATGTTTGCAGCAGGATAGACTTTTACAGTTGCATCAGTTATCTTGTTGAAAAAGTCAGACATTTTACTTTGTCCAGCATATCTTGTTGCAGCGATCTGATCGTAGGATAAAAGAGGATCGTCACCGATAATAAAGTTTGTCTCAGATATGTCAACGCCTAGCAGCGCTCTATAGTAATACTTAAAAGCGTAATCAAAAACATGATTGATTGCAATGTCTCTATCACCTCCAAAGGCAGCAGGTCCTTTTGTCACAACTTCGCGGAAGGCTGACTGATAGCCGGGGCTGGACGTCAGGTCTTTATCAGTAAATCTTAAAAACTCCATATTGTCAACTATGTTGTTGAAGCTCCAGCTGTCTTTAAAGTCCTCTATGTGAGATGCATATTTATTTTCTTCTGTTCTTTTTTTAACAACGTCAACTACGTGAGCGCTAGCATCAAAAACATATGTTTTTGGGTAGAGTAGTTCATAAGAATTTAATTGATTTTTCTTAAATACATTTATGCACACTGTGGATGACTCAAGATAACTTCTATTTCCAGTTCTTTCAAAAGCCTCTCTTCTTAGTATTGAGAGCATTGAGTTGGTCAGACCTACGTGCAAGACGGTTTTATTTCCTTTGTTTTCTTTGTCACTCTTTGAAAGCAAACCGTAACCTTCTTGTGAAAGTATTTTATACATTAATTTAAGCGGGACAAGCTTTAACCTATCTCCGTATGTATAGAGAGGCCTTTCATAGTCAGGCTTAAATCTTGTCATATGAGAGACGTAAAGGTTGGCGACCGACTCTCTAGATATCAACTTTAAAGAAGGTGTATACAATTCGTCTCGCCTAAGCTGGTGGAGCATTAATTTATCAGTTTTTGATCCGTCTCCAGACTCAACATATTTTTTAAATTTTTTGTGAAACATCTTTAGATTTTTGGCATGCGCTACAAGAATCATACAGTCGTCAAATATTATTTTGCTTCGGTCTCTTGTTTTATTGACGAGGAGAAGAGCGCGGCGGCGAGCGCGCTTGTATGCCTCTTTATAAGCTAAGGTTCTGTTGTTGGTGTTGTCAGGTTCCCCGCCGGCAATTTCCCCAACAGGTGCCCTTGCAGTTTGTTTAAACGCATTTTTAACTGCTTCTATCTCGTCATTTGAAGTATGAATGTGCGCTTTACCTTTCTTTTTGCTGGCAGAAACTCTTATTGTTATGCACGAACCGACCACTCTAGAAAAGAATGCCCACCATATGTATGCACGTTGGTGTATTCCTAAATGTAAAACAGGACCATACCTTCTCGGATAAAATCGTGGGGCGTACCTTTTTCCCTTTTGCATACCGTGTCGCATGGACTTTGGTAGCGAGGACGCCGGTATCTCGTCATAAAAGGCTCCTCGTTCGCCGCCTGTATTTCCTGCATTCGGGTAGTAAGTTTGATTATAATCGTGATTAAAGTCGCTGTAAGCTTCAACCCCCACAACGTTACTGATTTTGTTTACCCTGCTATATTGTTCAAAGCTTTCTGACCCTACATCAGCGTCATAGTAATACGACATATGGTTGTCAAGCAGAAAAGAAGCAAAAGCACTAGCCCTGTAGGAAAATTGCGGGCCTCTAAACCTAAACTGCGCTTCTAGCTTTGAATTGTTTGCATTTGAAGCTCCAGCTCTTATTATTTTTGAAAGCGCTCCAGTTTCGGCACTTGCTGTTGACACGGTACCTATTTCATCCTGATCGTCTTCGAGGTCAATTTCTCTAATTTTTTGCGCAGTGATGTCAGCTGTTCCTAGTGTCTCTGTGTACGCTTCTTTTCGCGAAGCATCTCTAACTTTTTCCACCTCGTTCATAAGAGAGTTGTGCTCAGTTCCAAACCTCATTGATTTTAAAAGGTCGGAATCACCTGTGTTGTGTGTAATTGTGTAAGTGTTTTTATCATCTGTCTTTGGATTAAATATTCCTGCTCTGTCATCATCAAACCCATAAAAAGTTTTGTAACCATCAAAACCTTTCATATTTTTCTTTTTAGCAAGGTGTGCCTTAGAAGACTTTAAAATTGTGGTAAATTTCTTGTTACTGTTGTTAAAATGACTAAACGTTCCTTTTTTTAATCCTCTTATTTGTATCCTGTCTTTTAGAAAGTCTAAGAAAACTCGCTCTGTATGATATAGGCTATTGCAAGTTTCTGCGTAGGAAGACTGTAGGTATCTGTTAGTTGTATCTGTAAAGTTTCTCACTGAAGCGTTATACGCTCTATTAAAAAACAATGGTGACGACATCATCCCAGAAAATGAAGCTTTAAAACCTAACGCCCTATACTTGGGACCGTTTATTGACAAATGCGACGTTAAAGCAAGGTTTAAGGAGGCATTTTTCCTCCCTATGTTTCTCCCCATATCAGCACCAAATTCATATAAAAGTGATTTGGCCATTTCTGTGGGTGATAAACTACCGAGTGGGTTAATTGAGTAACTGTGATTTGAATCTGTTCCTAATTCATCTCGAGATATCATTGTCAATGTAAATATATCTTCAACAAACGCTTCAATAACCTCGCTGTAAGTATTGACAAACTCTTCAAAATCTTTAAATTCAAAGTCCGATTCTTGCAAAGCCGTGTCGATAAAATGTTCCGGGCCTGTCAAATAGGAATCAACTCCTTGAGGCTTGGGTATTTTGCTGTATGACGCAACGAAAGGTAGGTAAAAATAATCATTACCAACTTTTTTTATTACTCTAGCAAAAAAAGCACCTAGCGCGCCAAAGTTTTTTAAGTTTATTAAGTTACCTACACCTGCTGGTCCGCGGACAATGTTTGGATAGTCAACGATCACCTGTCCTGATGCAACTGTACCAAAACCGGCTGGTATCGGAGATAATTCACCTAACGCATACTTTAAATAATGACGAATAGTCGTTGTGCCTGTCTTTGACCCAGTGGACGGTTTTAGATTATTTGTGTTAGAGTTGATTCCTGCTCTTGCTAGTGCTTGAGGTAATTTCAAATCTATTCTTGACCTACCTGTCAACTCATAAACACTGTCAAAGCAGATTGCGGCGAGCATTTCTGCGTATACATCGTCTAAAGATAGATCTCCATCACCGTCTATTCGAGGAAAGTTGTACTCTATATCTTCTATGTTGCTTTCACTGATGGTCTCGTTAGACTTTAAACTTCTTTTTCTTTCACTAGTTGCATAAATTGCTTCATACCTAATAGCTCCGAGACGATCGAACGCACTGCCTAAGTCGCCATGAAGATTTTTTACAACGTTTCCAGATTCTACTTCAACCCTGTTCGAACGATAACCGCTGACAATTGTTGCATGAGTCGAGTCTATTAGCAGGATTTTTCTTGCTAGTGCGGTTAGTACATTAAATATTTCATCAAGTTCATGTCCGCCTATGATATCAACACCTGTCGATCTAGATACACTATTCGGTTTAGAAAATCGACCAAAGCTGGTCTTTGTGTTGTCTGTTTTTCTAAGTAACTTGCTAAGCACCGGGGATTCAAAGCCAATCTTCTGTATGTCGGAAGATAAAATTTTCATCTGCTTTAAAGAATAATTTGAACTTAAATCTTCCTTGAGTCTCAAGAGTCCGCTTAGATATTTAATCGCTTCTTGAATGACAACGTCATATATCATATACTCTATCATTGCCTTGAAAAAAGGATTATTTTTTTCTTTTTTAACTAATTCGTTTAACCTAATTGTGCCTGTTAGACTGCCGTGCTTAGTATCTTGGTTTGCAATTCTAACCCTTAAGCCACCTGGAAAACTCTGCATTCGGCGGATGATATCAGACACTGTGTTTTCTACTGAAGGGTTTTTGCCATTAATTGAATCTGCCCAATTGACTCTAAAACGAACATTAGCGAATTCATTTGTTATTTTAAGGCAATGACTGATGAGTCGATAAGCACCTTCTGTATCATAACCTGTGTTTGTGTCAAGTATTTTTCTTGCTGTGTTAAATGTAAATGATCTTATCTGTTGATGTATCTCTATCAATCGCGCGCAGTTTGTCACGCTTATGCTTGACTGTTCACCAAAATTTAAGTTTAAGGTAGAAGCATCACTAGGTTGCCTTCCTGTCGACACTGGCACATATTCTGTGTTAGCTATCAAGACTGCCTTGAGTGGATTGACGCCTGACTTATATAGTATTTTAAAGCGCTCAGATGCGTTAGGGTTATCCATGACCTCAACGCCTTCTGAAGAAAGATTGTTTTGTGCGTTATCGTTAATATTAATATTGGCTATTGTTAAATTTACAGGCTTGGCTAGCTTTTTTAAATTAACGTTTAGATTCATTTTTGATTTATATGTTTTTAGTGCCATATTTTACTCTATAAAAGCTCACTTACTAAATGAGAAGCAACTATCTCTAAGTCGCCTAATGTTCCATCTTTTGCTACTGGAAGCGCGTAGAACTGTAAAAGACCTATTGACCCATCACATCTAGATATGTAATTATAACTATTCAAACCACCGTATCTATCAACACTATGAATAGCACCATCAATTGTTAACTCTTTTTCTAAGTTTTGACGCTTAAATATAATGTAAAAATCAACAAACTTATCTTGACCTTGAGTTCTAATATTAATCTGGTAGTATTTTTTTCTAATAAAGTTTGCGTCTGTCAAGTCTTGTATTTCAAACATTTCTTTAAGGTACATTCTACCTGACAAAGACACGTTAGTTCGCTTAAGTAGACCTTCAAGCGGAGAAGTAACTATGGTGTATTTAACATCTCCAGTTAGTCCTTCAGCAAATATGTCGCCGCCTGTCTTTTCTAAAAGTGACAGTGACGTCCCCTTCCTTCCTCGTCTTGTCTTGACACTGGCATACTTAGACCCCTTAGAGGAAATTATGTTTCCTTTGCTAAGACTGGACAAAGGCATGCTTATCTGCTTTTGTGTGCCTGTATAAGTACCTATTTTTCTTATGATTGTATTTTTATTAATTACTTTTGAAGCAGATTTTTTTATTAGCGCCGTGACGTTTGAAAGAATGTGACTGGGCGGCACAACGTAAGGCTCCAGTTTATAAATGTAGTCACAGTATAGATTTTGTGAAGCGACGACACGAACTTTTGTAAACTGCTGCTTTCCTTCTTTTTTTGTATCATTGGCTAATGTTCTAGGCGCTTTAAAGTTTCCAACGTTTTCAATTTCACCTGTTACTGTATTGATTCTTGAAACTTTTACGCCCTTAATTAGCGCAGAGGTGTCTTTTAAATCTTTAAATTCGTCAATAAAGAGTTGATATTTGTCGTCAAAAACAGAGTTAAGTATTTTATCAATATCCTCTTCGTTCATGTCGAAATAAACATCAAAAGATACCTCATTTGCGCCAAGCGAAGGAGTATCAACATCATCTTCGTCTTCTTCTAGGTCGAGTGTTGAAACATTCCCGACTCTCAACTCTAAAACTTCGGCCGGGTCTGTAAAAGTCTCGATTGCTGTCTTGTTGACGTTGTGCTTATTTCCGGACTTGTCAATGAGAACAACAGTATACTCGTAAGTTTGATCATCGTGAACATCATGGTCTTCAACTATGTAAGTACCAGAGTCATCGTCTCTTTCGTCCGACAAATTGCATATTACATCATTTTGCACTTTAAAATTTTCATCGCGCAAGCTTACAAATTTTGATTTTGAAAATCCATTTGTAACGTTTCTTTTAAGAACTCGAAGCTTAATAACTTCTGGACTTACATGCCGAATTACTATTTCAATGTGCGATTTTGATAGTTTGTTTAATTTTACTATTGGATAAAAGCAGCAAGTCAAAACTTTATTAGGAGACTTTTTACCAGGAACAAAAGTTGATTTTGTGTTGGCAATCCTTGTTCGCAAGTCTCTTGATGTAAATCTATGAAAAACTGGGAAGCTTGTGCCAAACATGGGTGAAAAGTCTGACGTTCTAGAATCTGCGCCATCTGTGATTATTTTGTCTGTTTTTCTTCTTACCCTCACAGACTGATCTGTTGACTCAAATCGCATAAGACCCGGATGTAGGTTGTAGTTTACTTTTTTTGTATAGACTTGTAAGTTTAAAGAATTTTTACTATTGTAATTCTCAATATTTGTAATTACTTTCCCATGAGAGTTTCTAGTGCTTACAACTGAATAATCTAAATTTGGTTCTCTGTAACTTAAGTTTGCGACCAATTTGTTCAAGTCTATTTCGTAAGAAGTTCTGTCTAGTCTTACCCCGTTCTTGCCTGTTGCAAAAATTATTAAATTTCGCCCGAATCTTGAATAATCGTTTAGTTTGTCTTCGTCTATTATTAATTTTGTTTTAATTCTTTCAATTCTTTTTGAAATTTGTAATTTTTGTATTCCTGCTATTTGATTATCTTCAATTTCGTTAACTTGCCTGTTTGCATATTTGAGAGCATCAATCCTAATTTTTTCAGAGAATGTTGAGGGTTTATTTATGGACTTCACTCCTTTTAAAAACTCTGTCACGCTTTGTGTTTTTTCTCCGTCTTGAAAATAAAACAAAGGATCAACACCTTTTAGAATTAAAGAATTATATTGTCGCTTAAACACATGTGCATGATTAACTTTTCTTTTTTCTATTCTTTTAGATTCTTTTTCTTCACCTATTAATAAATTTGCATAACTCTCATAAAAATTAAGCTTTTTCTGCTGGGTGCCTAAAATTTTTCTTCTACTTCTTTGCTTTTTATCGCTTAAGTACGGCTGGTATACTGTCCT
>MDTG01149540.1_pt1 | contig 10036 bp, 10 predicted proteins | sample 811421 | NCBI WGS metagenome assembly MDTG01 (sample SAMN05326645, study PRJNA326480) | marine metagenome | isolation source: seawater | place: Pacific Ocean: South East | collected 2011 | reverse complement strand
TCTTAGAATCAAGTATCAACTCATTAAATGTTGAGGATATATAGTATTGGCCGCCTATAATGGCATTTTTTTCTATTGTGCGCATCGCTGAAGAGACGAATTCAGAACCATGTTTGTAGAAATACAACCCGGCTATCGCGGCTCGACTGATAGGTCTTTTTTCAGCTGTTTCAATAACGTAGTCGTCTTCGTCCAATCGAACATACGACCACTTTGGATGAACGGAGTCAAAGCATACTGTGCCCGCGTCTAAATTCTGTTTTAAGAAACGGGATATTATAGGATCAAGATCATAGTCCAAAATTTGGTCACTGTTTGAAATCAATAATGCATCATCATTATTAATGTGCTCAATCGCCATTAGCGCACTACAAACTGCGCCTTTGGTTTCTTTTTCAAGCTCAATAATGACTGAACCAGTTTCTGAGATCAGGCGCAGAACACTGTCCAAACTGTATTTCTGGCAATCTTCAGCATTAACAATAAATATAAAACGCTTAGGAAGCTTTATAGTTTTCAGACACTCCAATACCAGTTCAATTAACGGCTTTCTATTAATCTCAATTAGTTGCTTAGGATATTGATATTCACTACCCTCAAATTTATTGTTTCCTACCATTGGGATGACTATATTCAGCATTTTTAACCCTCTAATTCTAATATCCGATTCTTGATGTTCTGATAATTCACATCCTCAACATCAGTTATCTTCATTAAGTGAGCACCACTAGCAATGGCAGCCTCAATGCCATTTTCATTATCTTCGAGAATGAGGCAATCTTTGGGGCTAAGACCTAATTTACCAATAGATATATTATATATTTCTGGATCGGGCTTCCCTTCCTGTACCTCTTCTGCAGACACTATAAAGTCCAAGTATTGCCTCAAACTAGACTTTTCCATCATAATTTCAATCGAACTTCTGATAGAGTTAGAACAAACAGCCATTTGATATCCTTCAAATTTAAGCTTTGAAAGTGCATATTCATGATAAAATGATGGCTTACAATTATTATTAATCAACTCCATAGTATACTTTTGCTTCATGGAATTAATAAATTCATGTAAGCCTGCAGGTAGGTTTCGCTCGAGAGACAACATTGCTAATTTTTTTTTGGTTGGCAATCCATCATAGGTCACCAAGTGATCATAGCGACTTATTTCCATTCCAAATAAAGCAAGTGCGCGGTTCAATGCCTCATAGTGCCAATCTTTGGCGTCTATTAGGACACCATCCATATCAAACAAAATTGCTTTTATTTTATTCATTAAAGTATTTCCTAGCTTGCTCTGGATAGTCAGTACATAGCATTACATCAGAGCTCTCTATAATAGACATTTGTTTAATCTTTTTCCAATCAGATTTAAATGATCTCTTATGTAATTCTGAGGAAACGATGCATATTCGCTTTCCATTACTCAGGTGTGACCTTATAACTGCCTCATCGATCCAACTTGATTTGAAGCTATCAATCCAAACACCCTGTGATTGCTCATATAGTACCGGTATTTTTTCAAATTCACTATGGCGCGTGTAAATATTTATACCTGTCCTTATGTATCCAAGCATGTCGGGTACCGACATATCAAACACAAAATAATTTTCAATCTGATACTTTTGTAAGATCATCGCCAACTTATTCTGCAGACCATCCGCCTTGATATTTAATGCAAGGGGTAGTTCCTTTTTATGCTTAGAAAGCACTGAAAAGAGCATATCTAAAGTTATTGGATTTTGTTCAGGAGGATCATGCGAAACCACTATTTCACCATTATGGTCTCGAAGATCAGTTTCCGTTCCAAAGTCAAGCGAGAATGATCTATCAAATGCTACAACAGTATTTTTTTCATCGTGTCGTTTCCAATATCCTCTGTGGCTTAAAATGATCATATTAGCTTTTTCTATAATGATATTTTATGGCTTTACTAAAAATATGCATGGCACACTCTCGAATAAATTTGATTATATATCTCCACCTATTTATTTGTCTTTTATATTCGAACTTATAGTTGTCTTCTAGTCATCAAAAATAAGATGATGCCGGTTAGCGTAATCAGCCAATAGTGTTTGTTCTACGCATCTAATACTTAGTGCTTTATCGTAAATGCTGTTTGCAATTTCCCTGCTAAATTTAAAGTTTTTTTGAGTGTTCATATCAAGCTTCAATTTTTTTGTCATACCCATTATTTCTTACGAGCTTGCACCAATATCGATTGTTTATATACCACTCAATTGTTTTCTTGATACCACTTTCAAAAGTTTCTAGAGGTTTCCATTTCAGTTCACTAGTAATTTTTTCACTATCTACAGCATAGCGCTTATCATGTCCAGGTCGGTCCGAAACGAATGCAATCAAATCTTTATAGTTTTTAAGGCCTTTTGGCTTATTGGGTGCAAGTTCCTCAAGTAGGTCACAGATCGTCTCAACAACTTCAATATTTCGCTTTTCTGAATTACCGCCAATATTGTAGGACTCTGAAATCGTTCCACAGCTTGCCACTAAAAACAGGGCTCTAGCATGATCTTCAACAAATAACCAGTCTCGAATCTGTTTTCCGTTTCCATAAACTGGTAGCGGCTTTCCCTCTAAAGCATTCAAAATAACAAGTGGAATAAGTTTTTCTGGGAAATGATAAGGGCCGTAGTTATTAGAGCAATTTGTGATAATTACTGGTAGACCGTATGTTCGTCCCCAAGCCCTTACCAAATGATCAGCACTTGCTTTGGAGGCAGAGTAAGGTGAGCTGGGTGCATAAGCTGTGGTTTCCGTGAATAAGGGTAACTTAGTCTTTGAAGCCTTGATATCTTGGTTTAATTTCAAATTTAGTGATCGAGCCGGATAATCATCAGGATGCGGCAAGTCACCAAAAACTTCATCAGTTGAAATATGATGAAAACGGAAAGCATCCTTTTTACTGCTTTCTAGCGTACTCCAATATTGTAGTGCTTGTTGAAGCAAATTATAGGTGCCAACAATATTAGTTTGAATGAAATCGCCTGGTGCACTGATACTTCGATCGACATGCGACTCTGCTGCGAGATGCATCACAATGTCAGGCTTATTTTGCGTAAATATACGCGCCAATGCATCGGTGTCACAAATATCGACCTTTTCAAATTTGTAGCGCGCGTTATTGCTGACTGATGATAAAGACTCCAAGGTGCTCGCATAAGTAAGTTTATCAACATTTATAACTCTGTGAGGTGTATCACTTATTATGTGGCGGATAAGAGCAGACCCAATGAAACCAGCCCCTCCAGTGACAAGAACAGTAAAGCTACTCAATCTGATTGATCCATTAAATTTACCAAACATTTTTTAACACTATCCTTCCAAAAAGGAATAGTGACATTGAAATTTTCTTTTATTTTGTTTTTATTCAAAACGCTATAGTACGGACGTGTAGCGGGTGTCGGGTAGTCCTTAGTTTCAATTGGGTGAACATTACATTTTATTGCTGCTATATCAAAAATCACTTTTGAGAAATCAAACCAGCTGCAAACTCCTTCATTGCTGAAATTGTATATGCTTGTTTTGAAACTATTCTGCTCAAATAAATGACTTTGAATAATAATCATTATAGTTTTAGCTAAGTCTTTTGCGTATGTGGGTGTGCTTACTTGATCAGATACGATATTTAGTTTATCATTTCTTTGGCCAAGTTTCAGCATTGTTTTCAGAAAATTGTTTCCGTATTCTGAAAACAACCAGCTTGTCCGCAGAATAATAGCGTTCGTTGGAAGAACACGCAAGATTGCGTTTTCACCTTCAAGCTTTGTTTTCCCGTAAACGGATAGAGGGTCTACCTTTTCTGTTTCTCGGTATGGTCGATATGATTTGCCATTGAATACGTAATCAGTGGATATGTGAATAAGTTTTATTCCGTATTTTTTTGCAACTTTTGACAGTCTTAGTACTGCAATATTATTGACACTATTTGCAGAATGTTGATCTGTTTCCGCTTTATCAACTGAGGTGTATGCGGCACAGTTAATGATGATATCGAAGGTATAGTTTTCGAAAAAGGTGTGCATTTCGGTTTCACCTTCCATATCAAATTGTTCACGGCCTACAAAAACAAATTCATATTCAGCATATAACGCAGCAATAGATTCTAGTGATTGGCCTAACTGACCCGTTCTCCCAATCACCAGGATAGTTTGAGATTTATGGACGCTTGTGCTTATCGTATTCAAATAAATCCCTTGCGTCAGAAAGTTTAGAATGCTCAAGATCTTTTTTTGATATTCTTAGTTCTTTTCTGTCGAAAAGCCAATCTATACCCAATTCACTATCGTCAAATGCCAGACCGTGCTCACATGTTGACGAATAATAATTATCAACTTTATATGCGACCGTTGCTGTATCACTTAAGACTAAGTACCCATGAGCAAAACCACGTGGAATAAGCATTTGTTTTTTATTTTCACCAGATAGCTGAACAGCAACATGGCATCCAAAGTTTGGACTTCCCACCCTAATATCAACGGCCACGTCAAGTACTGTACCTTCAATGACTCTTACTAATTTAGTTTGAGCTTTAGGTGCTATTTGAAAATGCAAGCCACGTAATACGCCTTTGGAAGATTTTGCTTCGTTATCTTGTATAAAATCTACACGATATCCTAACACTTTATAAAGAAGATCATGCCTAAAAGTTTCAACAAAATAACCACGATCATCTCTATGCACTTTTGGCTTGATTATAAAAATTTCAGGGATAGATTGGGGCGTAAACTCCATGATCATATGACCTCTTCGGCGCAGCTCATCAAATATTTACCATAATCGCTTTTAGATTGAGCCAGGGCCAGTTTCTGAAGTTGTTCATTAGAAATGTAGCCTTTCCTATATGCTATTTCTTCAATACAAGCAACTTTTAACCCTTGTCGCCTTTCAATAATCTCAATGAATTTTGATGCCTCATTAAGGCTTTCGTTCGTACCAGTATCTAACCATGCATAACCGCGCCCTAGCAGCTCTACGCTTAGGCGATGTTCCATAAGAAATGATTGATTAATCGATGTGATTTCTAGCTCTCCTCGAAGTGAGGGTCTAACGGTTATAGCCTTTTGTATCACATCATTGGGATAAAAATATAGGCCTGTCACGGCAAAATTACTTTTGGGCTTTACAGGTTTTTCTTCAATACTTTTCACACATCCATGAAAATCGAATTCAACTACTCCGTAGCGTTCTGGGTCATTTACACGATACCCAAACACAGTGGCTTTTTTTTCTTTCGAAGTCCTGTCAGCCGCTCGAGTTAGCAATACAGTTAAATCGTGTCCATAAAATATATTATCTCCAAGCACTAAGCATACATCATCTTTATCTATAAAGTCTTGACCTAAGATGAAAGCTTGTGCCAGGCCGTCAGGTGATGGTTGGGCCACATATTTATAAATCATCCCAAGTTCGGTGCCATCACCCAATAAGCGCTGAAAACTATATTGTTCCTCGACCGTTGTAATAATCAAAACCTCCTTGATCCCAGCTAACATTAATACTGATAATGGATAGTAAATCATAGGTTTGTCATATACAGGAATTAGCTGCTTAGAAATGCCGCGAGTAATAGGGTACAAACGAGTACCGCTTCCTCCAGCTAAAATAATACCCTTCATCAAAAGAAACCCTTATTTATTTTTATAACCAAATTTCAAGATCATAATCTCAATATCACACAGTGATATCATATTAATTGCATTATTAGTTTATCTGATGAAGGGGGCTAACCACGCATTTTATAATACGTCAATTGAATTGTTGCATTCCCAAGTTGAAACCTTGGAAAATATATTTGTGATTAATATCGCATCGCGCGGGCAGCTGATTAGACACTTCTGCTTGTTCTTTGCCAGAAAATGTTTCATTACCAATATCTGCGTGATAGCTGTATTTATTGCTGGTGATCTCGTGTTTTTAGACATAAGTCCTATCTGGTAAACCGCTTATTAATTTGGCTGATGAGGTTACTTCACTGTATGTTTTCATCTGTGATCCATTACTCTGCAAGGCCTTCGCGATTGAAGAGTTTAACGATCTTGAGGATATAATTTGCCATTATACCTTTAGTTGAAAATAGAAAACGCAAGCCAAAAATCGATGACTGAAAAAAGTTTTTGTGTTTGAGACTGCTTGTCATTCTGTAAAAAAAATTTCTCTCTTTGGGTTTGGTGCGAGGAACTCACTATACAATGTTTTTCGAATACCCTCCCTTAATGAGAACGGTGCATTAAAATTATTCAAACTATGTTTCAAGCTTCTAAATTCTGTAGATGATACAAATTTTTTCACCCTTATTGAACTGATAGGCAAATTCTTGTGTGTTATAAATGAAACCCCATCCGCAATAAAGCCTATTAACAAGCCAAACCAATAGGGTAGGCGAAGGCCGACACCATTTTTACCTTTTAGTTCTGAACGAACCTGGGAAACTAGTTCATTCATAGTCAGGTCAGGCGTATCAACATAATTATACACGGCATACTTCTGATCCGTTGCGATACAAGCCTCTAAAAACGAAACAACATTTCCAATATAAGCCATGGACTTTTTATTTTCGCCGCGGCCAATCATTAAAAATCTACCTGACGCAATTTGGTTCAAAAGGTTAAATACGTTCCCGCGATTGCCCTCACCAAAAATAACAGTAGGGCGTACAATTATTAATGAGTTATTCCTTTTGGCCTGCCAGGCTCGCAGTTTTTCCTCAGCTGCAAACTTGGTCCGCCCATATTCATTAAATGGATTAATCGTACCGGTTTCGTCCGTTCCTGGCTCAGCGAACCCATAAACGGCAACAGTGCTAGTAAAAACAATTTTATAAATGCCTTTTTCGTTGCAAACTGAGGCAACATTATCAGCGCCACCTACATTAGTCTTCTCATATTCAGTCTTGTCTCGTACATCATCACGATGCACAGCTGCCAAATTAACTACCACATCACCAGTAATAGTTTTTCTGAGCGTATCGACATTCCGAACATCTGCGATCTTGCACTTTTCTGGAAACTGATTGCTCATTTTTAAGTCAATGATTTCAAATTCTTGCTGATTCGTCACAAACTGTTTACACAAGTTTGTACCTACAAACCCAGAACCACCGATCACTGAAATTTTCTCTACCATTAATAAATTAAATTTTTTATTGTGTCCGAAATCTCATAAAAAATTAAGTAATTACATCCTAAAAGCAAATAACTTTTGATTATACTCAATTTTATTTCTGTTAATCAGATTGAATAATAATCCCGATACCAACACACAAATTTATCCACGCCATCTTTGAAGCCGATCTTTGGGTGATAACCCGTTAATTTTTTTAGATATGAAATGTCTGCCCACGTGGCTAGCATATCACCTGTTTGCATGGGCATAAAATTTTTAGCCGCTCTAATACCAGTTGATTTTTCAATTGCACTTATGAAATCTATAAGCTTTGTGGGATTAGAATTCCCAATATTTATAACTCTGAACGGAGCTACTTTAGACTCACCGTTGAACTTATCATATGTTTGATTGCCAGCTTGGTTTTTTTTGGGAATCGTATCGATTAAAAGGCGCATTGCGTCCACAATGTCATCTATATAAGTAAAATCACGGCTCAGTTCTCCATGATTATATACATCAATCTTTTTACCCTCTAGAATTGCTCTAGTAAATTTGAAGAGTGCCATATCTGGGCGCCCCCATGGACCATATACGGTAAAAAACCGAAACGTCGTGATCGGTATATTAAATAAATGTGAATAGCTATGCGCCATATTTTCTGCTGACTTTTTGGTTGCTGCATAAAACGACACCTGATGATCAGCTTTGTCAGTTTCTTTGAAAGGCATTTTCTCATTTGCTCCGTATGCAGATGAGGTAGATGCCAGCAACATGTGTCTAGGGGGGTATGCTCGAGCTGCCTCCAAAAGTTCGAACGTTCCTAAGATATTGCTCTCAAGGTATGCACGAGGATTTTCAATTGAATATCTTACTCCCGCTTGAGCTGCCAAATGGATTACAATATCTGGAGTTTCTTCTGCAAATAAATCCATCAACACGTTTTTAGTTTCAACTTTTTCACGTACTGAGCGGTATGCTCGATTTTGCATTAACATTTTCTCCCGCTCTTCTTTCAAAGATATGTCATAATAATCAGTTATGCAGTCAAGGCCAATAACCCGCCAGCCCTCATTAAGAATCCTCTTCGACATATGATAGCCAATAAAACCTGCCGAGCCTGTTACAAGTGCGGTTTTTTGTTGTTTGTTTGTCATACCTAATCAACCCCAAATAAATCTCGGGTGAAAACTTTTTCTTGAACATCTGCCAGCTCTGCAGCCATTCTGTTTGCTAAAACGAGATCTACGATCTTCTTGAAAACAGTTAAGTCAGTTTCAACACGATAATTAAAAAAGTCGACTTCTTTAAGCTCTGGTTCGTATACTATGACTTCGATTCCTTTTGCCTTAAGACGCTTCATGACCCCCAGTATTGAACTTTCTCGGAAATTGTCGCTTCCAGCCTTCATCAGTAAACGATAGACACCAACAATTTTGAGCTGTTTGCTAATTATCCAATCCGCAATGAAATCTTTGCGGGCAGAGTTGGCATCAACAATTGCGCCTATGATATTTTGTGGGATATCCTCATAAGTCGCTAGAAGTTGCTTCGTATCCTTTGGCAAACAATAGCCACCATAACCAAAAGATGGATTTTTGTAATGATTGCCAATCCGCGGATCGAGCGACACTGCATCAATAATTTCACGACTATTCAACTCACTAGCAAGTGCATAAGTGTCTATCTCATTGAAAAAGGCTACGCGCATCGCAAGATATGTATTAGAAAATAACTTGATCGCTTCAGCTTCACGTGCTCCAGTATACAATAGGTCAATATTTTTCTTTAAGGCACCCTGCGCCAGTAAACCCGCGAATACTTCTGCACGCAGAGATTTTTCGCCTACAACAATACGACTTGGGTATAAGTTATCGTAGAGTGCTCTTCCTTCCCTCAGAAACTCAGGAGAAAAAATAACTGCATCAGTTTTGAAGCGTTTACGTACATTATCTATAAAACCAATGGGTATGGTGGATTTGACAACAATGCAGGCGCTCGGCTCCCTTTCAATCACCTGAGCAATTACACCTTCTACTGAAGATGTATCAAAGAAATTTGTTTTTTTATCATAATTAGTTGGTGTAGATACAATCACGTAATTTGCACCTACAACTGAGGTGCTTAGATCAGCGTTTGCATGTAAACTCAATTTTTTCTTTGCCAAAAACTGTGATAACTCATCGTCATTAATTGGAGATATGCGTTCGTTTATTGAGTCCACTCGTTCTTGAGAAATATCCACCCCGACCACTTCATTATGCTGCGCCAAAAGCACTGCATTTGAAACACCTACATACCCCAAACCTACTACAACAATTTTCATAAAGTTAATCCACTTCTCTGGTAGTATTTTTAGATTAAATCTAACCTAAAAAATCATTACGACATCTGAATGAGAAAATGAATAGCATTTTAGCCACCAGACATTAAATTTGTTTCTAAATTAATTTGTTGCTTCCCGTCAGATATATATAAAAAACGACTCACCAACTTTGATTACATTGGGCTAATTCTGATTGTACAATATTCAATCTATAGATATGCCGCTGACTTTTAAAAAGCCTTTAAAACGTCACTCACAATCCGAAGATTTAATTTCTTGAATATGCATCTTGATAGCGAATAATATCATCTTCTCCTAAATATTTGCCTAATTGCACTTCAATTAAAACCATTGGGAATTCGCCTGGATTTTCCATCCTATGAATTGCACCCAGTGGAACATAAACGGATTGACCTTCACTCAATAGTTTAACATTTTCATCAATAGTCACTTTTGCTGTACCCTCAACAACAATCCAATGTTCAGACCTATGTTTATGGCTCTGCAAACTAAGCGCCGCACCAGAATTGACACAAATGCGTTTCACTTGAAAACCATTTCCTAAAACCAAACTTTCAAACCAACCCCAGGGGCG
>MDTG01112312.1_pt1 | contig 10036 bp, 1 predicted proteins | sample 811421 | NCBI WGS metagenome assembly MDTG01 (sample SAMN05326645, study PRJNA326480) | marine metagenome | isolation source: seawater | place: Pacific Ocean: South East | collected 2011 | reverse complement strand
TACTTACTGCTACTTCAGTAAATCAATTTAACTTTGTTAGACAAGCAACAGATTCTACAGATGGACCAGTATCTTTCGAGTGGGTAGATGGTCCTGGTGCAAATGCTAGTGTTATTCAATTAACTGCAGTAAACAATACTTTACTAAAAGGTCAGATTAATCCTATAGCTGGTGAGACTTTCCAGTATGAGAATAGTGTTACTATTCCAGTAGGGCAAGCAAACCAATCTGAGGTACCTTTTTACTATAGGGCAGTTGATAGTGGTACTCCGGCACTTAGTGCTACTGCACAGGTTCAGATTACTTTAACCGCGGCTAGTAACACGGCGCCTGCGATTCAATATAATAGTCAAACTACAGGGATTGCTATATCGTCTGGACAGGCTTGGCAGTCAGACCCCATTGGGATAAGTGATGTAGATGCTAACCAGACAATATCTGTAACTGCAACACAGACTGGTGGTACTGCTACTACGTCAACCATATTTTTCGATCAAAGTACAAACATATTAAATGTACAAGCTAGCTCAGGTGGTACATTAGAGATAACCCTAACTGCGGATGATGGACAGGGAGGAACTGCATCGCTTGTATTTACTTTCAACGTGTCTGCTGCTCTTTTTAGGGCTGTTAAAAAATCTACATGGTCAAACTCACATACGTCTGCATGTAATTTAACAAGGCCTACCACACCTCTATCGGATCGTTACTATTATTCTACTGGTACTGGATCTGCAACTTGGTTAGAAGATTTACAGGCTGGAGATATTATTTACTCCGATACTGCCTTATCAGTTCCGGTACAACCAAGTGGTGGTGGATATTTTTCTGCAGAAGAAATTAAAAATGGAATTCCTGTTGTTAGGTCAATTAAAATTTTAGCAGGAGGTGTTATCGATGAGATTGTAAACTGTGCAGTACAAGGTGGTTTAGCTTGGGAAATAGACATAAAATATAATACTGACGTATTAGACTTCTGTAATGGTTTAAATATGGAGTCTGGAACTGCATGGCAAAACATTGCGGACGGTGCAACTCTAGCAGATGTTGTTATCGGTGGAGGTCAGTTATTTCCAGATGAATATACTGCAAACCAGTACTTAAATAACGACGCTCCTAGTAATAGTACATTGGCTTATGGTTATTATGGCCAAGGGTCAATGCCTGCTAATCAATATTATGTAGGTGGTAATACTGGTTGGACAACTAATCCTGGAGGTCCTATCGGTGCCGGAGTTGCTGCAGATTATTTGTTTGAATGTCCAGTGCCTGTTACGTACGAGACTAAAAATATACAAGTTTATTGGTATGCGTCAGATCCTACTGACATTGGCGCTATTTGTAATGCACAAGGAGGTGATTTTACAAGTAACATAGCTAAGTTTACGCCAATTACTATTTACTATAGAGCACAAGATAGTGAAACATTAGACTTAATTGGTTTAGCTAGAAATCAGAGACAGATTTATGCAACTCAAGTAGGCGCGGATAATCTAAGATATGAGGAGTTATTCCAGAACTCAGTACTTATAGACCCTACTTCAGGTGGATTTGTAATTTGGGATAAAGATGATAATACTGGTTACAATGCTCCTGGTCAAGTATCTGCTAGATGGTATGCTTTTGATGAAGTAGATTCAGATGATACTACTGTAGAGAATAAATTAGAGGTTGCACAATCAACTTCAGTTTTAGGTAACTGTGGTGATGGATTTATATTCTCACAAGCAGATTACACTAGACCTACTATTACTGTAATTCCAGATTTATTACAGGTAACTAGCACTGATGCTAATGGAAACACAATTTCTGACCCTAGTAGAGATAAAGTATTCTATGCTTTCTATGCATGTAATGTACAATTAGATGCTGGTATTCCAGGCGGAGATCCATATTTCCCTCTATATGTTATAGATGGAATGCACACTAAAACACAATACGACTCTGTTGGGGTTTCATATATTAGAGATTTTATTAGAGATATTTCTGCTAATGTTCCTACCGGCGATGACGTAAGAATTCAGATTAACAATGGTACAGATTGTATGACTTTCTGGTCTACAATCGAAGCTACAAACATTGAAGATGCTGTAACTTTATTAAGTGATGCGATTACTTCACAAGAGGCAGTGCTACAAGGTGTTATTGATTCAGATCCAAACAATAATACAACTGCAGTTATACCTGTTAGACCTCTTGGTATTAACCCTGTAGATCTTAGATTTGCATCTCAATCAGAAGTTCACTATAAAATATTAGATTCAGGTGAAGCTAGTTCAGCGTTTGAAACTTGTTATCTATGTGAGACTAATTTGTCTACATATACAAGTTACACATTCCCTGGATTAAACGACGCAGAGATAATAAATAGACATACTCCTAACTTTGATTTAGAAAAGAATTATGTTTTAGACGATGTATCAAAACCTTTACTAAGAACAAACCCTAAACTATCTACAAATGCTAAAATTGTTGCAAATACAAGCAATCAAATTTTTATCGAGTCGATTGATGCAACAAAAGAGTTAGCTTCTGTAGAATATAAGAAGTGGGAACTTAACCCTAACGGAGATTGGTCTAGAGATTTATACAAATTCTACAAAAACAATTATACTCCTGCGGATATAATATATGCTACGAGATCTGATTACTCAGATTTCACAATACAGGATAGTTTTGCAAACCAAATAGAAGAGGTGTATCATTATGGTACGACTTACAACTATTCAAAACTACATGCAGAAGACTTTAGAATTCTAGCTCCAATCTGGCTAGATAAAGATATTCCTAAAAAGTTTGTTGTCTTTAGAGTAAGTAACCCTGTAGGTTCATTAGACTTTGACGAAAGAGGTAACTTTGATAACATACAAGAGATATTAAGAAATTCAGAGATTGTAGAAACATTTGATTTAACAGATAATTCCGCATTAGGTTCTTATATTAGAAAACATGTTGATTCAGAGTCTTTCCCTAAGACTCCGGTACAATTCAATTTTGCTAGAGGTGAAAAATCAAGCTTCAGAGGTATTGACTTAAAGAAGGGTGGTTTTGCATCTAAAAGTGAATTCTTATATAAAGACTTCGTAAGGTCAGATAATCCTCTTATTTCTAGTAACGCTGTAATAACCGATGGTTTCCAAAGAAATGACTTAGCATGTGCTAATTTGATTAACTTAGAGTTCTTGTTTAACGACAACTCTACCGGAGACTATGAGGTTAATAGATATTTTGGTCTTTATGTAAATGATATTGATTCAGGATATGGTTCTGTTGGTTCTGCTAACAACGGTGTAATTACGTTTAAGACTCTAAATTCTTATATTAATTCAGAACCTTTTTCTGCAATACCTTCATTTAAACAAATATCTGGTTCTCCTGTTCTAGGTTATGTGTCAGTTAGTGATGATTACTATAAAATATCACCTAAATCTGCATACGAACCTAATAAGTTAACGGTAAACGTAGAAGATTCTGCTAACAAAATAGCAACACAAATTAAACTTGCTCCTAATGGAAATTCAGTTGATATTGTAAATAACAATGATGCAGGTTTTGATTTTGTTAAATTTACAGTAACGGATAATCCTTTAACTAATAATAAGTTTACAATTTTCGAATCTAAAGAGTCTGCATATTCTATTAAGTTCTTAAGATACGTTCCAGGAGAAATCTTTAATTTCCAATACAATGATGTGGGTGTAAACCCAAATGCAGGTGCTCAGATTCAGTTACCGGCTAATACTCTTCTTGCATCTGGAATAGAGAATCTTTTCTCAATCCTAGAGGGACTGTTTTCTAGTTCAAATATTAAACTGGAACTTGACACGAATAGTGATACAATTTTTATCTCTGAGATAAACGCAACATTAGGAGATTTGAATGTTAGATTTTTTGCACAAAACCCGCCAGCTAATACTTTAGTTAAGGTTTCTGAGATTCAAACATCTGTAGATCTTTCAGCTTCTACATTTAAAGCTGTTAGTAATTTAGATGCTGGACAGTTTAGTGGTAATTCGTTTTCTAAAAACGGTAATACATCAGATGTTGCAAAAGCAATCGTGGGAGCTATCAAAGCAAGTCCTATTAATTTTACAACAGTTTATGCCGATGGAGCTTCTGAATTCTATGTTAGAAGTAATGTAAAAGGTTATAGACTTCTACAATCAGGTGTATTAGTTCCAAACTCTAACACTGGCGATTTCTTAACAGTAGAAAACAGAGATTTACCTACAACTGATTTCCCTAATGGATTACTTAAATTAGATTCTAATGCTCAAGCAAATAATAAGATATTCTATATGAATGGTGGTAATTCTCCTGGTAAGTCTGTTTTAGTAACTGACGATTCGGTTTCTGACATTAACATTGGAGATTTTATTGCAACTACTACAAATAACGTTTTCAATAAGGTTATTGATATTGTAGATGATATTTCAGTTCCAAACTCTGAGTACAAAAAACTTATACTAGAAAATGTTAACACATTAGAGAGCGGAGAACAAAAAGTTTATGCTGATAATGTAGCTAGAATCGGATTATTTTCAGCGTACGATATTCATGATATGAATTTTGATTTCTACGATATTTCAAATTCTGACTTAAAAGAACTAGACTATGAACTTTCAGGAGATGGAAATGCACAAGACCCAGATGTAATTAATTATGAGCCTGCTGCAAGTTCTTCAAACCAATTAACTGTATTTGGAGAAGACTATAAATTAAGGCCTGTAGATTACTTTACTGGTATTAACGACACACTACCTGAAGAAACAATAGACCCATATAACGAGATTAAGTTGTTTAGCGAATATGACAGGCTAGAAGAGAATAACTTAAAAGAGTTTGCAGTAAGATCTAGAGTTGTACCTAATATTAATAAATGGGTATTAAAAGATGGTTTAACTGTAAGAGAACAGCCTTACTATCTAAACGCTAATGAAGCTTTTGGACAAACAAACTTTGCACCAAACTTTGGTTCTATTGGTAGAGATAGATTAGGCATGACGCATGAGTGGTTCTACTTAGATAATATGCCTAAGTATATTAATTTCAATCAGTATAATAACACATTTAGTTATGTTAACTTTGTTGATGGTTTTGAGTTAACTCCTGAACATTTCAAATCTACAGAATATGATTACTTTGATAGGTTCATGGTAACTGAAGGTTTTGAGTATAAAGATAACTATGACTTAAAGTCTTATATTAAAACTAATTTACAAAAGAAATACACCAAAGTATCTGGCGGTAACGAAGCCTCGTTTGCTAGTACTATATTTAAGGGTATTAAAGTTGATTTCAAGAACAGAAAAGAATTTGTTAATCCAAAAGGTAATGAGTTCTTTAGAGGTTCTGAGTTTAACGGCTATAAATTCAGTACATTAGTACTTGTGAGAGGTGGAAGAGAAGAGAACAACATAACACATGAAATAATTCAAAACAAGAAGTTTAAGTTTGTAATATTCTTAATTACTTTAAGTCTAGATGATTTATGGATTGATGGAGCTTTAAATAGAAAACTTCTATATGAAATGAACCACAGTTTCTTGTGGAATGGTGAGACACAAAGATTCTCTTATTCTGACGTTGCATTATCTGGAGCGTTAGACTTAAATAGTATTGATTGGACTACTGGTATTGTAAAAGGTATTCCACATTCAAGCGGTACTCAACCTGCGTTCTTAGATCAGATTAATGCAGATGAAGATAACGTGTTTGGTAAGCTAGATGTTATTTTGACTACGACTACTGGAGATTACATTATTAACCTTAAGATTAAATCTGTAGATGACCAATCTCAAATAACTATTGATAGTGCAATGGGTCCAAATGGTGCAATCACTTCACTAGCTACCATACCTGGCTATGTTCAAGATTCTGCCGAATACATTTATAGACAAGGTGGTAAAAACGCATTCACGACTATCTTAGACAGTCTCTCGGTAGCGTCTATAGATGATTTATTGAGAAGAAATGAAGGTCAGATAACTTACACTACTATTACAGAAGACGGACAATCTTTAAATAATCAATTTGAGATTGAATTTGAAAATGGAGTTGAAATAATTAAAGAGTCTAGGTTACTTACAGCCGCTGATGAAGATAAGCCTAAAACTTTTAAATTAAAGCAAGGTACTATTGGGTTTGTTCTAACACAAGGAGATGTTTACTATCCTTTCTTAATTAGACAGAATGGTAATTACACTGTTGACACAAAACCTGTCGTAACTTTTACAGACATGTATACTCACTTTAAAACAAACACTCTGCAGTCTACGGTAAATTCTGCTGAGCTTGGTTTCGAAGAGTCAATGTATAAACATTCATTAACAGATCCTAGAGAGATTAAGTTAGCTAAAGATTATTACAGAAGATATAACAGATGTGGTATTGCGTTTAACTTAGGATTTATTACTGATGACGGCACTCATGATTCTGCATGGGGTATAATTAAAAACCACTTCTACAGAAAAGTAAATGAAATTAATGCTGCCGCAGTTACTAAGCTATCGACAACTACTGATAAGTTACCTGTTTATCCTTTAATTGGTGAAGTTGCAATTGACAAAAAAGATGTAAATGTTTTCAAATCTTCTTGGGATAAAAATTATTACACTAGAAACTTATCCGGTGGATTAATCGAGATGGTTCCAGGTACATTTGAAACTAAAGAGGAAAGATCTTATTTAGGGTCTACCGTGATGAAGCCAAGAGATGCCTTTATTATATTAGAATACACTACTGAAAAAGTAGAAACTAAAGAGGACCTCGATGCAATTTTAGAAAACGGTAACAATACTACAGATGTGGTTACGTTTGAAGATAAAAAATATGTTTATGTTGATTTCTATATAACCTCTTCTATTAAGAGACAGTTAGCTAAAGACGGAGTTTTAGACTCTATTGCTAGATTTGTACAACCATTAGACTCAGCTGGTGATAAAACAACGCTGAAAGATGATGCTGAACTTTACATAGAGAACAACTTATTAAATGCGTTCAACTTAGATACTATTAAATTGTATACTCGTAGAGCTAAAGGTATTCCTTCCGAGATATTATCTACTGCTACGATAGATAATTTAGATGACGGAGGTTATGGGCAAGACAGAAACTTTACTTTTGTGCAGCACGAGCAACAGCCACTTAATTTCAGGTTGATATATAATAAAAGATTAGGTTATTCTTATAGAATTAGACCTATGATAAAAATACAGTCATAAGAAATGGCCATTATTAACATTCAAGAAATACTACACCCTAGTGACTCTGATGCTATTAAGTTTGAGAAGATAAACTATAATTTCGATCAGATTGTTGTAGCCGGTGGTGGTCCTAAAGGTCCAATAGGTCCTAAAGGAGAAGCTGGTGAAGACGGACCAGAGGGACAAATTGGCCCTCAAGGTTCTAAAGGAGAAAAGGGTGAAGACGGTTCAACTACATCTCCATGGAAAACTATTTCAATCGATTTAGACCCAGCGGACGGAAAGAACGATTATACTTTTCTAAAGCCAAAGGTAAGTACAGATATAAATTCTACAATAGTTTGGTTAGGTGACTCTTCTTTTAACGAGGCGAGTAATGATGGTGATGTTGCGTTAAGATCTACTTTGAATGTTGGTAGACACTATAACTTTGACACTTCGTCTATTGTTGCCGGATATATGACTCTTTATCACTCAGCTACTAGAAAATTAGAGCTGACATCTGAAGATGATGCTAGTGGACACGTACAGTTTAACTTTAATGCTTTAACTGATAATCCGTTAGATCCTCTACCAGATATTAGATTAAACTTTAACAACCATGTAAGTTTTGCTGGCGCTGTTAAATTTAACAACTTTGATATTACAGGAGTATTACCACAAGAAGATGGTATGATTAGATATAACCAGGGTGGTGCTCAGTTTGAAGGATATATTGGTGGTCAATGGTTAGAATTCTGTATGGCACCTTGTGGTACTGGTGGTGGAGCTGCTACAATTTCAATCACACCTAGTGGAAATATAACTGTTAACGCAGATGGTACTCCACAGACTGCATTTGCTTTCGGTGACTGGAATGGTTCAATTGCCGTAGATGCATCGGGTACTATTGCAATTACAGCTGGAAACGGTGCAACCGTAACTACAACCCAAGCTAACTTCCCTGCAAATACAACTCCAGGTACTAATACACTAACTGTTGATGTAAACGTTACTGTTCCTACAGGTTATTCAAATGCTAGTAGCATAGTCACAGGCCAAGTTACTGTAACTCAACCTACTTCGTATGTTACAACGACTACAGCTGCGCCAACGACAACTACAGCTCCGACAACTCTGGCACAGTTTAATTGTAACACTTCAGGCTTAGTAGTAAGTGTTCTAGACGGTACTGTTGGTAATAACGTACAATCGTTAGTAACATGGAATGGTAATCCTATAAGCCCGGTTGCCACTCAGCCTATTCAGTATGCAGCTGGTAATAATAGTTATGACTTAAGCTTTACTGTTCCTGCAGGCTTTAATAATTCCGGTCAAAGTTATACATGTTCGGATACGGCAAATGCAACACAAACTTTTAACGGAACATATAATGTAAACTACGGTCCTTCTGGCCAAACCGGTGGAGAAGTATGTACAGGAGCAGTTGGAACTCCTAGTATTAATAATCTAGCTGTATCAATTACACAGGCTAATGCTCCAACTACGGCACAATGGAGAGCTGCTGCATCAACTGCTGCCGCACTACACTTGTATAATAATAGTCTTCTTCCACAGAATTACTACTTTAGTGTAACATCTATAACGGACCACAACGGTCAAGCAGTTACGCCAGATGGCAAGTATCATGAAATGGAGGTTAATGGAACTATAGGAGATAGCACGGACTGTCCACCTCCGGCGACATATCACTTTGAATTCCTTACGCCCCCAGGTGCGATGCCAGCAACAATATCAGGAAATTCATCTGTTGGCGCAAACTTTATATGGCACGTGTCAGGGGATCCGAACACTGCAGGTCCAAGCTTGAGTTCGTCTGATTTCTCTGTTCAGAACCCACTGATGTATGGTAGTTCGTCTATTGGTAATTACTTCCAGAACGCTATGCCAGGAGTTTCTCCAGGTTTTGTGGAAGCAGATCTTGTATCGACTAATGGTCAGATAACAGCAACTCAAAATCTAACTATCGATTTCAACGCTTACTCATCTCAATTAGACAGTAGTTCGGTCACATCCATAAGCTTCTCTTGGGCACCGTGTATTGTTTACGGTGAACCTATCTTAATGGCTGACGGCAGCTTGAAGCTGGTGGAAGATATTGTAGAAGGAGATGTGCTTGCAGCGCGTTCTATTTCAGGTCTAGCCCTAGAAGAAAACGCTTGGCATACTTGGAGTACAACGGACTTTAGTTCTACTAGCTCTACAACTGTTGTAACTGCTGCAATTCATGGTAGTTACGATAAGTATCACGTACTTGAATTCTCAGCAGGTGATGACTTGAAGATTACACACGAACACCCAGTATTAAGTAGAAGAGGTGGTGAAAGTGGAGTAGTTGAGTTCAGAAAAGTAGAAAGCTTGATAGCTAATCTGGATGAAGTATATAACAATGAGTTAGGTTGGGTAACACTTAACGCGAACAATGTGGTTGAAGAAACAGTTCAAACAGTAGCATTAGATGCTGAAGATGCTGACAACTATGTTGCAAGAGGAATAGTGGTACATAACAACATAACTCAGAAATAATAAATTATGAAAGACAAAATAAAAAACATACTCTCGAATAAGACTCTAGTAACATTTATTGCTGGAGCTCTTTTCGTTATGTTATTTCTTAGACAATGTAACCAGATTTCAAATCTAAAACAGGATGTGAAGTTTGCACAAGAGGATGCTGATAGAAACTTAAATAACTTTAAGGCAGCACAAGACTCTGTTACTATCTTAAGAAATGATAATGGCGATCAGTTGGCTGAGATTAGGTCTTATGAGTTTGATTTATCAAAGCTACAAGAGAGTCAGAAGGATTTAACAAAGAAGTACCAGAAGGC
>MDTG01009836.1_pt1 | contig 10036 bp, 7 predicted proteins | sample 811421 | NCBI WGS metagenome assembly MDTG01 (sample SAMN05326645, study PRJNA326480) | marine metagenome | isolation source: seawater | place: Pacific Ocean: South East | collected 2011 | reverse complement strand
GGACGCGCAATAACGGGAGGTCCAGTCGATCATGGGGCTGGGGTGGTTCATCGGCCGATCAGGGTTCATGTCCTGAGTGATGGTGGGGTTTGTTCTCTGCGAGCCTCTCCGGCGTTCCCTGATCCCATTGCGTAGGCTTGGGACCAACGAAGTCCGGATACCTGAATGAATGTCCCTGCAGTCACATCCCGAATGCCTTCATATTCCGAAGTGCAGCTCCGATTCTCCGGAGCCGCATCGGAAGGGAGCCCCGATTCGTTCGGTGCGGATGCCCCGGACCGTGGTTTTTCGAGAAGGGGGCCGGCATGATGGATCACGCTGCCGTCGCCACCGGTCTGCGGAAGGTCTTTCCCGGTCCGGTCGAAGCGGTCTCGGGCATCGACCTCTCCCTGGATCGGGGAAGCGTGACCGCCCTCCTCGGACCCACCGGATGCGGGAAGAGCACCATCCTGAGGATGCTCGGGGGGCTTGATTCGCCGACCAGTGGCGAGGTGCGGCTTTCCAGCGGCATCTCCACGGGGTTCTGCTTCCAGGAGCCGCGGCTGCTTCCCTGGCGGTCGGTACGGCGAAACGTGGCGTTGCCTCTGGAGCTGGAGGGACGGACTGCGTCACAGATCGACGAACGCGTGGAGCGTGAACTGCACAAGGTCGGGCTGGTAGATGCCGCGGACCGTCTTCCGGCGGCCTTGTCGGGAGGGATGAAGATGCGGACCGCGGTCGCGAGGACCCTGGTCACCGATCCATCCCTCCTGCTTCTCGATGAACCCTTCGGAGCTCTGGACGAAGTGACCCGCTACCGCCTCGACGAGGAGCTCGCGGAACTCGTCCGCGACGCGGGTCCGACGGTGGTGATCGTCACTCACTCGATCTCCGAGGCGGTGTTCCTCGCCGATGAGGTGCTGGTGCTCGGTCCTCGACCGGCTCGTGTCCTGGAGCGGTTCGAGATCGATCTCGGCCATCGTGACGCCGAGCTGCGGAGCACGCCGGAATTCGGTCGTCTCCAGTCGAGGATCTACGAGGTGTTGCGATCCGGAATGGAGGCATCCCCGTGAGTCGGATCTCCTCCGGTTGGTCCGTCTCGTGGCCGCCGCTCGTCTTCGTGGCGATGTTCATCCTCCTGTGGGAGTTCATCGTCCTTGCCTTCGGCATTCCCGTCTACCTGCTGCCCGCACCTCATCTGGTGGCGGAAGTGCTCGTCGACGAGTCCGGACGGCTGCTTCCCGCCACTGGTCGAACGGCACTCGCCACCGGGATCGGATTCTTCGCCAGCGCCGTGATCGGAGTCCTTTCCGGCAGCCTGCTCTCCATCGTTCCGCTGGCAAGGCGGGGGATCTATCCCCTGACCCTGCTCCTCCAGATGGTCCCACTGGTGGCCATCGCGCCCATGCTCGCCATCTGGTTCGGATACGGCCTGCCAAGCGTGGTGGCGGCGGCTTGCATCGTCTCTGTCTTCCCGGTGATCGCCGGCACCCTGGACGGTCTCCAGTCGGTGGATCGAGGACTCGCCGAACTCTTCCGCACCCATCGGGCGGGGCGGATCCGCATGTGGTGGTCGCTTGGCCTGCCCTGGTCGGTTCCAAGCATCTTCACCGGACTTCGAATCGCGGCGGGTCTCTCCGTGATCGGTGCGGTGGTGGGGGAGTTCGTCGGTTCCTACACTGGCGATCAGGGTCCGCTCGGATCGGTCATCACCAGCGCGCTTCGTCAGAATCGAACCGAAGTGGTCTTCGCCGCGATCGCCCTTGCGTCCTCGCTCGGATTCCTGCTCTTCGGTATCGTCAACGTCGCGGGGTGGCTTCTCCTTCGTCGTTGGCATGTCCAGAGGTCCTGAGGACCTCGAGATGAATGCCGGACCCCGGCGGACATCTCCACCTCGGAACCCTTCGATGAAACCCAACCCTGCCCGATCCCTCTCGACCTCCTTCGTGATGTTCCTCGCGTGCGTCATGAGCCCGCTCGCCTTCCTCGGCTGCGGGGATCCTGATTCGACCTCTCCCCGCGGGGAGAAGGAGATCCGTCGATTGGATGTGCAGCTGAACTGGTTCCCGGAACCGCAGTTCGGCGGGCTCTATGCCGCGCTCGAGAACGGTCACTTCGAATCACAGGGTCTCGACGTCCGACTGGTGAAGGGTGGAGCCGACGTCCCGGCCGGGCAACTGGTCGCGAGCGGCTCGGTGGAGGTCGCGGTCGTCTCCGCCGCACAGCTCGCGACGCTTCGAGCCCGAGGAGGACGTGCCACCGCCGTCTTCGCCTCCTTCCAGAAGGCTCCCCGCGTGGTCCTGGTGAGGGCGGACTCCCCGTATCAGACGCTCGAGAATCTCTGGGCGGGGGAGGGTCGGATCATGGCCGATGCCGGGCTTGCCTGGACCAGGTGGGTGAAGGCCAAATACGGTGACTCCACCCTGCGATTCGTGCCTTACGCGGGCTCACTGGCCCCCTTTCTCTCGGGCAAGGTGGTCGCGATGCAGGCCTTCGCCAACGCCGAACCGGTCCAGCTCGAGGCCGATGGCGAATCAGTCCGAACCTTCCTGATCGCCGACACCGGCTACAACCCCTACGACGTGGTGCTGGCCGTTCACGATGACATGCTGGAGGCCGATCAGGACACCGTGCGACGGTTCGTGACCGCGGTTGCACGAGGCTGGGAGGACTATCTTCGAGATCCCGCCCCCACCAATGCGATCATCGGAGGTCTGAACCCGGACTTCACGCCCGCGACTCTGGAGATCGCAGCCTCGAAGCTTCCCGCCCTCGTCCGATCGCCCGAGACCGAATCCCACCGACTGGGCTGGATGACGGACGAGCGCTGGGCGACCCTGCTCGACCAGTTGATCTCGATCGGGGAGCTCGAGGAAGAGGAGCGTTCGGTGATCGGGCGACTGCACCTGAACCCCGAAATCGAGACGGACTCCTCCGAAGGTGTGCCGGGACCGACCGGCGAAGCCGATGGGAACTGATCCGCTCGCCGGGAAGACCTTCGCATGAAGACCGACGAGAGGACCATCCTGCACGTCGACATGGATGCGTTCTTCGCTTCCGTGGAGCAACGAGACGATCCCGCCCTCCGGGGTCGGCCGGTCCTCGTCGGAGGTCGAAGTGGGAGGGGGGTGGTGGCCGCCGCCAGCTACGAGGCTCGGCGATTCGGATGTCGATCGGCGATGCCCATGGCGCAGGCCCTTCGCCAATGCCCCGATGCGGTCGTGGTTTCGCCGTCCTTCGGTCGCTACGAGGAGGACAGCCGGCGGGTGATGGAGATCCTCGAGACCGCTTCGCCACTCGTCGAACCCCTCTCGATCGATGAAGCCTTCGTCGACGTCACCGGAAGCCGGCGGCTTCTCGGAGATGGTCGTGCGATCGGAGCCCGTCTTCGAAACCGGATCCAAGAGGAGCTTGGTCTCATCGCCAGCGTCGGGGTCGCGCCGTGCAAGTTCGTGGCGAAGATCGCGTCCGATCTCGAGAAGCCGGACGCCCTGGTGGTGATCGAGCGGGTGGGACTCTCCGAACGGCTGGCACCGCTCCCGGTGTCGAGGATGTGGGGCATCGGTCCCCGGACCGCGGCCCGATGCGAGGCTCGAGGGCTGAAGACCTTCGGAGATCTTCAACGGTCGGATCCCGGGGAACTGTCCCGGACGCTCGGGGATGCCGCGGCTCGATTCCACGATCTCGCCCACGGCCGTGATGATCGCCCGGTGGTCTGCGACCGGGTGGCGAAGTCCATCGGTCACGAACAGACCTTCGGAGTCGACCTCTCCTCGGCCGTCGAGGTGGAGGCGGTCCTTCTGCGTCATGTCGAGCGGGTGGCGGCCCGACTCCGCCGGCACGGGCGTCATGCCCGGTGCGTCACGGTCAAGATCCGGGATGGTGATTTCGTCACGAACACGAGATCCCGGACCCTCCCCGACTCCACGGATCTCACGGACCTGCTCTGGAAGACCGCTCGCGAGCTCTTCCGGGAATGGCCGTTCCGGCCGGTACGGCTCATCGGGATCTCGGTCGATCGATTCGGAGAGACGGAGGCATCCCTCTTTGCCGCGACCGACGAGGACGATGGTCGAAAGCGACGCCTGGACGAGGCGACGGACGTGATCCGTGCTCGTTTCGGGGGTGATGCGATATCTCGCACCGCGTCCGCATTCCCTCCGGACGTATCGAGACCCAGGAGCGAAGGCGGGGAACGGCGGACCGATTGACCCGAAGGCGACCTCGTGAAGACGGCCCGCGATCGGATGATCGCGGGCCGCGGTGCGTTGACGGAGATGTTTCGAGGACGATCAGCCTGCGGACTTCATCTCGAGGAACTTGACCTGTTCCTCGCCGTCCCGTTCGATCACGACCTGGACCTTGTCGCCGGGTTCGAGTTCGGAGAGTCTTCCGACCAGGTCGGCCCGCGACTTAAGCTCGATCTTGGCCCACTTCTTGATCACGTCGTCGATCTCGATGCCACCGATCGCCGCCGTGGAGTCCGGGGTGACGTTGAGGACTCGAAGTCCGGCCCCATCCGGCAGTTCCCTGGTGCGCAGACCGAGACGGACCTTGAGGGCCCGGGGACGCGCCGGTCCGGGGCGGCGTGCGGATCCGCCGGATTCCCCGGAGGAGAATTCGAACTTGTCGGCGCGGGTGGCGGCTCCATAGGCGATCTCATGGAAAAGGTTGACCGTCTTGACGCCGGCGGTGCGGTAGATCTTGTCCGGCGTGTCGTCCGGGGTGTGATAGTCGTCGTGGAATTCGTCGCAGATCGCAAAGAGGATCGGGACTCCGCGGCGAAGGAACGATGCGTGGTCACTACCGCCGCCGCCACGTGCGTTGGTGACGACCACGAGGCCCGATTCATCGAACATGGGCTGGACCCATTCCGACATTCCCTCGCCCGAATCGACGCCGGAGACGCTCAGTCGGTCGTTCGTGACCCGTCCGATCATGTCGAAGTTGATCATCAGCTGGATGTCGTCCACGTCGAAGGTGGGGTTGTCGACGTAGTACCGGGAGCCGTTCAGCCCGCTCTCCTCCGCGTCGAAGGCCGCGAAGAGGATGCTCCGGGCGGAAGCGTCCTCGGGGAGTTCGTCGTAGGCCTTCCGGAGGCTTTCCCCAAGCATCATCAGGGCCGCGGCCCCGGATGCATTGTCGTCGGCACCGGGGTGGAGGTTCCCCGATCCCCTGCGGGATCCGAAGTCGCCCATGCCCAGGTGATCGAGGTGTCCACCGATGATCACGACCTCGTCGGCGAGGTCTCCGCGACCGGGGAGGAGCCCGAGGACGTTCTCGGCATACTGGACCTCCTCGGAGATGCGACCTCCGATGCGTCCGGTGCCGTCGAGATCGACGATGGCGGTCCCCTCGTCGGCCATCAGACGAAGATCGTCGATGGATCGCCCTTCGGGATCGGTGGCCGCGATGAGCTTTCTGCCCGCTTCCGGACTGAGCATCACCACGGGGATGTCGTCGATCACCTGCGAACTGTTCTTCATGAGCGTGTCGACACGGTCATCGTCCGCTCCGGGAGTGTTGATGAGCACCACCGCCGCGGGGTTGCGGTCGGCGATGGCTCCGAACTTGCTCGCGAAGGTCGACTTTCGCGACCAGCGACGGTCGGACCATCGGCTTCCGCCGTCCTCGTTCATGGGCTCGAAACGAAGCATGACCGCGATGCGTCCCTCGAGGTCCACGTCTTCGGGGAACGACTGGTAGCCGTCGGGACCGTCATCGATCGAATAACCCACGAACACCATGTCTCCCTCGACGATCCCGTCGGTGCCGAGTCCGGTGAGTTCGAACTCCTCCCCGAGTTCGAGGTCGAGGTCCTGGTTGCCGCCGCGAATCGTGGCCACCTGGTCCCGGAACGTCTTGGTGCTGCCGAGGGGGAAGGCCTGCTTCCAGGACGGTTCCCCGGTGGAGGTGTCGACTCCGCCGGGTTCGAGCCCCGCCTGGTCGAACCAGTAGACCACGTAGTCCCGGGCGAACTCCATCCCCTTGGTGCCGGGAAGTCGTCCTTCCATCCAGGGACTGGACAGGATGGTGATGTGGTCGTTGAAGACGCGCTCGGCGAGCGGGGCTTCGTTCATGGCCTCGCGGATCCGGTCTCCATCCTCGCTCGCGGTGGCCGCGGTCGACGCCGCTCCGATGGTGAAGAGGGTCGAGGCGAGGAGGCACTGTCGGAGGGTGGGTCGAATCAAGGTCGTCGCTTTCATTTCTGGGTGCGAGCGGGGAGGGATCGGTTCTCGGCCGACGTCCGGAGATCATATAGGTTCCATCGCTGCGGTTCGCCTCGAATCCCTTCCGGAATGCGGAGACCGGCATCCTTCGCCCGTTCCAGCGGATCCCGGCACGTAGACTCCACCCATGAGCTTTCCGAGGTCCCTGCTTCGATTCATCCTGACGATCCTGCCGCTTGGACTCGCGGCACTGGTTCATCCTGCGTCCGCGGACCTGCCGGCGGGTTTTCACCCCCAGGACGGCCCCCACGTTGACGTGAGGCTCTTCATCACCGAAGAGGAGGTCCGGGTACGTCTCGAGATGAATCTCGTCTTCCTCGACGAATTGATCGACTTTCCGAGGGAGAACCTCGATCAGGTCTCCCGAGTCGAGTGGGTGGATCTCCGTCCATCACTGGAAGCCTTCTTCGTGAATGGTCATCCGGTCTCGATCGATGGCGAGGCGGTGGCTCCGACCCTCGAGGGTCTTCAGATCAACGATCCCGATCTCCGGCTCCTGCCCCTGTTCCCCGTGTCGGGGGAGCGGGGTCTCCGCAAGGTGAGATTCGAACTCGTGTATCTGGTTCCTTCTCCTCCGCCTTCGTCGGTCTCCTTCGAGTGGTCGACCTTCCCGCCGAACGTGCTGGTGGATCCCCTCGACCCCCCGCCGCTGGCGATCGCCGCGGAACTCGATGCGGAAGGTGTCCGCACGCCGGTCCTGTTCACCACTCGGGAGCGTGGCTACACCTGGCATGCGACGGGTGGCGACGTGGAGTCCAGATTGCTGGTCGTCCCGTCTCCGATCGCGGAGCAGGGCACGGATCTTCCCGCCCTGGCCATAGGACTCTTCCTGATCGGTGGCATCCTGGGGGTGAGCGTTCTGTTCATCGGGCGAGCCCATGGATCCCGATCACCGATCGCGCTGGCGTTGATGATCGAGGCGCCGCTGCTCGCCGGGGGGGTGCTGGCCCTCGTCTTCGGAATTGGAATGCTTCGAGTCGGAGGGGGGTTGCGACTTCCCGATCCCGTCGCGGCGGAGGAGATCTTCAGGCCGCTCCACGCGAACGTCTACCGGTCCTTCGATTTCGTGGCGGAGGAGGACATCTACGACGCCCTCTCCAGAAGCGTCGAAGGCGATTTTCTCGACTCCCTGTATCGCACGATCTTCAGGGGCCTCGTGATGCAGGAGGAGGGAGGAGCGGTCGCCCGGGTCTCGGCGGTGCGGCCGATCGAGGTCGAGATCGGTGAGATGGGCGTGGTCGGTGGTGAGAACGACGATCCCCGGCCCGCTTTCAACGTGCGCTGTCGTTGGCAGGTGGAGGGCGTGGTGAGTCACTGGGGTCATGCCCACACCCGAGTCAACGAATATCTCGCGGACTGGTCGGTCGCACTCACGGACTCCGGCTGGCGACTGACCGGGGCGGAGATCCTGGAACAGGATCGAGTGGAGGAATCCAGCACCGACCCACTCGACGACCTGGAGATCGGCGAGGACACCGAACTCTGAACGGCTCGGTCGGGTCACGGGGCGGTCGGCGGGGAGCTTCGGCCCCGGGATTGATCAGCGACCCGGGTGCTCATCCTTGCCGCGTCGATCTGGGCGAGATGCCATGGTCCCAGCGCTGCGCATCCGAACACCAGCTCGGCCCCGGAGGTGCTCACCACCATCGCCCGCCGGCGACAGGTCAGGAGCGCCAGGAGACCGATCAGAGCCGCGAACGAGGCGATGCCGACTCCTGCGATGCTCGCCATCGAGAAGAGCGAGCCGCCGACGCCCGAGGCGATCGCGAAATCCGCGGCGAGCCCACTGACGATTCCCCCGGCGAGCGAAGAGACGGCGTACATCAGAAAGACGATCGCCGCGATCGTTCGTGGAACGCTCCGGCGGCTCTCGATGGAGGCCATGTTCACCGAATCCATCCATGCGACGTGCATCGAGGAACGGATGGCGGAGGGTCGGACCACGACAATCCGGCGGTTGGTGCAGACGAGGGTGCCCCGATGTCCGAGTAGCGCGTTGAACAGCGATTCCCGCAGCGCATCCCGGAACGACTGGACGACGACGCAGCAGGTCTGCTCTCCGGCGTCCATGGTCATCGGCAGACCGAGTGCGATGAAGGGACTCGGATCGGAATCATCGATCGCGACCGGATTGAACGGCGGCGTCGTGGTCTCCGCCGGTTCCGTCGCCGGTTCGATCGGCACGATCTCCTCCGGCTCGGGGACTTCTTCCGGCGTGCCTCCGGAGTCGCCACCGGAACCGATCTCGGCTCCGACGATGGGGCGGGTGGGCGAGATCCCATCCGCAGGGATCGGCTCCTCCTCGAGCTCGGTGCCCGAGGTCCTCCCGAGTCCGGCGATCTTGTCGAACGGACTCCAGGTCCGGCCGGTCTCCCGTCGGATGAAGTCGCCGGGGCCGAGTCTCTCCTCCCGTACGAGCATCTGGAGTTCCTCGCGCGAGAAGGGGCCGTATTCATCACCGTCGACGCTGCGAACGATGTATTTCATGGAAGAGCTCCATTCCTGGCGGAGGGCCGGCCCTCCACGCCGCAGGAAGGCTCGATCGACCGGGGGGATCCTCGGCATCTTCTCCGTTTTTGTCGAGCCGCAATCCTCCGATCCTGAAAAACGGCCGGCGAGGACCCTCAGAAGCGGTTTTCAAATCCGGGGGGGTGGCTTTCTCGCCGAGTGGGATGCTCCGGGAGAAGATCCCGTCATCATTCAGATCCCCAAGGGTATCCTCGGAATGCGCCGTTTCAACGGAGACCGATGCGTGACCGATTCCCCCATCTGGCTGCTGTCCGATTTCTCCGCGAACCTCTCCCTCGTCCTGGCCGACGGGGTCGGCGGCGATGGCCGCTGGTGGCGATTCCTGGGGAGGCTCCATCCACTCATCGTGCATTTTCCGATCGGACTTGCGATCGTCGCGGCGGTGGTCGAGTTCGTCAACATCCTGCGGCGCCGTGGGGATGCATCCCCGTTCGCATTCACCGCCACCGGCTTCGCCGCGGTCGCGGCCTGCTTCGCGGCCTGGTTCGGATGGTTGAACGCGGACTTCGAAGGGGCAAACGCGGACAACACCCTTTTCCTGCATCGCTGGCTGGGGGTCGCAGCGGCGGTGGGGCTGGTGGTGGTCTTCCTCGTGGGGGTGGCCGGTCGTGACGGAGTGAGATTGAGGGCGTTCAATGGCTACCGATGGGGTCTGATCGTGTGTGCGATCGTGGTGGGCGTCGGCTCGCACTTCGGCGGAGAGATGGTGTACGGCAGCGGATACCTCACCAAGGTGATCTTCCCGCCCGCCTCGAAGGTCGCCTTGGTGGAGGATTCGGAATCAGCCGGCGTGAATTCCTCGTCGGAATCGAATGGATCCAACGTCGCCGGGAGCGATGCCGGCAGGACGAATTCCGATCCCCCGGGAATCCCGATCGAAGATGCATCGGTCAAGACGGTCTCCTTCAGGGCCGACGTACTTCCGATCCTCATGGATCGATGCGTCGAGTGCCACGGGCCCGACAAGGTCAAGGGTGGCCTGCGGATGGACACCGAAGCGGAGCTTTTCGCGGGTGATTCCGAATGGTGGAGCGTGATTCCGGGACAGCCCGATGACAGCCTGCTGCTTCAGCGGGTGGAGCTCCCCGCCGACGATCCCGACGTCATGCCACCCAAGGGCGAGATGCTGACCACGGAGCAGATCGAATTGATTCGGGAATGGATCGCCTCCGGGGCGGGACACGCCGATCCGGGGCAGGCTGCGGAGGCTGCCGGGCCGGATGAAGGACCGACCACGGTGGATCAAGGGGCGCCTCCTTCGGCGGCCGCGATCCAGGTCGCGGTCGGATCGCTTCGTG
>MDTG01008311.1_pt1 | contig 10036 bp, 7 predicted proteins | sample 811421 | NCBI WGS metagenome assembly MDTG01 (sample SAMN05326645, study PRJNA326480) | marine metagenome | isolation source: seawater | place: Pacific Ocean: South East | collected 2011 | reverse complement strand
TGAAAAATTCATCGATACGTGTTTTTTGGTTATAAAATCCCAAGTGCAGGATCGAGACACTTTAGCTGGTTTAAATAAAGAACTGGCGCGTGAGAAGACTTGTGTTCTAATTGCAGAACATGATGGTGTCAGGGAGACTACTGAGACTTCTGGTGAATCAGATATAAGTGTGCCGATTTCAGGTTTTGCCGAAAAAGTCGCGCGCCGAAAATGCTTGATTTTGAAGGCGATCGCTGAGATAGATCCGAAGCTTGTTCGGCTTATTGATGAGCAACGTTTCGGAGGAGATTTTCCGGACGAATCCAAAAGGAAAATCAAGAATAAAAATATAAAGAGTAACATAAATCGGGAACAGTTACGGACGCACATGCTTCAGATTGGGTATGGTGTTACTGTTGCGGTGATCGTTTTATTGATGTATCTGGGATTGTCCCTAAATCCCTGAGAAGATTTATTGTATTCTTCGTGTCCTTTTATTTTATAATTTTTTGTAATAAACCAGAAATTTAGCAAGAAGTATGTCTGGCTTATTCTGTACTTTTAATTTTGTAAGTAGGTTTTAAAATAATGCCAAAACGTTCTGATATAAAAAAGATAATGCTGATAGGTTCAGGGCCGATCGTGATAGGTCAGGCTTGCGAGTTTGATTATTCTGGGACTCAAGCCTGTAAGGCCCTTCGAGAAGAGGGCTATGAAATCGTCTTGGTGAATAGTAATCCTGCTACTATAATGACTGACCCTGAAATGGCCGATCGGACTTATATTGAACCGATTACTCCGGACGTCTGCGCGAAGATTATCGAATTGGAACGGCCACAAGCTCTTTTGCCGACATTGGGTGGTCAAACTGCATTGAATACGGCAGTTTCCTTAGCTGAATCGGGAATCTTAGAGCAGTTTGGAGTGGAAATGATAGGTGCAAAATTAGATGCAATAAAGACTGCTGAAGATCGCGAATTGTTCAAAGAAGCGATGGATCGGGCTGGCTTGGATATGCCTCGAGGTTTTTTTATTCATTCTCTCGAAGAGGCTCTCAAGTATCAGAGTGAACTGGGGTATCCAACGATAATTCGTCCGTCCTTTACAATGGGAGGCAGTGGCGGTGGGATTGCCTATAATGCTGAAGAATACGAGAGAATTGTATCGCATGGTTTAGATCTAAGCCCCATCAACGAAGTGCTTATCGAAGAGTCTGTTTTGGGATGGAAAGAATTTGAGTTGGAAGTTATGCGAGATAAAGCAGATAATGTTGTGATTATTTGTTCCATAGAAAACTTCGATGCTATGGGTGTTCATACTGGTGATAGTTTGACCGTTGCACCGTCACAGACATTGTCGGATAAAGAGTACCAAATAATGCGTGATGCGGCTATACGCGTAATAAGAGAAATTGGGGTAGATACGGGTGGATCGAACATTCAATTTGCTTTGAATCCGAAGAACGGACGCATGACTGTGATCGAGATGAATCCGCGGGTATCCCGTTCCTCAGCTCTTGCATCGAAAGCTACGGGTTTTCCAATTGCGAAAATAGCTGCAAAACTCGCAGTGGGTTATACCTTAGATGAAATACCCAATGATATCACTCGTGAAACGCCAGCATCCTTCGAGCCGACTATTGATTACGTGGTTACTAAGATCCCCCGTTTCACTTTTGAGAAATTTCCTAGCAGCCCGGATCTGTTAGATACACAAATGCGATCGGTTGGTGAAACGATGTCAATCGGCCGGACTTTCAAAGAGTCGTTGCAAAAAGGACTCCGTTCGTTAGAAACTGGTCGGGCGGGCTGGGGATGTGATGGAAAGGATTTTTCTGCTGATAATATTACAGATAAAGATCTTAGAAACAAATTAGTGATGCCTAATTCTCTTCGCATTTTCTATATGAAACTTGCTATCGAGAAGGGATATGGGCTTGATCTATTGCATGAATTGACTGGGATAGACAATTGGTTTATCGATCAATTGATGCAGTTGAATGAGTTAGAGCAGGAGTTGAATTCTTCAACGGCTTCCCGTGATCCGATCTTGTTTAGAAAGGCTAAAGAATTTGGATTTAGTGATCGCCAATTAGCTCAGATCTGGGGATCTGATGAAGGTAATGTTCGGTCACAAAGACAGGAACTCGGTATTCTTCCTGTTTATAAAACTGTAGACACGTGTGCTGCTGAATTTGCGGCTTATACCCCGTACCATTATTCGACATACGATCATGAGAATGAAGCGATTAGATCTGAGAATAAAAAAATAATTATTCTAGGAGGAGGTCCAAACCGGATAGGGCAGGGAATTGAATTTGATTATTGCTGTGTCCACGCCTGTTTTGCTCTAAGAGAAGACGGTTATGAGACAATAATGGTAAACAGTAATCCTGAGACTGTGAGTACTGACTATGATACGGCAAACAAACTTTATTTTGAACCGCTTACGGTAGAGGATGTGCTAAATATAGTAGATTTGGAAGATCCTGATGGAGTGATTGTACAGTTTGGCGGGCAAACGCCACTTAATCTGGCTCATGAATTGGAAAGTGCAGGTGTCCCTGTTATTGGAACATCACCTTCAAGTATCGACTTAGCCGAAGACCGCGAGCGATTTGGTGCTTTATTGAGAGAATTGAATATCCCTCAACCGGAAAATGGACTCGCTAGCTCTCTCGAGGAAGCGACGGCGGTTGCTCAAAGAATAGGCTATCCGGTTTTGGTACGTCCTTCTTATGTCCTCGGAGGAAGGGCTATGGTAATCGTATACGATGATGTGAGTTTGGCGGATTATATGAGCAAGGCAATCGGTGTTTCACCGGATCGGCCGATTTTGGTTGATAGATATCTCGAGGGTGCCCAAGAATTTGACGTAGATGCTGTAGCTGATGGTAAAGATGTAGTAATTGGTGGCATAATGCAGCATATCGAACATGCCGGAGTTCATTCGGGAGATAGCGCTTGCAGTTTACCGCCCTACGACATCACAGATGAACACAGCAACACCATTCGCAATTATACTCATTCGCTTGCAAAAGAGCTTAGTGTTGTTGGGTTGATGAATGTGCAATATGCAATCCATGGTGATAGGGTTTATGTCTTAGAAGTAAATCCGAGGGCTTCAAGAACGGTCCCATTTGTTAGTAAAGCAATAGGTCGTCCATTAGCAAAGATTGCAGCTCGCGTGATGGTTGGTAAGACGCTTTCGCAGCAAGGTGTTACAGAAGAAATTGTTCCAAATCATATCTCTGTAAAAGAGGCCGTTTTGCCATTTATTAAATTTCCTGGAGCAGATAGTATTCTCGGTCCTGAAATGAAGTCGACGGGTGAAGTTATGGGGATCGGAGCGGACTTCGGAACTTCATTTTTAAAGGCGCAAATGGGGGCAAATACATTGTTGCCTAGTGAAGGAAACGTTTTTATTAGTGTAGCAGACGTAGACAAGAGCGGAATTGTTTCTATTTCCAAACGTCTTCGCGAGGCCGGGTTTTCTATTGTCGCCACCAAAGGAACTCGAGAACATTTGGTAGCCAACGGTGTAGAAGCAACCATGATAAAAAAGGTTCATGAAGGTAGACCTCACGTTGAAGATGCGATTCGTAGCAAGGATATTGTATTTGTTATCAATACTCCGTTGGATGAACCGTCACAACATGACGATTTTCTTGTTCGTCGCGCAGCTGTAATGAACAATATTCCGTATACTACGACGCTGGCCGGTGCACAAGCAGCCGTCGAGGGAATTGAAGCTCTGCAACGCTCAGGTCTCGAAGTTCGTGCATTACAAGATTATCACAGATCGCTTTAGTCAAGGTAATGCAAGGATACATTTCTGTCGCTTTAGTCATCGTATTCTCCTCTGTTAGCTGTGTCTACTTTAATACTTTTTATAATGCTGAGAAGTACTTTCGTCAGGCCGAAAAAGCTCGTAAAGGGCATGAGGCACTATATGCAGGTTGGGAGCTAGCGGATGGCGAATCAGATCAGTTCCGGCGACCGCGGCCACAAAAAGCCGAGCAGTTATATGACAAGGCTGCAAGAAAAGCTTCCAAAGTATTAGAGAAGTATCGAGATAGTGACTTAGTTGATGATGCTATGTTTCTCATGGGTAAATCATTCTACTGGCGATCAGAATATTTGCGAGCAATACAGGCTTTTCGGGACTTAGAGATAAATTTTCCTGATAGTGAATTTTATACTCGTTCACGTTTCTGGAGAGCGAAATGTCTAGAGGATCAACGAATAGAAGGACAGGCTCTAAGTCTGTACCGCGAATTGTTCGAGGAAGCAGATGCAGATATAGCCGCAAATGCAGGATGGAGATTATCCGAAATGGCTATTCTTCGAGAAGATTATGTCGTTGCTGTCAGACAATTGCAAGAGACGTTGACTTCCTATCCTAACTCATCGATAAATTCGTTGCTGTGGCTAAAATTGGCGGTCACATTAGGGTCTTTAGAAGATTCTACTCGTTTTGGTGAGATAGAATTTGCTTTAAATAATGTGTTAGAGGGAAAACCGAATTTAGATCAGGAATACCGTGCTCGTTTAAATCTCGGTAAGATGCGTTACGAGCAAGGAGATGTAGAGGGAGCCTTAGAAATTTATACCGGCCTACTGAAAGGTAGTAGCTTTCGGGTCTATGAAGGACGTACTCGTTTACTCATTGCTAAATACTATGAAGACAGGGGTAACCACGAGAGAGCGAAAAATGAATATGAACAGGTTCGTGATGATTTTCCTGGAAGCCCAGCTTCGGCGATGGCTCTTTATCGTACAGGTATACTTCAGTTACAATTATACGGCGATATAGGTTTAGCCCAAGAATATTTTCAAGAAACAAGTAGAGAGAAATCCGGATCTCAAGCTGATATATTGGCTAAAGAAATGCTCGGTCACCTTAGCCGACTAAACAAACTAACGCTCAATATTCATGTGGCTGATTCATTAGCTGCTGATTCTTTGAAAGTAGGTTTTTCAAACGACAATGCGAAAATTAATATAGAAGACGACTCAAAGAATGTTTCTGCTGCTGGAATAGATTCTGTTGATTCCTTTAGTCAGTCTTTAGAAACTCTAGATGATCTTTTTACAATAGCTGAAATATATAGAGATGATATCGGACTAGCGGACTCATCCATTGCTTATTATGAAGAAATAATTAATCGCTATCCGACTTCAGAGCAACTCCCTCGTGCGTTATATAGTATTGCGTGGATCTTAGACCAATTAAATCGGGATCTAATTAGTGCTGAGTTTTTTTGGAAAGAGTTAATTGATAAGTACCCTGCCTCATTACAGGCTAATGAGGCGCGGAGGCTTTTAGGTCTTCCACTGATGCAGACAGAAGATGAGAAGGCCGCAAAACTCTTTTTGGAGATTGAAAAACGTCGTCTAAAGGCTCCTGAAGTTGTTGCTGATTATATTCCCGCATTGGATAGCCTCTCAAATGAATTTTCTGGATCTCGAATGGGAGCAAAAGCTCTTTTTGTTGTAGCTACTGCGTTCGAAGATATTGTCGATGATACGGTTCAGGCTGAAATACGATATGAGAGGCTTAGGAAAGAATTTTATGAAACTGAACTTGGTAAGTTAGCTATCCAGCGCCAAGAGGCACGTCTGAAAGGTGATATTGAGAAACTTGAACGTGGCATAAAAGCTCTTGGAGGAAAAACAAAACCTGGCGAGCAGATAATGTTTCTTTCAGTAGAACCAGACACTTCAGATTCTGTGTTTCGTGCCAACAAAAACTTAGCTTTTGGATTGCGGGCTCATCGTCGCGGAAATATTCCTCAAGCTCGTATTTCATACGAGCAAAGTATTGGGGAAGTGTTGAATAACCCTCAGGCGTTATATATGCTTGGGTTAGTTTCGCTGGAAGAGGGGTTTTATAACGAGGCTTTGGAATTTTTTTACCAGACCTTGGCTTTTTCTCCGAGTCACCTTACTTCAAAATATCAGTTATATGATTATTACTTGACGGAGACTAATGAAGATTCGGCTCAGAAATATCTTCAAGAAATAATCCGACTTGATAGAAAAAATTTACAGCTAAAATATATAAGAGAACAAAACCCTGAATTAATTCAAGGAGAGACTCTATCCATCGAAGAGATGCAAGATTTTGGTATAAATATGCCTAATGAAATGTTTGAGATAAATACAAAAGTAGTAAAATTATCTGAAGAGCCATTAGTTCGTACGGTCGTTTCACCTGACTCAAAAAATATTTCTGTAAAGGATTCAGTGGAAATTTTGGTTGATGTGCTTATTGGTAAAGATGGAATTGTAGACGAGGTTAAATTGTTTCGTGGTGAAGAGCCGTATGCTTCAATCGCGGTAAAGACCGCTCAAGAATATTTATTTTATCCTGCATTAAGGCGTGATGAAGAGCCGATAAGTGTGTGGGTAGAGCTATCGATACCATTTATTCCTCAATCTGCTAATGCGAAGTAGATTCAATCATCAAGGAAAGATGATTGATACAATATTTTTTTTCGTGAAGATTTAGAAAATATTTTCCTCAGCATCCTTCAAAATACGTTTAAGTTTTACAAGATTGAAACAGACAGTACCCAAGGAATAAGCGTCTGCACCTATGTTTTGATAATATTTTATATCTTCAATACACGTTATACCCCCACCGGCAATAACGGTGTTTTTTTTGTCAATTTTTTTTATGTGCATTATAAATTTCGTGGAATATTCCTTCAGGATTTCGCCTGATCTTGCACCTTTATGGGTCTTTAAAGTATTTACTGCATGAAATTTAGAGAAGCCTTGTGCGATAAGGGAATCTACGTCAGAGAGAGCCATATTGGGTGACAACTTAATTATTGGATTTCGTTCTGAGAAACATCCAATATCCTTTGTATAGTCATTAAAGTGGGCAATGTTGGGACATGAGATATTTAATTCCAGAGGTATATCAACGGGGATTTTTTCTGCCAAAAGCGTCCAATCACTTGCTTCTATTGCGGCAATCGAAATTATGGTGCTCGGCTTATAGCGACTGATGCCTGCATCTATACCCGGGTTTCGTAACCCGAGGGCATTATACCAACACTTTTCTTTGAAAGAATAACGCAGAGTCTTTGCAATCTGGATCAGTAGGCCTCTCCGTTGATTTAGGGTAAATGTACCCGAAACGGGTGTTGTATTCTTGGGTCGGATGTAGTTGCCAAAAGGTGCAGAAATATAGATTTTGGTCTTACTCATATGATGTTTCGAAACTTTCGCAAATATTAATTAGTCGTTAAAATCGAACCTGTGCACACGTATTTTATTTTCGATAAACTATTAAGTTTCGTCTAATTGATAAACCTTGCCAAGTATGTTACCTGTTTTTTTTGTTGAAAAGAAAGCTAATGTAAAGATTGTACATGTTTAAATTGAACCTTAAATGCTTACTGTTAATTTCTCTATTTATGGTTAATTGTGCTCCATATCCTGTATATCTTTCTCCTGAGAAGGGGTCGGCAACTGCTCAAAGACCTATTTTTACAAAGTCGGAACAGCCTGTAAAACCGAAATCCGTTCCGTTGCCGAACAAAACTGCTCATCCCGTTAGCATTAGTGAAATTGACACGAGTCGCGCGTATCAAATCGGTGTTTCGTCCTATTATGGAAAAAAATTCCATGGTCGAAAAACTGCTAATGGAGAAGTCTTCAATATGTATAAACTTACCGCTGCACACAGAGTATTGCCACTTGGGACTCATGTACGTGTGACTCATCTTGATAATGGTAGATGGGTCGAAGTAAAAGTAAACGATCGTGGTCCCTTCATCGAAGGACGAATCCTTGATTTATCATTTGCTGCCGCATTGGAAATAGAGATGGTTAACGCAGGAAAAGCTCGCGTTATGATTGAAGTTATGGATCCAGATAATTAATCAGTTAGTTGTTTCAGAGTGGCTGAAACAACTGATTCCACATTTATGTCTTTCATGGATTTACTTGGTGCTGAAATTATTAGGTTTTTTGAGTGGTACGGTGTCCAAATTTGTGGATTAGTTGGCCCAAAAAGAGTCAGTGTTCTAGTCCCTAAAGCTGCTGCTAAATGTCCTGGTCCCGAGTCATTACCGACAAATAGTGTTGCGCTGGTCAGCAAAGAGGCAAGATCTTCAAGGTTTTCCGGGCATGTTATTGGAATGTCTGTGGTGGAGGTAATTCCTGTTTCTTTTTCTACAGGGCCCTGTAGAAGTCTCACTAATATACCTTTTTGCCTTAAATTTTCTGCCCATTTAATATAGTTTTCTAATGGCCAATTTTTTTTAAAAGAGCTGCTGCCAATGTGTGCAATTACGTCTATTTTACACTTTTGAGGTTTTGAAATCGATGTAGCCGGAGTTCGAGTGTATATCGGTATTTTTAACGTTTTTATTAGAGGAGTCAATAGATGATCAATTATGTGACCTGAAAAGTTAATCGGTGGCTGTGGATCAAAAAACAGAGCTTTTTCCCCAAGTAGGTCTTTCATGTTCTTAAGAAGTTTTCCATAAGGTTTGCTGTAAACCAATGCCAGTGTCGTATTAGTAAATAAATCCAGAGTTTGTTTCGGTAAAGATCCGTCGCCATAAAGTCCGCTCCAATCTCGTGATTCATTGTCTATTACATTCCAGGATTTCGATAGCAAAGAACAAAAACTAGGGCGTCCGATAATAAAAAGTTTGTAGTTTAGGAAATATTCTTGAAAAGCTTGGAAAACTGGTAAGGTCAATACGAAATCTCCCAAGGCTCCGTTTCGCATGATTAATATATTTTTCTTCGATTTCGATTGAGTCATAACTTGCTAAATTGGAAGAAATAGCTTAAAATTTAATGCTAACCTTCTGTAGTTGAAGTAATATACGACATTGCATGGAAACAGAATAGATATATAGGAGCAGAATTATGGGTGCCCTTATCGGCAAAAAACTGGGTATGACGCAGTTGTATAATGAAAAAGAAGATTTGATACCGGTCACCGTGGTGGCAGCAGGTCCTTGTCCAGTTGTTCAGGTTCGGAGCAATGATACTAATGGTTACGATTCTTTACAGTTGGCTTTCGAAGAAATACCGGAGAGAAAATCAAACAAACCTCAAAAAGGTCACTTTAAGAAAGCAGGTGTTTCGCCGCATCGGTTCTTGCGTGAGTTTCGCGGACTTCCAGGAGATTTTGAGGTCGGACAAGTGTTAGATGTAAGCCAATTTGAGGTAGGTCAAAAAGTAAAAGTCACAGGGACTTCAAAGGGAAAAGGTTTTTCCGGAGTAATGAAAAAATTTCATTTCAGGGGAAAGAATGCTTCGCATGGCGCCCAAAAGCCTCGGCACGGTGGATCTATCGGTCAAGGTACTACGCCTGGTAAGGTGTGGAAGGGTAAAAAAATGCCTGGGCAATTGGGTAACAAAACGGTGTCTACGAAAGGTTTAGACATTATTCGGATCGATACTGAGCGAAACTTATTATTCATCAAAGGGGCAGTGCCGGGGGGATCAAATGGAGTTATTCATATTCAAAACTCCTGATTGTAAAACTAATTCTTGAAGGGGGGCCATCCTAAGTGAGTACCTCCAATTAGGTGTAAGTGTAAATGGTCAACAGTTTGGCCACCGTCTGGTCCCGTGTTTATTACTATCCTGTACCCCGTTTTATCAATATTCTCTTCTTTAGCGATCTTTTTTCCAATAAGCAACAGGTGACCTAACAATTCGTTATTTTCACCTTCAACGCTGTTGAGATTGCTTATCGGTTCTTTGGGAATGATTAGTACGTGTGTTGGGGCTTGCGGGTTGGCGTCTCGGAAACCTAAACAGAATTGGTCTTCATATAGAATATCTGCTGGTATTTCCCTTCTAATAATTTTACTAAATATTGTTTCTGGCATGTGTTTCTATAATGTGGTTCCGCATTTTTGAGCCCATTTTTGGATTTGTTCCACAGTTTCATCTGCAAGCGGGACGCCATCTTTAAGGGCAGATTGACGATTACGAAATTCGATTTCACCCGGTAATAAAATTTCTTCTGTGTCTGGCATTCTTGGCGATTCTTTGATCATTTTTATCATATTTGA
>MDTG01002509.1_pt1 | contig 10036 bp, 8 predicted proteins | sample 811421 | NCBI WGS metagenome assembly MDTG01 (sample SAMN05326645, study PRJNA326480) | marine metagenome | isolation source: seawater | place: Pacific Ocean: South East | collected 2011 | reverse complement strand
GGAGAAGTTGTAGGATCCCCAAGAATCTCTTTATCCTTCTCGATATGCTTTTCGATACTTTCCATAGGTAATTACCTCCTTGTGTTATTTAGTGCCGTGGTTTGATGGTCTATCTTTTAGGCCGTATGAATCTCTCATTAGTCTGAGAGTTGTTGTAAATTTGCCACCAGGACCATTCGTAGTGTCGTAAAAATGTGCTACTTCAGAAATTAAATACACACCACTGCTTTCTGGGTCATATGGTTCTTTTCTACCTTCAACTGTTCCAACTTTGTTGACTAATCTAATATCAATTTTATCACCAGCACAAATATCTGGATTGCCAGCAATAACTATAGTACACATTTGATTCTGAAGCAACTGAAATCTTGCTAAAGATTGTGCTGTATAATATTTTTGCCAGTCAGCAAATTTCGTAGGATCTGTTGCTCCATCTTTTGGATCGGGTGAGGCAGGTGTTGCTTCATTATACCATGATTCGTGATCTAAGAATACAGACATGATTCTACTTGGATAATCAGATAATTCAATTTGATTTGTTGGAATCAAAGTAATTCCTTCCTGACCACCCAAATGTGCCATATTGTCATAACTATCCTTAATCTTGTACACATACTCTTCATATTGTCCCGTTGAGTGATTAAAAAATACCAACATGGATGAGTATTTTCCGTGTCTCAATGAACTAAGTAAATCAATTTCAGATTCAAAATTAGACTCCAAAATTTGAAATCTAGTGTCAATTCCTTCTTGATTTCCTAATGTCTCCACATATTGTCCCCATGGTGGAGAATCTAAATTTTTTGATTTTAATTTGCTATCTTGATCAGCACACAAAGAATCAACAGCAAAAAAATTGTAACCTCTTTTCGATTCCCAAAAGAAAAATCCTGCAGATCCTTTTACTTGTTGTTCTGATTTATTATTGTTCTGATTATTCGTAGAATTATAATTTGTTTGTGCTGAAACACTTTTTGTGGCAATTTCCGCAATTATATCAAATGTTCTCATATAATTCGCAACCATCTTAACTTCAAATTTTGATGGTTCACCAAATATTGTCTTAGTTGTTTTCAATCTCTCATTGAGGAGTTTAGCTATGATATTCTCAGGATTTCCAGATAATGGTTGATTAACCCTAGTAATTTCATTTACTAATGCCTACATAGAAATTAAACCAATATCATATGATTGTTTTTGTTGTCTAGCAAATCTATTTTGAATCGTCCAAATAACAAATTCATACTCCATTTTCTTTTTAAATGCTTTCGCATCAACTTCTACTACTATTTTTTCTCCACCTTGAATTGGAAGTGTAGTAAGAAGTCCAGCACTATCAACTACTTCCATTTTTGCTGATAAAAATGGATGTGTAATATTTTCTACATATTCAAAAGTATTAACCAGAGCCGTAATAGGACGTGGTTCTTTATCACCATTTGGATAAATGATGACTTTTGTTAGTGTAAAATCAGTGGGGTATGATGCTTCCATGATTATTTAAGAGTCATGAGACCAAGACTAGAATATGGATTAAGTCCCATTCCAGAAGAACCAGCAGTTGCTAGTCCTAAAGCAAATCCTTGCTGACCGCTATTTGAATCTGTAGATTGCTGTGACGGTAGTGTAAACATCAACGGTTGATATGATTGTGCTCTTGATTGAGAATCAACTTGTGCTGACGTTGTTAATAAATCACTAATAGGTTGTGGTCCTATAAAAGATGATGTTTTAACTGGTGTGGTTTTTAAAGAAGAACGATCTGGTTCCAGACCAAACATCTCTAGTAGTCCTTTGGTTTTTTCGTCAAGAGGAGGACTTTCATTATTTGAACCAAACGTCGAGTTACCAGCTCGTGCTTTCTTTAACATGTCCGCATACAGTTTCATAGCACCAGCTTCTGTGATATGTCCATTTTCCACAGACAATCCTTGCCATCCTGCCAGTGATCCAGCTTTTGATAACGAAGCAGAATTCATTGCTTTATTTGGATCAACACCAAGATTCATCAAATGCGCTAAAGCGAGTTTTTGTTGATTTTCAGGAGTAAATAAAGTTGTTGATGGGTCCATTCCCGCTTGCTTCACTCTCGCCATCATTGTACCTGGATGGAATTGGAAAGCACCAGCAGCATGAGAAGAATATACTGTACCATCTGGGGAAGCATATCTAACTTTTCTACCGCCAAATCTTTCTGGCAAGAATCCTTGTCCAATAGAACTTCCATACGCCATATCATAAACTTCCTGCATTGTCATTTGTGTCAATTCAGGAACAACCTCACCACCAACTAGTGTGTTATATCTGTCCTTACCACCTGCTTCTGTAGCGTTAATTGCTGCCAACCATGCTTTTGCTTCTGGGGTATCTCCAGCAAGTTTAGATACATCAATATCTCCACCACCAGGACCAGGACCAGGAGGAGTTCTGGGATTTCTTTGGAATGGATTCCAATTAGGAAGGAAATTTTTTAATCCTTCAAGTAAATTTTCCCACCATGGTTTTTTATCAAAATATTCTGCTAATCCTCTTGCTTGAATTTCAGCGGATAATTTTTTATTTTGTTTCTGTGCTTCTAATATACCTTCACCAAACATAAGGAATGTTTTCCTACCTCTAGCACCCTCAAGTGGGAAAACACCTTCTTGACCAGCTTCACCAACCAAACCTGCTGTAGGTTGTGTAACAATACCACCTGTAGCAAATGGAGTTAATCCTGCCTCATCGTTATTACTAGCACCACCACGTAGAGCATCATATACAGCACCACCTAACAGATCTCCAGCAATACCACCTAAGATAGTTCCAACGCCAGGAATAGGAACAAGAGTACCCAATCCTGCACCTAAAGTAGCACCAATTGCTTTCGCTGCTGCTCTACCAACAGATTCTCCTAAAGCAAGACTTACACCAAAATCTAACAGTCCACCAACTAAAGGAACTCTCTTTAAAACAGGACTCAAGAATTTCGCAACTCTTGCTCCTTTTGTAAGAGTCATTCCTGCTGCTTCTAAACCTTCTGCGCCAAAGCGTTTCAGGGCAGCTTTTTCACCATATCTTTGAGCGTATCTCTTTGTTATATCATTTTGAGCTCTACTAAGCGAACCTGGGCGCATGTCGCCAGCCTGGATTCTTGCTGTAGATAACTGACCGCCAGTCATACTGTTATTGCGGAAATTCATTCCACGAATACCAACGTCTCCAGCATTAGCAGTAGAAAATCCTTGTGCTCTTTGTGCTTTTCTACCAGCACGACTCATTCTACTAAGACCACGGCGACCACGGCGACCACCACCAAGTAAACTCATTCCAGTGTCTAAAATATTTCCTAGACTACCAAACATACTACCTAAAATACCACCAGCTTCTGGACCTTCCATTCCAGAACCCTCTGGATCCAAATCCCCACTAGACACACGTCTCTGTGCCATATTTGCTTTTTCGGAAGATGCCTGTTGCCTAGAAGCAATTTTTTCTGCTGTATTTTCAGCATTAGCGGCAAGTAATTTCTGGTTTTGAATTTGTCTTTCGGCAATACCAACTTGAAGTTGTCCTAGACTCTGTATACTTTCAACAACTTTAACATTTACTTTTTGTACACTATCAACTGCCTGAATGGTACTGTTGTTGGTTCTAACCATCAACTGACCAATTTGATTCAAAATACCAGCAATATCCTTAATTTCTGTTGCCGTAGTATCAACAGTAAATCCAGCAGCATTAGTTTTAGTTCCTTGATATTTGGCAGTTTCTCCACCAAGAACCTCAGGATTAATTGCTTGCGGTCCTGCTTCTATTAATCTTTGGGCAACACCAGGACCACTGTCACCACCACCAAAAATTGTTGCTAATGCTCCAGCTTTTTCAGCAGGAGCACTAAAAATTTCTTCAGAATAATCATAACGACCCCTGTCAACAAAACCACCTCTAAATCTAGACGCTTGCGATCCTGTTGGATCGATGCTCATTGTAGCATCTTTAGCAAATCTACCCCTAGTTTTTGCTAGAGCATCACCACCGAAAGTAGATCCTAGTGCTCTCTGGAAAAAATGACCTCTTCCAATACCAGCTTCCGCAAGAGAGGTATTATTTTTTTCGCCAACACTTTCTGCATAAGCACGCTCTCTGCGTGCCATATCAGACGCTTTGCCAATTCTGTTTCCGATAGCACCAGCAATGTCACCAAGAAAATTTCTCTCGGTTCTTAAATCTGTAGGGTTTAGATATCCGTGTGCCATTATCGTTGTTTAGCTGCCGCTTCTTGTTGTTGTTTAACTTGTTCCAAATGCTGCATCAATAGAGAAACATAAACTTGCCTCTCAAACGGCATCATATTTTCAACATCACTCAAGCTATATTTATGATGCTGCATCAAAGCAAAATTAGTTTTATAATACCCTTCCAACGTGTTGTGGAAGAGTGCTATCCGAAAAAAGACGATAATCCCGAAAATACTATTTTATTTTCAACACCAGTGTTGGGATTTGTAATTTTAATAGTATGTTCTAGTTTTGGAGAACTCTGGAAGAATTCTTGAATTTTTTCAAATTGACTATTGGTAAGATTTTCTAAAAATTCTTTAAATTCTTTTTTAGTAGTGGTAGAACTATCATATACATCTTCAGCGTCAAAAAGTTGATCAATACAACCAGCAATAACATCAATAACTGATTCTGCCGTTAGAGATTCACCAATAATCGATCCAGTGATAAAAGTATCAAATTTTGGATATTTCATCACAATACCCATTTCATCAGAAAGCATAATTTTGTTAGAATGACCTTCTGGTTTCTGTACCTCAACTTCTAACAAGTTTAACTTATAAGGGACTGTAGTTTGTCCATCATCCTCACATGTAATATTCATATCAACAACTTCCCCAACGGAAACTGCACGAATCTGAAGGAAAATGTATTCTAGATCAAAAATTGCTAAATCATCAATTTTAATTCTAGATTGAATACAACCTTTCAATAATTGTTTTACTGCTGCTTCAATTTGACCCACATCTTCTGACTCCATTGCCAGAAGAAGTAATTTCTCTTCTTTTACTACAAATGGGCGATATTTGATTTTTTTGCCATTAGACGGAATTTCCAACTCATAAGTTGGAAGCACAACTTGTGGTAATGCCATTATGTTTAGACCAGTTCATATGTATATTTAGCGCGACTTTTTTACCTAAAAATTAGCGGGAAAAATTTTCGCCCTTTTATGGAATCAAAAAATTAAATTTAGCGGGCTGTAGGTTGTGTTCCAGTTCCAACTTTATTGTCTCGTTTCTCAACAATTTTTCCATTTGGAAGCAACCATTGTTGTGTGAATATTCCTGGTCCAATTTCAACTTCTCCAACTAAAACTCCACTTGCTGGAATATTAGAATCCTTGATATTGCGAATATTTCTATCAACTGTATAATGTCTTTGATATTTAAACTGTGCTGTTACTTTTGTGATCTGAGAAGAACCAAACTGTAGTGGAACAGAATCAATAGCATATGGATATGCTTGCTCCAAAACATATGTAATTGGTTTTCTTTGGGTTGTAGAATCTGGACCAGTTTCAGACTTTGTAATTTTTAAGGTTCCTGTGTATTCATTCCTAAATTTTACTCTGGTAGATCTACTTTCGCTAGTACCAGTCTCAATAAAAATAGAGTTGTACCATGCGTTCAAATATTTTAACACAGATAAGTCAGCATCTAACATGAATCCTAACTGAAGTTCTGTAAAAACTTTAGTGTGTGGATAGTCTATATTACCAAGTCCAGTATAAAGTCCATTTATAGTTCCAGTTGCTGTATTGATGTTAGGAAGTTGTGCTTCATCACAAAAATACTCAATTTCTTCCGACAATCCAGCGTAACTAATTGGCACATTTTCAAATGCAACAATGTAGTTATTTGAGTATGACATCCCGCCTCTAGCGGAGATGGCAGACAAAAAGCTGTTGATTGACACGCTAAATACCTATGTTGGTCCTTCTATATTTATGGCATACTCTGGTATTTACAAACCTGTAAATCCTCAGAAGTATCGTGGCAATCCCACTAACATCATCTACAGATCGTTGTGGGAACGAAAGTTCATGGTATTCTGTGACAACAACCCATCCATTTTACAGTGGGGTAGTGAAGAAGTTATTATACCATACAGAGCTCCTGATGGTAAAGTGAGAAGATACTTTCCTGACTTCTACATTAAAGTTCGCGAAAAGTCTGGTAAGGTCACAAAATATATTATTGAAGTAAAACCCAAGAAACAAACAAAACCACCGAATGACAAAAACAAAAAAACTGCTGCCTATCGTAATGCTGCTCTGACTTACGCAAAAAACCAAACTAAGTGGTCTGCTGCGCGAGAGTATTGTGAAGACAGGCAGATGAACTTCTTAATACTTACCGAAGATCACTTAGGAGTCTAGAGCAATGGCAACAGGATTCGCCTCAATACAACGCAACAGCGTAAACAAAAACCCAGGATATAAAACACTCTTTGAAAGAGTATCTAATTCTACTGGTGGAGAAAAAAAATCTCTTACATGGTACAGAAACGCTGTAAAAGCAGAAGCAAGTAAATACAAAAAGAACTTTAACAAATATATCTTAGAAGAAAAAAGGGATAGAATTGGTGCTGTAGAAGAACAAGACGCAAATGAATTGCGTAGATATGCTGTAGCAGGTCATCTGTATATGTTTGAATACAAGGCAAAATCAAGGTGGTTGCCTTACTATGATAGATTTCCTTTAGTATACTGTTTTAAAGCACCAGGCAAGAGTGAATTCTGGGGTACTAACTTACATTACCTCTCCCCCAAAAAGAGAATCGTTACTGTGAAGAAACTAATGCAAGGTAGAATTGACATACCTAAGGCATGTTTCCATAAATATCTCAGTAACCATGTAGAAGGTTTATATCTTGACCTCGCTTCTAAAGAATGGGACACTGCCATTCTTCTACCAACCGAGGACTTTGTAAAGGATGTGAATGGAAGAAACTTTCCTATCGACAGACAAACTGTTTGGGAAGAAACCGATGATAAATTCTACGACAAAATCACAGGTCAGAGAATGATCAGAGGATACGGTACTAAAAAATCCAAGGAGATGTCTAGGTAATGGCAGAAGAGCAGTCACCATCAGCACAACCAACTCAAAAACCCCAAACATATAAACCAGGAGATTATTACGTTACTGGTGGTAAAACCTACGTATGGGGACCTAGACCTGTTGATATTAATGACCTCACATGGTCTGCTGGTAGTTTTGGATTCGTCCCGCAACCACTCAATTTCAAACCACAAGGGGGAAGACAAATAGTACAACCCCCAGAAGGAGTAGTTGGTATAGCATTAGGTTATGATCTAGACACTCAAAGGGAAAATAAAGCAGGTGATGCGAGAGCAAGAGCTGGATTAATTAATTTAAAAACACTTCCTTCAGTAGCGAGACCAGCAGAAGGTGATGGTAGTTATCGTTATCCAATGGCAGGAGAGGATCAGGGAGGTATAACAAAAGACGGTGATTTTGTACTGTTCCAGTTTTATGATTACAAAGCTCCATTTGGCGACAGAAAACCTGATGGCGGAGTGTTCGACTATAATATGGCAAATGAATATGTCTCAGCTAGTGGTTATAAACCAATAATGCTTTACATGCCAGAAGATGTTTCAACTGGATTTAGAGCAAACTGGGATGGAAAATCTATGAGCACTCTAGCAACAGAGGGTCTGCGAGCTATGGGTCGGAAGGGTCTTGGAGATAAAGTAGCATCAGGAGCAACTGCTATTAATAATTTACTTGATAAAGTAGGACCACTAGCAGGTGCTGCTGCTTTACAAGCAGCTACCAGCAAACTAACAGGCGACTCGTTATCTTATGACGATATCTTTGGTGGTATCTCTGGAGCAATTTTCAATCCAAATACAGAATTATTATTTGGTGGAATTCAAATGAGAAATTTTTCATTGAACTTTAAGTTGGTTCCTAGGCACCAAAAAGAATCAGTAGAAGTTAATAATCTGACAGAGCAGTTTAAAAAAGCTATGCTGCCATCAAAATACCCGGGAAAAGTATTAGGATTTAATCAAGACGGAAATAATCAAGGAGTAAAATTAGGATTTATTGGTGTGCCAAAACTAGTTAGAGTTTCCTTCATGAAAGGATCCAATGAAAATCCTAGAATGCCACGATATAAAATGTGTGCATTAACATCAGTCGATGTGAACTACACACCTGATGGAACTTACGCTACATATTCTGACGGACAACCAGTAGCAGTGGGATTACAATTAAACTTCCAGGAAACAAAGATTTGTTTTGCTGAAGATGTCGGTAAATCAGTAAGGTAAAATGTATTTTTCACTCATCCCAAACATCTCGTATGACGAGAAACCAATTAGCTATCCTTTCTCAGAGTCTGACTTTGTAACTGCGAAAAATTTCTTTCGTAGATATAAAATTAGTGATGACATCTTTTCCAATGTCACACTCTTTCAAAAATATGCGATTGAAGATGGAGAGCGTCCAGATTCTCTAGCAGATAAAGCATATGGAGATCCATTCTATGATTGGGTTATTCTTTTAGTCAACAACATGGTTAATGTACAATATGATTGGCCAATGACTAACTACGAAGTATATAAAGTATTAGAGAGTGAATATGATGATCCTTATTCAGAAATTCACCACTACGAAACAGATGCAATCGGACCATATAAAGTAGGTCAACGTGTAGATGAGACATTTTACAATGAAACACATAAACTAAACATTGACGGTGCTATTGTAACAAAAAACGGCAACGAGATTTGCCGTCCCGTCACCGTTGCTGAATGGTTCCATGATGAGAATGAAAAGAAAAGAGAAATCTATCTCCTTAAATCAGATTATCTCACATCATTTGTAAATGATTTTAGAAAACAAAATCTATACAAAAAAGACGCCAACTATATTAGTCAGCGTCTAAAGAAAACTGGTTGACTTTTTCGGGCAAAAAATTGCCCGAATTTTTTTTCCAGTTTTATGGAATTGATTAATCCAATTCGTAACACGTTGACCGTGCTAGTTCTGGATTATTTTTTAATGCTCTGTGAACATGTCCATGGACATCTTGTTCTAAAGTATGGTGTGCTCTGATGTGAATGAGTTCAATCATTCCTAAAGTTCCAACGAACAGTAAGTTCATTGCTGTTACGGGGTGGAAGACCACCCCTAGCACTTTCTTGATCACTCTTCAGCAAGTTTAGCGAAGTAGGACAGAGCATCATCATCCTCAACGATTGCCTCTTCCTTGACAGGAGAGGGAGCACTCATCTGCTGACGAAAAGCAGAGGGAGCAGAGGTGATATCAGGGTCATTGAACCCACCAGTAGCAGCGACTGGTTCATACTCTTCATCCTCAACAGAAGGACGGGGAGCAGGTCGCTGCCCAATTCCCAACACAAGGTTCAAACGACGCTCAAGATCCTCATAGGATTTGAATTGATCCGCTGAAGTGAATGCTTCCAGGGAGTGCTCAAGTTTCCAGGTTGCTTCCAGTTCATCATCATCAGCACTGAGAGCAGAGACAGAATCAAACTCAGAACTATCGTAGTTCCAGTAACCTGCGACCTTTTTGATCTTCAGTTTGAAGTTAGCACCTTCCCACAGATCAAAAACATTTACTGGTTCTTCATCTTGGAACTCAGGTTGCATGGCAGCAAGGATCTTATCATGGATCTTCTTACCATACTTGTAAAGGAATACTTTACCCTCGTTCTCAGGATGCTTAGGATCCTTCACGACATAGATGTTGCTGTAATACTGGAGCTTACGCTTCTGCTTACGAGCAGTCTCTTTGTCTTCATCAGCACCGCTGTTCCAGAGACGGCGGTTCACTTCACCAACGGGATCTTTCTCATTGATAGTGGTGCGAGAGTTCTCGATGTACCAACCACCAGGACCTTGGAAGGCGTGGGAGTACAGTTTTGCCCATGGGATGGTCTCACCCTCAGGAGCAGGGAGGAAACGGATAACAGCGTACCCATTTCCAGAAGC
>MDTG01334752.1_pt1 | contig 10037 bp, 8 predicted proteins | sample 811421 | NCBI WGS metagenome assembly MDTG01 (sample SAMN05326645, study PRJNA326480) | marine metagenome | isolation source: seawater | place: Pacific Ocean: South East | collected 2011 | reverse complement strand
GAAAAAATTAAATATATCCTTCTCAATGAACAGATTTTATCAAGGTGACTGGATTGATAGTTTGGCATCAAGATTTGTTAGTGAACTTCCTGAAAAATTTATAGAAAAAAATTCTTTTTTTGATCGAGATAAAAATGAGATAGAGGATTTTGAATTTAACCAAGATGTAGATTTTGATGATAACGATAATATCAGAAGTCCAGGATGGATTAGATATCAAAAAAAGCTTAAATGATTAAAAAAAGGTTAAAAATATTAAAAAAAAAATTTAATTCACTTGGTATAGATGGATACGTAGTACCCAAAAATGATGAGTTTTTTTCAGAATATTCTAACAAAAATAGACTCGAAACAATCTCAAATTTTAGCGGTTCTGCAGGATATGCGGTAATCTTGAAAAACAAAAATTATCTATTTATTGATGGAAGATATTCTATTCAAGCTCAAATAGAGTCGGGAAGTAATTTTGTTATCAAAAATTTAAATGAAATTTTAAATTGTAAATTATTTAGGAATATCACACTTGGTATAGATCCTAAAGTATTTACAAATAACGAAATAAATAAGTTTTTTTTAAAATTTAACAAAGTAAAAGTTATTAGTCTCAACTTAGTTGATGAGATTTACAATAGATATACAAAAAAAATTAAGCCTTTTTATTCTATTAAACAAAAAATTGTGGGAGAAAGTCATTTGAAAAAACTAAATAAAGTCTCTAACGTCTTAAAAAAAAGTAAAATAGATTATTTGTTCCTAAGCGCACCAGAAAATGTCGCATGGCTTTTGAATATAAGAGGTCATGATAATCCAACTAGTCCAATACCGAAATGCCGTCTACTTTTGTTTAAAAATAAAAAGTTTTTTATAATTTGTGAAAAAAAGAAATTATTAAGTTTAATTAAAGAAAAAAAAATTACTCACGACCAAATAATAAACCCAGGAGAATTAACAAGTTTTTTTAGTAAAATCAAAAAAGGGAAATTCATAATTGATAATAAAACATGCTCAATGTTCTATAGGGGCTCATTGATTAATAATAATCACAAAATTATAAGTGAAAATGACCCAGTATATTTAATGAAATCAATTAAAAACAAAAATGAAATTAACAACATGATCAATACTCACATAGAAGATGGGGTAGCTTTAACAAAATTTTTATATTGGATCAAAGTACAAAATAAAAAGAAAATTACTGAAGTTGACGCACAAAATAAACTAGAAAAATTTAGAAGGATAAATAAAAATTATTTATTTCCAAGTTTTAGTACAATTGCTGGTTCAGGAGCCAATGGAGCAATAATTCATTATAGGGCAACAAAGAAAAATACAAAAAAAATTAATAAAAAAGATCTATTTTTATGTGACTCGGGTGGTCAATACAAATATGGAACTACGGATGTAACAAGAACTATATGTTTCTCAAAACCTACTCATTATGTAAAAAATATTTTTACAAAAGTTTTGAAAGGACATATCGCTGTTGTATCATCAAATTTTAAAACTCATTATAATGGTAGGTTAATTGACAAAAGAGCTAGAGTCTTTCTCAAAACTAGTGGTCTTGATTACGAACACGGAACAGGTCATGGTGTTGGATTTTTCTCGAATGTTCACGAAGGCCCTCAAGCAATTTCAAAGTCTAATACCATAAAATTACAAGAAGGTATGATTCTAAGTAATGAGCCTGGATATTATAAAAAAGGCAAATTTGGTATAAGGTTAGAGAATTTATTATATATTAAAAAATATAATAAAAAATTATTTTTTGTAAATCTAACCTTGGCGCCTTTTGATAAGGATTTAATCAATTTCGAACTTCTCAATAAAAAAGAAAAAAATTATCTTTTTAATTATCACTTAAATATCTATTTGAAATTATCAAAATACCTCAACAAAAAAGAGAGAAAATGGTTAGCTAGTTTTATTTAACATATTTAACCATTCAGCCTGGGATAGTATTTTTACTTTAAGATCTTTAGCTAAGTCTATTTTTCTTTTTGTTGGTTTTTCTCCTATTATTAAATAGTCAAGTTTTTTTGAAACATTGCTAATAATTGATCCAGAGTTTTCCTCTATTACAGATTTTGCTTCCGCTCTGCTTATACCCTCAAGCTTACCTGTAATCATAAAAGTTTTATTAGTAAATAAACCGTTACTTTTTACTAAAACAGCATCTTTAATATCTATTAATTCGCTTAATTCCTTTAAGATTTTTAGATTAATATTATTTGAAAAAAAGTTTCTTATCGAATTGATTTGTGTTTCACCAATACCGTCTATATTAATTAAATCGTTAAATTTTTTTGTTTTAGACAATAAAAGAAAATTTTTTATTGAGAGTAGATTTTTTGAAATTAGCTTTGCATTCTCCAAACCTATATGTCTTATTCCTAAAGCAAAAATAAATTTTTCAAACGGAATTGTTCTTTTTATATTTATTGAATATTTTAGATTAGAAACAGATTGTTTTCCCCATCCATCTAAATTTTCTATAACAGTAAAGTCTAATTTAAATATATCCTGAGGTAACCGAATTAAATTTAATTTCCAAAAATTCTCAACAATTTTTTTCCCAAAACCATCTATATTGAATGCTTCTTTTGACACAAAGTGCTTAATTTTTTCAATAGCAATCTTCTCACATTCAAAACCTTCACTGGTACATCGCCTTACTGCATCTTCTTTTTTTGTAATTGAATTGTACTCTTTAATAGTTTTTGATCCACATGAAGGACAACTTATTGGGAAAACGAATTTTTTGGATTTATCATTTCTATGCTTTAAATCTACTGAAATTACATGCGGTATTACATCGCCAGCTCTTTCTATCAAAACAGTATCACCAACTCTTATATCTTTACGGATTATTTCTTCTTCATTGTGCAATGTTGCGTTAGAGACCACTACTCCACCGATGTTAATTGGTCTAATTTTAGCTACTGGCGTTAATGCTCCTGTTCTGCCTACTTGAATTTCAATATTTTCTATTTTTGAAATTCCATTATTTGCAGAGAATTTGTGTGCGATAGCCCATCTAGGTGCATTAGCAATGTTACCTAACCTTTTTTGTAATTGAAAATCATTAATTTTATACACAATACCATCTATGTCGAAATCTAGACTTCCTCTTCTGTTCTCAACCTCATGATAATTTTTCATCAAATTTTTAATACCTTTAATAGTTTTGTTTAAAGGATTTGTTTTAAAACCCCATTCTTTAAGTTTTTTTAAAAATTCACTTTGTTTATTAATTTTTAATCCTTTTTTGTAACCAAAAGTATATGCAATAAATTTTAAGGGGATTTTTTTTGTTTCTAGAGAATTTTTCTGTCTCAAAGAGCCTGAAGCAGCATTTCTTGGATTTGCAAATTTGCCAGTTAGTTTTTTAAAATCATTATTTTGTATAAATATTTCTCCTCTAATTTCTATATCTTCCGGGAAATCTTTTGATAAAATCTTTTGTGGAATATCATTTATAGTTTTTAAATTCTCAGTTATGTCCTCTCCCTCTTTTCCATCTCCTCTAGATAAACCAGTAGTAAAGTTTCCATTTTTGTATGCTAAAGAGGCTGAAATTCCATCAATTTTTGGTTCAGCGCTGTACTCAATCTCTAATCGATTTTTCTGATTTAGATAATTCATAATTTTTTTTTCAAAATTATTTAAATCATCTTGATCAAAAGCGTTAGCAAGTGAAAGCATGGGTACTCTATGTGGTGCTTTCTTGAAATTTTTGGAGGGTTTAAATCCCACAGTTACTGAGGGAGAATTTTTGCTTTTAAGATAAGGAAATTTATTCTCGAGTTCTAAAATATTTCTTTTGAGAGTATCATATTCACTGTCGTCGACTATTGGATTATTTTTTTCATAATAACATTTATTTAGTTTGGTTATTTTTCTAATTTTTTCGCTATACTCTTTCTCAATTTTTTTTTTTGTCATTTTACTCAAAAAGAGTTCTAAATTTTTTTAATGTTTTTTTGTTCTTTTTTTTTATTTCTTTAAACCTGCTTTTTTTTCTTATTTTATAATTTTTATCAAACAAACTGTAAGTATTTTGATACCATTCAGATGAGCCATAATTATAACCAAGAAGTTTTGCGTATTTTTCTGCTTCATCAATTAGGCCTATTGTGTAATGAACCTCTACTAATCTATGTAATGCCTCAGCAGTATATATTGTTGTATCATAGTCATCTACCACAGTCCTAAAACGATTAATCGCCGATATCCATTTTTTTTTTTCAAAATAATATCTGCCGATATACATCTCTTTGGAAGCTAGAATATCATTAATTAAACTTATTTTGAATTCTGCGTCCAAGGCATATTCTGTGTTAGTATATTCTTTTAAAACATAATCAAATTTTATTTTGGCATTCTTAATTGATTGTAAATCTTTTTTTTCATCAACTATTTGCTCAAAATAACACATACCCATTAGGTAATGTGCATATGGAATATCTTTATGATAAGGATAAACTCTTATAAATCTTTCTAATTCAGCGATAGAGTCACCGTAATAATCTTGAACATAATATGAATAAGCTGCCATTAAAGCTGACTTAGGAGCCCAATCAGATTGTGGAAAAAGTATTTCAGCTTCATTGAATTTCTTTGCTGCATATAAAACATCACCACCTTCGAGTGCATCTTTGCCGATGTTATAAACTTCTAAAACTTGAAGCTCTAAACTTTTTTCTTTGATAACTGATTTTTCAATATTATTTTTGGAACAAGAAACTAGAATAAATAAAGATAATAAAAAATAAAGAGCTCTAAAAGTTAACATTAAGCTTTTATATAATTTAAAACAATATTTTAAAAGAACAATATATTTAAGCTATGGATCTAAATAATCTTTTATTTATTAGTGAATGAGGAAGATTTCTCTCTTGAATTTCAATTATCGAAAAATTATCTTTATTTTCAAATACTTTTTTAAGTAGTTGATTGGTCATAAAATGTCCACCTTGTGAACACTTTATACTTGCTACCATTCTATAACCAGATGTATATAAGTCTCCCACACAATCTAGAATTTTATGATTAACAAATTCTAACGAATTTCTTAAGCCATCTCTATTTAAAACTTTGTCAGCTTTAACAACTATTGCATTATCTAAACTACCACCTTTTGCAAGTCCATTTTCTCTAATTTTTTCCACATCTTCGTATAAGCAAAAAGTTCTCGAATTAAAAATATCAGTTAAATCATCTTCATAAATATTAATCTTATTTTTTTGATTTCCAATAACAGGATTTTGATATTTTAATTCAAAATCAATTTCTAAATTTAATTTCGATGGTTCAATTGATATGAATTTTTCATTATCTCTATAAATTACCTCTTTATTAATTTTGATAATCTTGATAGGTGCTTCACTTTTTTCTAGTCCGGTCGACAATATTTTTTCAATAAACTCTTTAGCTGAACCATCTAAAATTGGCACTTCTTCACTGTCAATCTCTATTAAAACATTATCTATACCCAGACCAAATAAAGCTCCCATTAAATGTTCTATTGTAGAAACTTTAACACCATTTTCATTAGAAATAGTAGTGTTGAGAACAGTATTATTAACATTAGAAAAATTTGGGAGAACTATATTATTTAACTTTAAATCAGTTCTTTTAAAGATTATTCCTGAGTTAGGTTTAGATGGTTTTAAATATATATTTGAAATTTTTCCGCTGTGCAAACCAATACCACTAAAGTTTATAGGGCTCTTAACAGTTTTTTGCGTTAGTAGTTTCACAAGATACTTTTATTAATGAGATGAATTAATTTAAATACAACAAATGTTACTGTAAAATACGATTAACTAAATAGATTAAAAAATTTTTCAAAAAAACCCTTATTTTTCGATGTTTTATTAACTAACTTAACCTCATTTTTATTATGTCCACCAATAATTTTATTAGTCATCTTAAAAAAATTAATACTCCTATCACTTACATATTTATCAACATAACTCGCACTTAATATTTGATTTACTGAGATTTGAAATTTTTTTAACGTTTTTTCAACACTTTTAATTAATTCATCAGGTAGACAAATGAAGCTTATATCCAAAGAAAAATTTTTACATTTTTGATTAGGCGGTAGTTCTGTAAAACGAACATTATCAATAAGATAATTATCAATTAAAATATGAATAACCCTCATATTTTGAATTGTTTTTTCACATTGATACTTAGCACTTTTAATTAAGTATAAAATTATATTAGAATCAATATTTTCATTATGGTTATGCTTTTTCATAGAAATTTGTAAATTAAAAAAATCACTTGTTTCTATTATTATATTTATTTTTTCAACAAAATTTCCTAAAATTTTTTCAATTTTGAAGATATTTTCATTAAGAAAAGAATCTAGTTTATTAAAGTTTAGTTGAGTGGAAGAGTTTTCAAAAAAAATTTCATCTTTAAATATTAACTTAAAGTCAGTTTTGCGGTTAACAGATAATATAATTTTTTCTGGGCTAAAAAATAAGAAAACTTCAAAATTTAAATTATTTTCCATTTATTATGACCTGTTTGTCTTGACGAAGATCTAAAATCTTAATATTTTTGAATTTGTTACTACTAATTAAATCTAATGATAAATTTAGTGAGTTTTCTAAATTTTTTTTTGGTAGTTTAATAATCATATTATTATTAGTTTCTATATCCCATCTAGCTGATTTAAAAAAATATAGATTTTTAATTTCAGATAATTCAAAATTAGATTTTTTTATAGATTTTAGCAAATTAAAAAAAGAATCTTTATTATAATCCCCGAAGATATTTGGTAGATTATTATTTTTACTAATAGTCTCAATTAATTTCCCATTTGAACCCAATACAAAAGATTTTCCGTCTTTAAACACATTGGCCAAAAATTTTGTTTTATTAATTCTTATTTCTAATGAGGAAGGATACCTCTTAAATACAATATAGTTTTCAATTAATTCATTAGAGTCTAACTTTTTTATTAGATCAAATTTATTCAAAAAAAAAATGTTTTTTAAATTAAGTAATTCAAGACTATTTAATAGATCTCGCTTTTCTTTTCCTTCTAATCCTTTTATCATAATTTTATCTATAGTCTTAAATTTAATTTCTGAGAAAAACTTATTATTAAGTGTGCTTAAAAAAACAATTAAAAAAATATAAAAAAATATTTTCTTATTTAATCTTAATTGCATTTTTTAAGATTAATTCAATTAATTTTATAAAACTAATTTTTTTAAACGCAGCTATTTCAGGTACTAAAGAAAGTTTTGTCATCCCTGGCTGAGTATTGATTTCTAAAAGATAAAACTTATTTTTGAAAAATTTAAAATCTGATCTTGTAACACCGCTACACTTTAATATTTTGTGAGCTTTTAAAGCTGTATTCATAAGTTGATTATATTTATTCTGAGTTAGATCTACAGGAATTACATGTTTAGTTTTTGCCTTTGGGTCGTATTTAGCTTGATAATCATAAAATTTTCTTTTTGGCTTTAGTTCAATAGCTCCTAGTTTATTCGATCCAATTATAGATGCTTGAATTTCACGACCAGGTATAAATTCCTCAATAATAATTTTTTTATATTCTCTTAATAAATTTAATTTTTTATAAATATTTAATTTATTACATATAAAAACATTGACGCTTGACCCCTCATTTATTGGTTTAATAACGACAGGAAATTTTATTTTTCTATCGATTTTCTTTAGTAAATTCGTCTTAGATAAGTTAAATGAATAGCAAAAATATCTTGGTGTTAGTATGTTATTTTTTTTGAAAATTTTTTTAGATATCTCTTTATCCATAGCTAAAGCAGATGAGATTACTCCTGAGTGCGTATATGGTATACTAGTGCTTTCTAAAATTGTCTGAATATACCCATCCTCACCAAATTGACCATGCAATGCGTTAAAAATAATTTTTGGTTTAAAAGATTTAATTGTTTCAAAGAGTTGGTAATTTGGTTCAGTAATTTTTACTTGATAATTATTTTTTTTTAGTTCCTTTGCTACTTGCCTTCCAGTATCAAGACTAATTACTCTTTCTTTCGAAATACCACCTGAAATTATTAGTATCTTTTTTTTCAAATTACTCCAATATTTTAATTTCTTTTTCTAAACTAATTCCGGTTTTTTTTAAAACTTTTTCAGATACGTAATCTATCAATTTCTTCATATCCTCAAACTTAGCATTTCCTTTATTTACAAAAAAATTACAATGCTTTTCCGAAATACAAGCATCACCAAATGATTGATTAAGAGGTACTGAGTCTTTTATAAGCTGCCAAACTTTTTTATCAGTTTGAGATATTGGATTTTTGAATGTACTCCCACTTGTTTTGATTCTAGTAGGTTGATTTTTTTCTTTTTTAGATTTTAATTTATTTGTTGTAGCCTCAATTTTCTTTTGATTAGACTTAATCCCTCTAAAAGAAGCACTCAAAAAAATATAATCCTCAGGTATATTGTTTTTTCTATACTCAAATTTTATTTCCTTCGAAGGTATTGTTAGTACTTTGCCAAATTTGTCAATTACCTGAACAGAGACCAATATATCTTTAAACTCTTTGTCGAAACAACCAGCGTTCATTGATATGCCACCACCAACTGTGCCTGGTATACACGATAGAAATTCGAAGCCACTCAGATGATTTTCAAAAGCAAAATTAGACAAACTTTTATCTAGTACGGCGCTACCTGCAATTATAATATCCTCACTATGTAATGTAATATTGTTAAAATTTTTACCTAATTTAATAATTACCCCATCAAATAGATCATCCGTTATTAAAATATTTGAACCGGCACCAAGTATAAAGATTCTTTCTTGATTATTAAGAATTTTTAGAAACTTTATTAGCTGATTCAGATTATTTGCTTGAAAAAATACTTTGGATTTACCACCTATATTAAACCAATTTTTTTTTTTTAATTCATATTCAAAATATAGATTTTCATCAAAATCATTGAGTAATCTTTTAAGTTGATTTATTTTCATTTCATCAACTCTGGAAGTTTTCTCATCCAATTTGAAATAGTTCCAGCACCCATACCAATTACTATTTTTTTTCCATAAATATTTTTTTTGATAAATTTTGCCAATTGGAGATTATCTTTTATTAAAAATAGTCTAACTTTGGAATTTTTTATAATCTCTTTTGCAAATTTCAAATAACTGAAGCCTAATTTAATTTTTTCTCCTGCTTCGTAGACAGGACACAAGATAACTATATTTGCATTTTGAAATGAAAACGAAAATTCTTTACGAAGGTCTCTTAATCTTGAAATTCGATGAGGTTGAAATACGCAAATTTTTTCATAATCTTTATAAACTTTTTTAACTCCATCTAGCGTCATTTGAATTTCAGTTGGATGATGTGCATAATCATCATAAAAATCTACACCATTTAGTGAAAATATTTTATTAAATCTTCTTTGAACACCATTAAATTTTAATAAACCACCTTTGATATCATTAATTGTAATACCAACTGTTATTGCTACAGCTGCAGCTGCTACAGAATTTCTTATATTGTGGATGCCAATAAGTGGAATTTTGATATTTTTGATTATTTGTTTTTTTTTGTTTGGTAGATTTACTATTAAATCAAATTGGGTCATTTCTTTTTTTTGAATTATATTTTTTATCAAAAAATTTGATTTTATATTCTTGCCGTAAGTATAAAAATTTTTGCTTTTAATATTTTTGATTAGTTCTTTATTAATTTTATCATCGATACAAATAAAAGATTTTCCAAATGAGGGAATTCTGTTAACAAATTCATTGAAATATTTTTTTAAGTCATCCATGGTTTTATAAAAATCCATATGTTCTCTGTCTATGTTGGTTATAATTGAATATGTAGGTGGAATATGTACAAAACTACCGTCTGACTCGTCAGCTTCTAAAATTGACCAATCACTTTTACCTAATTTCGCTGAGCTTTTTAATGAGTTAATCACACCACCATTAATTATTGTTGGATCTAACTTAGTTTTTTGAAAAATTGAAGCTACAAGTGAAGTGGTTGTAGTTT
>MDTG01292129.1_pt1 | contig 10037 bp, 4 predicted proteins | sample 811421 | NCBI WGS metagenome assembly MDTG01 (sample SAMN05326645, study PRJNA326480) | marine metagenome | isolation source: seawater | place: Pacific Ocean: South East | collected 2011 | reverse complement strand
TATACATATAAATAATATAACAAGTAATGCATCTATTACAACAAATGATTCAGTAACACCAACTTTAGTATACGATAATTTAATTGATAGTTCATATGTGTCATCAACTACAGATAGTAATACATTTATAAATTTTTCATATAATAGTCAAATAAATACAGATAATATTGTTTCAATAGTAATTTACACAGACGGAGTTCAAAGTGTAGATAATGGTATATTATTTGAAATTAAAAACAATGCTACTGTTAAATATAGTTATGAAATATTTTCATCTTCGAATATTTATCGTTTTGATAATATAAATAATCTTGAACTTCCAGGTATTTTTGGAAATAAGATAGATTTTTTTGAAAATCGAATTGTCGATATTTCTACAAATGTTATTAATTCAATTCATGCAGATGTTGATAAAATATCATTATATGCAATGAAGACAAAATGGAAACCATTGAATAAAATAGTATATAGAAATAATCAATTTGTAGCAGTAGGTGATAGAACAATTTTATTAAGTAATGATGGAATTAATTGGAAAGGTTATCCATTTGATTATATAAATGATGAAAACGAACAAAACTTTTTTGGTATTGAATTTAGAGATACAACAAGTAATAATAATGAATATTTTTTAGCTATTGCACGTAATGGATATAATATTAATTGGAATCCAACTAGTCAAATTGAATCAATAACATTTAATAATAATTATCAAATACTCAATACTAACGAAATATATCAAACATTATCTTCATATAATAATTTCTTTTATGGAAATAATATTTTTATAGCTGTAGGGAATGGTTATAATTTAATTCATAATAGTTTAGATTGGTCTACAACTACAATTACTTATAACATACTTGATATTACAGTTTTTGATACACATTTTTATGCTATTACATCAAATGGAAAAATTATAAAAAGTCCAGGGGGAGAAGTATGGGAAGAAATTGCAACATTCACAAATACACTAACAAGTATAAAAACTTTGCAAAATCAAATGATTATTACAGGAAATAATGTAATTATATATGGAATTGAAGATAATTGGAATATAATAAACGTCAACAATATTTTACTAAATTCTGCATTTGTCAATATAAATTATATTGCTGTATCAGATAATAGTAATATATTAATAAATGATGGAATTATTGAAAATTCATATATGATTGGATTAGATAATACAATAGCTCACTCTGATACAATTCTAATTGGAAATAATATTTTATCAACAAAATCTAAGCAAATTATTTTAGGTAATGAAAATACAGATATATTTATACCTAATATGTTAGGTATTGGAACTTCAGACCCCAATAGTAAATTACATGTTATTGGTGATATTAATATTGGTTCCACAGGTACATTGAAAATAGATGACGATATCATTATTGAAAATATGAATAATTCAATAACCTGTGATATATATGCAAACTTACGTGTTATTCGAAACACTTCGCGTACTGATGGTTTGTATATTGGACTGCAAAGTGAAGAAAGTTCAACGGCACATACTAGATTTTTTGCAGGTAGTAATAATGAGATAATGAGATTAGATGCTAGTAATAACTATGTAGGTATTGGAACTATGAGTCCAACTAATAAATTACAAATTACAGACGGCACGTGTATGATAGAAGAAACTGGTTCAAACAATAATTCGCTAATAATTAATCCTAATAATCATAGTAATGGTGTTGATATAGAGGTTTTTCAATCTGATAACTCAACTATTAAAAAGAGTTTATGTTTAAATCCAAATGGTGGTAATATAGGTATTGGAACTACGAGTCCTCAAACAGCATTACATATACAAAGAACCGGTGATGCAATATTTAGACTAGAAGCCGATAGTGATAATGTTGATGAAACACATAATCCTGTTATTGAATTAATTCAAGACGGTGGTATAATTAGAAGCTATTTTGGTAATACATCTGGTAGTAATGCATTGACAATTGGAACTTCAAGTGATAATATTATATTTTCAACGAAAGGAGTAAATTCTTCTACAATTGAAGATTTGGAACAACGAATGGTAATAACAGATACTGGCAATGTAGGTATTGGGATTACGAATCCTACTAATAAACTCACTATTCATGGAACCAATTCTGATACTGTACCTATTTTGGGTTTAAGAAGTGGCAATAACGCTGACGTTTTTAATAATGGTGCGCAAATAGCATTTGGTTATGCTGGAACCAATACATATCAACACTTCATTAATACACGTCATTCCCACCTGAATACTAATAATGCAATTGATTTCTATGTATCTGATGGAACTACAAATAACACTGTAACAAGTGGTTCAATACATAATATGTCTCTTGTTTCTGGCAAAGTAGGTATTGGGACTACGGATCCATATGGAAAACTTGACATAGGAGATAGCGCAGAAACTTATGGTGGTAGCGTTGTTATCAATAATCTAGGAGATTCAGTGAATATTATTCACCCAACCAAGACTTCTACTACAAATATTGACGACCCAAAATGTTGTTTATTTTTAGGAAGACAAGGTACTGGTGGTCAATCGAATCCTTGTGGTGTTTTTTTCAAGGTATGTAGAAGCTATAATAGTGGGGTTGACTCTTTGTCTAGATTAGATATAGACGTACAAACTAATTGGAATTCAACAGCAAACGTTATGAAAATTCAACAAAATAGTGTAAATGTAAACGGTGAAGTAACAGCACCCTCATTTAATGCAACATCTGATTTAAGATTAAAAGAAAACATTAAACCATTAGAAAACTCTTTAAATAAAATATGTTCGCTTGAAGGAGTAGAATTTAAATTCAAAAATGATGAAAATAAAATGATAGGGTTTATCGCCCAAGAAGTCGAAAAAATCGTACCTGAAGTTGTAAATACTGCAAACGATGAAGAAAAATATAAATCAATTGCATATGGAAACGTAACCGCATTATTAGTCGAAGCGATTAAAGAATTGCGTCAAGAAGTAAATGATTTACGCTCACAAATTGAGATTTTGAAAAATTAATCGATTAATTGCAACTATTTTTGAATATGTGAATCTTTAATTAAATTAATTTATACTTGTGGTATAATTATTGACAAATTCACTTAATTTTGTATTTGATATTTGAAACAAATCATTTTCGTTTTTAAATTGTATTTTATGAATGATATTATTTGACATATCAAAATAAGATTTACATATATCTATTAATTTATATAACTCCGACTTATCATGTTCATAATATAAAATATCATCAAAGAAATTAAAATCATATTTAAAATCATTATTAAAAAATACATTTTTCATATATTTTCGGTTATTTTCCTCAATTATTTCATTATTGTTATAAAATTTAATATTTTCATTCTTCAAAATAGATGTATTAGAATAATTTATTAATACTTTTATTATAAGCCTAGGTTGTATTTTTTCATTATATTTTAATATTGAATGAAAAAATGTATTATTTTCAAATCTTATATACGTATTTTTTTTTGGATAATTTACAAAAATATTGTTTTCTTTGGAAAATAATTTATATTTATACGAATCTTTGTCAATATCCATAAAAATACATGGGTTTGAATCATCCTCGGTATATACTATATATGTGAAATCAGGAACTCTGTCATTCATTAAATGGTGATTAAAATTATTATCAAAAAACAAACTACAATGAATATTTATATTAAAATTATCTAGACTGTAATGTTTATTCTCTGTCAAAATATATTTTATCAGTGTATTCGATATATCGTTCAATTTTACATTATAATACTCAATATTTTCTAATAGTGTTATATTATTTTTTTCTAATTGTAATGTATCTGATAAAAAAAAGGACATATAAATAAATTTATATCATAATTTTAATAAATTTATTCTCATAATAAATAAAACTATTTTTATTAAAAATAAGATAAATTATTAATCATATATTAAACTATGGATATCTATAAATATATATATATAAAAGAAAATGCAATATCATTAGAACTATGTAAAGAAATTATTTATTTATATGAGTCCATGCCCAATAAATATAATGGAAATACTGGATCAGGTTATAAAAAACACATAAAAAATACTACTGATTATAATATACCAATGAAAACTTCTAAACGGACTTCACTATATGAATATGATATTTGGAAAAATATTAGTAATTTATTATTGAAAACTCTTAATAATAATATTAATAAATATTTCAATAATATAAATAATCCACATTACAAAAACATATTTATTGATACTCTATTAATGCATAAATACGAAAAAGGTTGCGGTGAATATAAAATTCATACCGATAATGCATGTAAAATTATTGAAAATGTTGTTGTTGATAGAATTGTTACTTTCATATTTTACATAAATGATGTATATGAAGGTGGTGAAACTGAAATATGGAATAATACTAAAATTATACCTAAAGCTGGTAAATTATTATTATTTCCTGCTTGTTGGACTTTCCCGCATTGTGGAAAAATGCCTATTTCAAATAATAAATATATAATCACTGGATGGTTTTATAAAACAAACTAATATTCAAAATTTTTATATAATATTTTATATAAAAATTTACCATTGTTGTATGATACCTTGACCTGCAAATGTAATATCTTCTGTTACTATAATATTACCATTAAAATAAGCAGTTTGTGTATCAATAACTGGTATATTTTCACCAGAAGCTGATAATCCAAAATACAATCTACTTTGTAAAAACATTTCTGCAACTTCACTAGTAGCTTGAACGGCATCTTCATCTGGTGGTAATACAATAATAGTTCCCTGACCTCCTAGATTAATAACACTAGCATTTGTTCCAATACTAACTGAATCATATTTTTTAACTCCTGTATTTGATTCAGAATATAAATAAACATCTGAAGCATCACTTATTACTGAAGATGTTTTTATATTACCTTCGACAGTATTAGAAACGACACTATTTGTTTCTACACTATTACATAATACATCAGTTGTTGTTATTTTATTATTAACAAACAGATTTGAATTAAAACTAGAATCTTGAATAACATCAATTTTGTCAAACAATCCATTTGATGCATCTATTTGATTCGTTGAAATATTGTTAGTTTCAATACTTGTAAAATTACCTGTTTGAGCTATAATATCATTTCCATTAATAACATTCGTTGAGGTAATATTTGTAGCATTAATAACATCAATAGTTGCGCTGTTTGAAGTTATATTATTAATTGATGCATCTTGATGAACTATTAAATCATTATTTATTGTTATATTTGAAGATAATATTTCTATTGATGAAATATCTGTAATATTAGCATTACTACTATCAATAACAGAATAAATTCCTTTATTTGCAGTTAGTATATTTCCACAAAGATCATTAATAATCGTATTTCCATAAACGTGTAAATCATTATTAAAACTAGCATCTCCTTCAACATTAAAATCTCCTTTTTGTGTTGTTGCAGTTTCAATTGTTACATTTGCTTCCAATATTAAATCTCCTTTAACTCTACCATTTAAAAATATATCTCCATTAGAATTTCCTATTCTTACATTTTGACCTGTTATAACTGTATTATTTGTTGTGTCATTTCCTATATTTATTGAATCATGATTATAAGTTGTAAATAAATTTACATCACTTGAACTAGAATCGATTAAACCAGTATCTGTAATTAAATTTCCACTTATATTTATATTTTGTAAAGATGCATTTGTTGTTGTTAAACTATCAATCTCTGTATTTGATATTAATACTTTAGAATTAGAAGAATCTACTATTAATAATGAATTTCCTATATTCATTTGACTTGTATTTTTACCTATATTTATTAAATCATGAGTATCGGGTAGTATATCAAATGTTGTTTTATTTGAACGTAAATTTCCTTCATGTATTAATACATCACCTCTTGCGTGTATACTACCTAATGTTTCTATTGTGCTTGTATTTTGAAAATCTAATAAACATGGAGAAAATAATTTTTTTATTATTGTTTGTGAACCATTATAGTCAGATAAATAAATATTTTCTATTAATGGTATATATACAGAAGAAAAATTTTTATTTTCTAATAAATAACCTAATCCAGTGCTATTATACATTTGTTTTGTAACGGATCTCCAATTTATAAAACCATCCACTGAATATGCAAAAAAATTGTCTCCTACTATTACAGCACGGGTATTATCAAAAATATAAATATTTGATAGTTCATTAGCTGATAAATCAAGTTTCAATGATAGTAATTGAAAATTATTCCATGTCAAACCACCATTTGTAGTTCCATGAACGTATGTATTATCTGTAAAAATTACTACATTATTATCATATACTTTCATTTGCATATTTCTTTCACTGATAGATATTCCATTATTAACATTTTCTATAATTGAACTATTAATTAAGTTTAAATTTGCAGAATCTCCATCAACAGTTGTTATTTCATATTTTTGTATTTCTTGAGTTTTTAATATATATATATATTCATTGTATCCTTTAAAAACTACGGTACCTGCCATAATACTACTATTAATATTATCATTTACTGATGAAATTATAGTTACATCATCAGATGAAGGATTAGTATTCCAATAAAATGGAAATAATATTAACTTATTTTCAGCTGCATAAAGTAAACGATCAATATTATCTGTATCTACAAAAATATGCATACCAATGTATTTTTGTGTTGGTATAATATTTTCTATTTGAATATAATTATTACGATTATTAGAATAATACACAAAACCACCTGTTTTACTACTAATAAGTGACTTTGTATTACTGTGGATATATCCATCATATATATAAAGACTTGCAGTCTCTAATGCAGTTAAATTTTCACTTGTTTCCCATGTAACACCATTATCACGAGTATAAAATGTATTACTTGAACCACATGCTATTGTATAATTTGATATATTTTTATTTGTTATATAATCAGTAATTTTGAAATTAACACTAATAGATGAATAAATATTGTCATTTGTTATATATGTAGGTCCATTTATATTTACAAGATTATCTGTATTGGGTTCATATGTATTAAAACCAATTATTTTATCATAATTATTAGAACCATTTATCATTATTTGAGCTGGTATTGATGTAGAATCTCCATGTAAATCTAATATACCCATTGATTTATTTGTATCAATAGGATAATTACCACCACCTATACACAAACCTTTATTATTTGTTATCATATTTAAAAATGTAATATTATTGCTACTATTTCCATACATTGACAAAGAATTTCCATATTTTGAACCACTGTAACTATTTACACTTGGATATAAATCAATTGATTCAGAATCATAAATAGCAAGACTTTCCTGAAAATTATGATTTATATCGTTATTTGATATTAACAATTTTGATATAATTTCCATATTTTCCATTTGAGAACCTTTGATTGTTATTTTTTTTTCACTATTTGAATATTCAATTTTTGCATCACTCAATACATTTGTTATATCTGAAGTAACACCGTTTTGCAATATTACACCCGATAAATCTTTATCTAAATCTTTATTATAAAATTGCATTGTTGATACATTATTTGAATCGACAAAAAATGCTATTCCATTATCAATATTATTTCTAGCTAATATGTTCCTATTTTGTATTGTATTCGAATAAACGTTTATACTATTTGCAATATTACCCACAATATCCAAAGTACTCGTCGGATTAGTTTTGTTGATACCAACTTTTTTATTGTTACCTTTAATAAAGGTATCATTATCTGTTAAATACAATCTATTACCTAAATGTAGATCTTCATAAATATCTAAATTATTTCTAATAATTGCATTACTCGATACATCCAATTCTTTTTGTAAAAATGTATTATTTTTTACTGTCATTGTACCTTCAACAATAAAATCACTTAAAAATGCATCTTTTACTACAATATTATCGGTTACAATAGATTTTGCCTTTATGTTTGTTGATCTTTCATATGTATCTATTCCACCACTTTTTTTCCAAGACATTTATACATTTACTTTCTATTTTTTAGTGTTTTGTTTTTCCGTTTTTTTCTTTTTGATTTTAAAAACTTTGAAATATTAGGTAAATCACTCAATATTTGTTTTATTATTTCTCTGTAAAAGGGTCGGAATAATCTTATATTCTTTTTCATATCATTTGGTGTCATCCATTTCAATTCTATTTTTTCAAATAATTTTGTATCTTTGAGAACCTTGTTATTCATTTTTTCATATAAATAATGATGATTATTTGCAAAATACATTGGTAAGTTCTCATCATATTCTGTTAAAAAGATATGGCTATAATATTTATCATTATGATTTACTTGATATGTACCTCCGGCATTTTTTATTTTATTTCTTAATTGTGTTTCATTTCCATAAAATCCTGTCATTTCTTCACAACCTTCACGAATAGCTCCATCAAATGTTGATTCATTTTCGCGTCCTCCGCCAAAATCTGAGAACCCTTGTATTCCATATTCTACTGATTTTTCTTTACCAAATAAAAAATATAAATTTCCTAAGTGTATTGCTACAGGTAATATTGATACTCCAACCATTATATATTTTGTATATATAATTGTTTTTTACAATTTTATGATTTTTATATCTTTTGGTTTATCTTCTTCGTGTTTAAAATCATCAAATATATTTGTTATTGTATATTCATTTTCCGGTATAGATTCATAAAACTCTTTCACTTTTGGATTGGCTTTTACCTTTTTGGGATCAAAACATGATAAATACAATCCTTCTAATGAGCGTATACGTGACAATGCTACATATGTTTGTCCGTATGCAAATACATCTCTTCCTATATCCATTTCGGCCATTTGTAATGTAGTTCCTTGAATTTTATGTATTGTTAAAGCCCATGCCAATATTAAAGGATATTGTCTTATAGATATTGTTGGATATTTTTCACTTTGCCAAACATGATAATCCAATGTCATCACTATGTTGTTTGCAAATCTTACTTTCGGAGATTTATCGACAAAATCTATAATTATTCCTTGAGAACCATTACATATTCCATTTTCTATATCCAAATTTGCAGTACACATGACAGTTGCACCTAATTTTAATTGTAATGTTTCTACACAAGGTGTATTATTTTTCAAAAAGTTAATTTCAGTATCTATTTCATATTTTGAAGCCTTTTTACATATTTCCAATACGCCTTCTTCTATTGGTTTTTTTGTTGTATTATATATAGCCGTATTAGTATCTATTAACATATTATACGATTTTGATTCACATTCTAATGCATTAAACATTGAATTATTAATGAAATCTACGCTGTTTTTTATAGGATATAATTTTGTCAAAGAAACTCCATTATGTGCTTCTTTATCGTATGTGCGATTTACATAACCTGATAATAATTTCGCATTGTCTTCACTTAGTTCACCTTTACGTATTTCGTTTAAAATATTAATATAAACTTCGTCAGTTTGACGAAAAATCTTGGTTAATATTACATGGTTCTCATATGAAAATATTTTTTTCCATTCAATTGATTCAAAACAGAACTTTCCACTTTCTGGATCACCAGCTGTTTCTATTGGAGGTAGTTGATAAAAATCACCTGTTAAAACTATTTGTATTCCACCAAATGGTTTATCATTATTTCTTATGATTTTTCCAGTATTATTTAATACATCAAACATTTTTGAAGACATCATTGATACTTCATCTATTATTAATATTTTTGTTGATTTCCAATTTTTCATTGCCTTTTTATTTTTAATAATTTGTTCTATTATTGCATTATTCTCACCGCGACATGTTTTTATACCAGACCATGAATGAATTGTTTTTGCAGAATTTCCTAACAAAATAGCGGCACATCCTGTTAAAGCCGTTACTTGTATAGAATGATTCATTTTAGCCGAATGTAATACAAAATCGTTAATTAATTTTGATTTACCGGATCCTCCCGGTCCAGTTATAAATAAATTTTGACCTTGTTTGAATTTTTCGAATGCATATTTTTGTTCTTTTGATAGTTCCATTATATATATACTATAAATATCTATAAGTA
>MDTG01278039.1_pt1 | contig 10037 bp, 13 predicted proteins | sample 811421 | NCBI WGS metagenome assembly MDTG01 (sample SAMN05326645, study PRJNA326480) | marine metagenome | isolation source: seawater | place: Pacific Ocean: South East | collected 2011 | reverse complement strand
TTTGATTTACAAATTAAAGATTTGAAAAATTTTACAAACTTGATAAGTCAAATAAAGCAAAGTAATTTAAGTTTTAAAATTATTAGACATAAACAGAAAAAAAATGCTTTCATTAGAAGAATCTTTGAAAATTTTAAGAAAAACTAACGCACTTTTAGAAGGGCATTTTATTTTATCTTCTGGACTTCATAGTCCACAATATGTTCAGTGCGCTCAACTCTTAAGTAAACCTTACGCAGCAAATAAAATTTGTTTATCACTATCGGAAAAAATATCTCAAGAATTCAAAGATATTGATTTAATTTTATCTCCTGCAATGGGTGGAATTATAATTGGATACGAAATTGGTAAATTGCTTAAAAAGGAAACAATTTTTTCAGAGAGGGTTAATGGAGAATTTAAATTAAGAAGAGATTTTTCAATTAAAAAAAATCAAAAAGTTTTAATAGTTGAGGATGTAATTACTACTGGGAAATCTAGCTTAGAATGCTCAAAATTAGTAGAGAGCAACGAGGCTCAAACTATTGGATATGCGTGTATTATAGATAGATCAAACGGTAAATCGTTGATAAAGAAAAAAATTGTTTCTCAAGTAAAGCTTGATATTCCAACTTATAATGAAAAAAATTTACCTGAAAGTTTATTATCCATTAAAGCAGTTAAACCTGGAAGTAGAAATCTTTAATGAGTATAATTAGACTTGGTGTTAATATTGACCACGTTGCTACTGTGAGAAATGCTAGAGGTGAGATTTATCCTAGCCCCTTAAAAGCTGCCATGATCGCACAAAAAAATGGAGCTAACTCAGTTACTATTCATCTTAGAGAAGACAGAAGACATATTAATGACAAAGATCTAAAAGAAATAAGATCAAAATTAAAAATTCCTCTTAATTTAGAAATTGCAGCAACTGGAGAAATGTTAAAAATAGCTCTTAAAAGGAAACCACCTTTCGTTTGTATCGTTCCCGAGAAAAGACGGGAGATTACAACTGAAGGAGGCCTAAATTTAAAATATAAAAGAAATTTTTTAAAAAAGATAATTGATAAACTAACTGCCAATCAATTGAGGGTTAGTCTTTTTGTTGAACCAAGCCTAAGTGATATTAGAGACTCCAAATTACTAAAAGCAAACTGTGTCGAAATTCATACAGGTAAAATTTGTAATTTAATTAACAAAAACAAAAATTATAAAAAAGAATTAAGTAGAATAAAAAAAGCAGTCAGGTTAGCTAATCAATTAGGATTAGAGGTGCATGCAGGACATGGCCTAACTTTTAAGTCAGCTAAAATTTTGTCAAAAATTTCAGGTATAAAAGAATTTAATATAGGCCATTTTTTGGTTGGTGAGTCATTATTTTTGGGATTAGGGAAAACAATCAAGAAATTTAAAAATATATTAAAAACATGAAATTATTTGGAATAGGAACAGATATAGTTAAAATTAGCAGAATAAATAAATCTATTAAAAAAAAAGCTTTTATCTCAAAATTATTCAGCCAAAACGAGATTTCCAAATGTAAAAAAACAAAAAATTCCTCTAATTGTTTTGCTAAGAGATTTGCTGCAAAAGAGGCTTTTTCTAAAGCTCTAGGAACAGGCATAACAAAGAATATTAAGTTTAATGAAATCATTATATTAAATGAAAAAAATGGCAAGCCTTTTATAAGACTAATAGAAAAAACAAAAAAAAATGTTGAAAAATTACTTAAGAAAAAAAAATATAAAATTTCTTTGTCATTAAGTGATGAGAAAAACTATGCAGTTGCTTTTGTAACTATATCATTATGAAAACTAAAAAAATTGTTGGTATATTACTGGAAAATTTAAAAACTTTAATTGGCGCAATTATAATTGCTGTTTTAATTAGATCTTTGATTGTACAACCATTTTATATTCCATCCTCATCTATGGAACCAACTTTACTAGTTGGAGACAGGATATTTGTAACGAAATATACTTATGGTTACAGCAAACACTCATTCCCATTTAGTCCTAATTTTTCAAAATCACGTTTTTTTTCAAAAAAACCAGAACAAGGTGATCTTGTTGTATTCAAAACACCAGCTGATGATAGAACAGATTATATTAAAAGATTAATTGGTTTACCTGGTGATGAAATTCAATTTATAGATGGGGAGATATTAATTAATGGCAAAAAAATACAAAGAGCACTTATAACCTCAAAACAAGTGATCAGATGTGGTGGTTACTCTCTCAATTCCAACATCTTTCTTGAGACTCTTCCAAATGGGTTTCAGTATTTTACTAGCTACAATAAAGAAGGAACACTTAAAAATACCAAAAAATATACTGTACCACCTGATCATTATTTTTTGATGGGTGATAATAGAGACTGTTCAAAGGATAGTAGATTTTTAGATGATGTAGGGTATGTTAAGCATTTGAACTTAGTAGGTAAAGCAAAAATTATTTTCTTTTCCAATGACACTCAATCAGGAAGTCTTTTTAAATTCTGGAATTTAAAAAATTCATTTAGATTAGAAAGAACATTTAAGGGACTGAAGTGACTAAGATAACGAGAGATCTTGAGCAAATTTTAAAATATAGCTTCAAGAATAAATCTATTTTACACAGAGCGTTAACTCATAAAAGCTACGACTCTAATACAAATAACGAAAAACTTGAATTTCTAGGTGATAGAGTTTTGGGTCTTATTATATCAAAAAAACTTTTAGAAAAGTATCCAAGTGAGAAAGAGGGTATAATAGATAAAAAATTTGCAAATTTAGTTAATAAAAAAACTTGTATTAACATTGCGAAAAAACTTAATTTAAAGAAATATCTTTATTTAGGAGCCTCGCACAAAAATTTAGAAAGATCTGCTGATAAAATTGTAAGTGATAGTCTTGAGGCTATAGTTGGAGCTATCTACCTTGATGGTGGTTTAAAATCTTCAGAAAAATTTATACTTTGTTTTTGGGAGTCTTATATAAACAAATCTGTAATAACACAAATAGACTCCAAAACAAAACTACAGGAATATAGTTTAAAAAAATTTAAGAGACTACCTAAGTATACATTTTTTAAAAAGACTGGTCCACAACACAAACCTTTATTTAAAACAGAAGTTGAGATAACAGGATCAAAAAAAGTTATTGGAGAGGGAACTTCTAAAAAAAATGCCCAGCAAAACGCAGCGGCTAAATTAATAAAAATTTTAAATTTATGAACTGGGAAAGTGAATGTTATCTACTTTCTAAGAGAAAATTTAGAGAGAATGCAAATATAATTAATGTTTTTTCTGAGTCAAAAGGTAGAGTATCTGGTGTTGTATATGGAGCAAACTCAAGAAAAATTCGAAATTATTTACAGTTATCTAACAAATTATTTATTACATACACTTCAAAAAATGAAAATCAATTGGGATATTTTAAAACAGAACTCATAAAACCAATTTCGCCCTTATATTTTGATGATAAGTTACGAACTTCTGCACTTATATCCATTTGTTCCATTTTAAATATTTTATTACCAGAAGCACAACCAAATAAGAGTATATATAAATCTTTTGAAAATTTTCTAAGTTCTATTAATCTTGATAATTGGATTATAATGTTTATTTTTTTTGAGCTTAGTCTTATAAAAGATTTAGGCTATGACTCAAATTTAGAAAAATTTAATTTAAATAATCAAGATTTGACAGATATGGTAAAAATTAAAATTGATACCTTTACCTATGACATTCCTTTTTTTTTAATAACAAAAGAATTACCAAAAACATTATCTAATAACATGATAAAAAAAAGTCTTTATTTTACAAGAAATATCATTCAAAACAGATTTTTTCTTCCTAATAACTTAACTTTTCCAAATTCAAGAATTTTATTAGAAAATTATTTTAATTAATTTTTAATTTTTTTTGCTAAGTCCAAAGCAAAATAAGTTATTATTGCACATGCTCCTGCTCGTTTAAAAGATATTAAACTTTCTAGAATAGCGTCCTCACTTATAATCTTTTTATTAACACCATTTTTAATTAAACTATACTCACCTGAAACTTGATAAGCTAGTACTGGTATTTTGAAATTGTTTTTAATTTTGCTAATCATATCAAGGTAAGGCATACCAGGTTTTACCATAACCATATCTGCTCCTTCCTTAATATCGAGACCGACTTCTCTTAATGACTCTGAAGAATTTCTATAATCCATCTGGTATGTTTTTTTATCAGATTTCAAATTTGAATTACTTCCTACAGCATCACGAAAAGGTCCGTAAAAATTTGATGCAAATTTAACTGCATAAGACAAAATACTTACATTTTTGAAATTGTTTTTATCTAATGCTTTTCTTATTTCACCAATGCGTCCATCCATCATATCTGATGGAGCTATGACATCACATCCCATTTTTGCTTGAAGTAAAGCTTGCTTAACTAATAACTTTAAAGTTTCATCATTGTTAATCTCATTTTTAATAATAATGCCATCATGTCCGTGTGATGTGTAAGGATCTAATGCTACGTCACACATTATTCCAATTTCAGGAAATTTTTTTTTAATTAACTTTATACTCCTGCAAACCAAATTATTAGGATTAAGAGCTTCAGTGCCTAGTCTGTCTTTTTTACTTTTAGGAGTATTAGGAAAAATCGCAACCATAGGTATTTTAAAAGCTTTAACTTTTCTTAAAATTTTTGCTAAATTGTCTATTGAATACTTTTTTACACCTGGCATAGATTTTATCGTATCAGCTCTATTTTTTCCTTCTGTAACAAAAATAGGATAGATTAAATCATTACGAGAAATATTATTTTCTGAGACAATATCTCTTAACCATTTTGACTTTCTTAACCTTCTAAGTCTTGTTTTTGGAAAAGAACCAATAATTTTCATTTAAAATCCTGAATTTTTAAAAATGTAATGCGACAAATATTTTATTATATTCTAAATTAGTGTAATTTAATTAACTAATATGAGCAATATAAAATTAAAAAGAATATTTAAAACTGTATGTATTGCCTCAGATCATGCAGGGTTCAATTTAAAAGAGGATATTAAAAATCATTTAATTAATAAAAAAATTTCAATTTACGATATTGGACCACATACCAGTCATTCTGTCGATTATCCTGATTACGCAAAAAAATTAAGTAATAGAATCAAACTAAAAAAAAGTGATGTGGGAATACTGGTATGTGGTTCTGGTACAGGAATGGCCATAAGCGCCAATAAAATCAGATCAATTAGGGCCGCTGTGTGTTATAATTCAAAGTCTACAAGATTGTCTAGACAACATAATAATGCTAATATAATAGCATTAGGTTCGAGATTAACAAAAAAAAAATTATCTTTGAAATTAGTTGATATTTTTTTGAATACTAAATTTGAGGGTGGTAGGCATTTAAGAAGAATTAATAAAATATAACTATGTCAATAGCATTTAAATTTAATAAATACTTAAATAGTTTTTTTAAGCTAGATTTAAAAAGCGCCGATAATGAACTTTACAAATCTATAGAGCAGGAGTTTCTAAGACAGCAAAATCATATAGAACTTATAGCTTCTGAAAATATCGTTTCTAAAGCAGTTCTCGAAGCTCAAGGATCAGTTTTAACTAATAAGTATGCAGAAGGTTATCCCGGTAAAAGATATTATGGTGGATGTGAGCACGTAGATATTTCAGAAAACTTAGCAATTGAAAGAGCCAAAAAATTATTTGATTGCAAATATGCAAATGTTCAACCTCATTCAGGAGCTCAAGCTAATGGGGCTGTATATTTAGCTTTATTAAAACCAGGTGATACAACTCTTGCAATGAGTTTAAATTCGGGCGGACATTTAACTCATGGTGCTAAGCCTGCCCAATCAGGAAAATGGTTTAATGCTTTGCATTACGAAGTTGATAAAGAAACAGGTCTAATTGATTACGACGGTGTCGAGAAACTTGCCTTAGAAAATAAACCGAAACTAATAATTGCTGGTGGAAGCGCATACTCTAGAATAATTGATTTTAAAAAATTTAGAGAAATTTGTGACAAGGTAGGCGCATACTTCCTAGTAGATATGGCGCACTTTTCTGGATTGGTTGCTGGTCAAGAATATCCAAATCCTACTAAATATGCTGATGTAGTAACATCTACTACACATAAAGTTTTACGTGGACCAAGAGGAGGAATTATTCTTACTAATAGGGAAGACCTAATAAAAAAATTCAACAGTGCAATATTTCCTGGATTACAAGGAGGTCCTTTAATGCACGTTATTGCAGCTAAAGCTGTTTGTTTTAGAGAAGCCTTATCCGATGATTTTAAGGACTACACAAAAAATGTAATAATGAATGCTAAAGTTCTTGCTGAGCAACTAACAAAAAGAGGTTTTAAAATTTTCTCTGGAGGTACAGATACACATTTAATGTTAATAGATTTAAGATCCTTCGGAGTAACTGGAAAAGATGCTCAAGCCTCTTTGGGTAAAGCAAATATTACTTGTAATAAAAATGGTATACCTTTTGACAGCGAAAGCCCAATGATTACATCAGGTATCAGATTGGGAACACCCGCTTGCACTACTAGGGGTTTCAGTGAGAAAGAATTTAAATTAGTAGGCGATTTAATTTTTAAAGTAATAGATGGACTAAGCAAAAATAAAAATAAAGAAGATAACTCGAAAATAGAAAAGGAAGTTCAAAAAGAAATAATTGAACTTTGCTCATCTTTTCCTATATATAGATAAAATATTTATGCTTTGTCCATTTTGTAGAGAAAAAGATACCTCAGTTGTAGACTCACGTCCTACGGAAGACGGAACAGCTATCAGGAGAAGAAGGCTATGTGGTTGTGAACGAAAAGAGAGGTTTACTACTTTTGAAAGAGTTCAATTTCAGGAATTAACAGTCATTAAGGGCAACGGTAAAAGAGAACCCTTTGATAGAGATAAAATTTCTAAATCAATAAGAATAGCAACAAGAAAAAGACCAATCGATTCTGAAACAATAGAAAAGTTTATTTCAAAAATTGTCAGAAATCTTGAAGGATTAGGTGAAAGTGAAATTCCAACACCCACTATTGGGAAATTTATTATGGAAGGCCTTTCATCTTTAGATAAAGTTGCCTATGTTCGTTTTGCTTCTGTATATAAGAATTTTAAAGAGGCAAAAGATTTTGAGGAATTTGTGGGCAATATAGATGAAAATAAGTCATAATTTTTATTTAAATCTTGCCTTTAATTTAGCTGAAAAAAATTTAGGTAAAACAAGAAAAAATCCCTCAGTAGGTTGTGTAATTGTAAAAAATAATGCTGTTATTAGTTCAGGAGTGACGTCAATTGATGGCAGGCCTCACGCAGAGTATAATGCACTAAATAAAAAGATTAATTTTAGCGGTTCTAATATGTATGTTACTTTAGAACCATGCACTCATTTTGGTGTTACTCCACCTTGCACTGATATAATTAAAAGAAAAAAAATTAAAAAAGTTTATTATTCGTTTAAAGATCCAGACATAAGAACCTTTAATAAAGCAAAGTCTGTTTTAAAAAAAGTTTCAAAGATAAATAAAATAAAAACACAAAATGAAAATTTTTATGAGAGCTATATTCTCAATAAATTAAAAAAATCTCCTCTTATTGATGCGAAATTAGCAGTTTCAAAAGATTTTTTTACGATAAACAAGACTTCTAGATGGATAACTAATGATAAGTCTAGACATGTAGCACATTTTATAAGATCAAAATACGATTGTATAGTCTCAACTTCTAAAACAATCAATAAAGATAACTCATTATTAAATTGTAGATTAGAAGGATTTAATAATTTTAAACCAGATTTAATTATTATTGATAAAAATTTGAAATTAAAAAGAAAACTCAAGTTATTTAGTTTGGTAAATAAAAGAAAAACTTATATTTTCACATCTAGTAATAATCAAAAAAAAATAAACTATTTTAAAAAAAAAAGGATCAAGATAATTAAGATAAATAAACTTCAATTAAAAGAAGATTTCAAATTTTTTTTTAAAAAGATTTTTGAACTTGGATATGGAAGAGTTTTAATAGAGACAGGATTAATATTTCTTAACGAATTAATTAAATTTAAATTTATAAATGAACTATATTTATTTCAATCAAATATTTTATTAAGAAATAGAGGTTATAATAATGCTAATTTAAAATTATTAAAAAAATTAAAATTAGGCAATAGTTTAAAAGTAAATTTGAAAAATGATAAGCTTTTTAAAATAAGAGTAAAATAATGTTTAATGGGATAATTTTTTACACTGGAAAAATAAAGTTAATTGAAAAAAAGAAAAAAAGTATTTTAATTGGAGTCAAATCTAATTTAAAATTTAAAAAAACTGAAATTGGTTCATCTATATGTTGTGATGGAGTGTGTTTAACCTTATTTAAAATTAAAAAAGATTTAATTTTTTTTTATTTGTCGAGCGAAACTATTTTTAGATCAAATTTTAAACAAATCAAAATTGGTCAAGTGATTAATTTAGAAAAATCTCTTATATATGGACAAAAAATTTCAGGTCATTTTACTCAAGGGCACGTTGACACAACTGCTAAAGTTAAAAAAATATCTATTATAGATAAAACTTGGTCTTTAGATCTTATAATTAGAAATAAAAAATATATGAAATACTTAGAAGAAAAGGGCTCTATTTCAATAAACGGTGTCTCTTTGACAATCACACAAGTTTACAAAAAATATTTAAAATTAAATATAATACCCCATACATTAAATCTCACTAATTTAAAAAATCTTAAAGTGAATGATGTTGTAAATGTAGAATTAGATATTTTTGGTAAATATATATATAAATATACTACTTAAAGATGTTTAAAAAAAAATTTTCAAATATTCCATCAATAATTAAAGATGCAAAAAAAGGACGCATGTTTATTTTAGTTGATGACGAAAATAGAGAAAATGAGGGTGATCTTGTTATACCTGGATCAAAATGTAACTACAAAATAATAAACTTTATGGCCAAACATGGAAGAGGCTTAATATGTTTAGCATTAACAAAAAAACAAATTGATAAATTAAAACTTCCATTAATGTCACAAATAAATAGATCTAGAATGCAAACAGCTTTTACGGTGTCTATTGAGGCAAAAAAAGGTATTTCAACGGGAATATCTGCTTATGACAGAGCGAAGACTATCCGAGTTGCAATTAACCCCAAGACTAAGAATAAAGATATTGTATCACCTGGTCATGTATTTCCATTAGTTGCTAGAAAAGGAGGCGTTTTAGAAAGAGCCGGTCATACAGAAGCATCGATAGATATCTCGAAATTATCAAAGTTAAATCCAAGTTCAGTAATTTGTGAGGTTATGAATGAAGACGGTAGAATGGCAAGATTAGATGATTTAATAAAATTTTCAAAAAAACACAAAATCAAAATTGCATCAATAACAGATTTAATTTCTTACAGATTAAAAAATGAAAAACTTGTGCATAAAAGTTATAGTAAAAATATTTCAGAAAAAAAATTAATGTTCAATCAATTTAGTGTTTATAGGAACAAGTTAAATGAAAATGAAAGTTACGTTTTATCTAAGGGTAAATTCAGTAAAAATAAGCCAGCGCACATAAGAGTTTTATCTAAAAAAATCAATAAAAATGGCTTATTAAAAAATAAAGAAATAAAGAAAAATATTAAAATTTTATCAAAGTTTAAAAGCTATATATTAGTCATAATTAATAATGAAATGCAAAAACCAAAAAAAAATGAAACTGATATTACATTGAGATATTATGGATTAGGTGCACAAATTATAAAAGATTTTAATGTAAGAAACATGATATTAATTTCTAGGGCAAGAAAGAAAATAATTGGATTAGAAGGTTTTGGGTTAAAAATAAAAAAACAAATAATTATTTAATGAAAAAAATATTAATTATAAATGCTAATTATTACAATGATTTAACAAAAACAATGGTTACTTCTTCAAAAAATATTTTAAAAAAAGAAAAATTTGATTTAAGTCTTTTAAATGTTTCTGGCGTATTTGAAATTCCAATAGCTATAAGAAAAAATGTTCATAAATTTGATGGTTTTAT
>MDTG01267226.1_pt1 | contig 10037 bp, 7 predicted proteins | sample 811421 | NCBI WGS metagenome assembly MDTG01 (sample SAMN05326645, study PRJNA326480) | marine metagenome | isolation source: seawater | place: Pacific Ocean: South East | collected 2011 | reverse complement strand
TACCCTAGCAGAATTCGGGTTTGGAATGAATGCAAGATCTCATCTTTCTGGGAGTCAGCTTGAGGATCAAGTAGTGAGGGGCTCATCATATGTCGCGATTGGAGATAATTCATCCCTCGGAGGGACATCGAGAGTAGGGTATCAAATCAGAGGAGTTATGCTGAAACCAACTATTGAGCTTGAAGACGTGGATTTGGTCGTTGATGGTAAAGTGACTGCTAGAAAGCGGTGATGGAATGAGAGGGGTCCTATGGTGCAACGGAGTCCTTCCCAATCGTTACATTATCGATAGGGCTGTTGAAGATGGAGCTCCGATCTTCGGAGTAGATGGCGGAGCTGATAAAGCCAAATCAATGGGATTTGAGGTTTCTGAAGCTCTGGGAGACATGGATTCCCTTGATATATCTTCTTGGGGTGGAAAAATGAAGGTCTTGAGCGATCAGGATAAGAGTGATCTTTCCAAATCTCTTGAGTATGTCAATTCGATTGGAATTACCGAAGTAGATGTAGTTGGAATTGATGGGGGAGACTACAGTCACGTTTTCGGAACCATGGCATCTCTCACGGAGACTCCTGAAGAAATGAAGGTAAGAATGCACTTTGAATCTGGTGTCCTCCATTTATCCAGTCCCACTAACGGAGGATTCGAGAAGCGGATTCTGTTAGGGCAGAAATTCTCAGTGTTTGCATTGTCACCGAGCAATGGGACCTCTGTTATTGGAGGGAAATGGAGATTGGATGATGAGGCTCTTTCATTCTCCACAAGAGGGCTTAGCAATGAGGGGATGGGTAATTTGGTAACGGTAAGATCTGATGTGCCGGTGGCTGTTTTTGTCAGCGAATCAATTTGATTTTGTATCCGGGTCCCTGGATAGCATGATTGCAATTGGCCTTGTTCTTGGGTCACTTTCTAGACCTATCTTCATTATTACAGCCAGAGGGACTCCTAGAACCATTCCCATAATCCCCCATGCCCAGCCCCAAAACGCCACCAGTAGTAGGAGTACGATTGGAGACATATCTAGCCTCTGGCCAGCTAACTGCGGCTCGACTATTCCACCCCAAATCTGTTGATTGGCGACCAAGAGGGCAATTAGAAGTAGAGCTGATGTTTGAGGGAGAACTATCAGTCCCAGAAGAATTGGAGGAATTATTGATAATAATGCCCCCACATATGGTATGAAGTCCATCAGGAAGGTAATTGATGCCCACAAGAAAACGAATGGGATGTCCATGAAGGAAAGAACCACCGCTGCCACAATAGCTTGACCGAATGCGACGGAGGCTCTTGTGACCACGTATGTGTTAATTCCCTCGCCTGACCCTGCGGCTACTGACATTATCCTATCCACATCTTCGGGATAAGCGGCTTTGATCCTCTTGGGGAGAGTCTCGGCCTCCAGAATTATGAATAGAAGGAAGATTAGCACTGTGACTAGCCCGGTAGTGAATCCGGCTATTGTACCGACGAAGCCTGCGGCATATGAGTTGACTGTTTCAATAGTGACCAAGTCCGTTAGGGCGGCAGTATTGGGTTGGTATCCGAAGATGGATAAATCCTCAAGCCACGCAATTTTCTCTTGGAGGGACTTATCCAGATCGGAAGCCTCGTTGGAGAAGTTCTGCATATTTTCGTACATTGAGTTAGATGCGAATAATAGAAATCCCATCACAAAAGAGACTAGTGCCCCGTATGCAACCAATGGATGGCCTCCGAGTCTCTCCTCTAACCATTGTGCTGGCGGTCTGATCAAGAAGAATATCAGAGTCGCAACGACCAGTGGCTGGATCACCGCCTTGAGGTGTACAATTGCAAGAACCCCTACGAACAAGACTATTGAAATATTGGCCAAGGTACTAGAGTCGACCTTTGCTAGGCTAGTGCTTTTCGCCATATCTATCGGTGTTGCGAACTGGTCATGTCGCATCAATGGTTCACCTAATTTTCGAGTTGAATGGCCTCATGATAGATTTTCTCAAAGTCGGCGGCGTTCGCTTCGAAGTTGAATTTCTCAACTACTCTTTTGCGCCCTTGTATTCCCATGTGTGGATCTTCTTCATTCAATACTTGCTCCAACGCCTTCAACATAGAGTCCGTATCACCCATAGTGAAAAGAGCGCCGACAGTATCATCCACCATCTCCGGAAGTGGCCCGTGGTCTACAGTTACTATGGGGACGCCTGATGACATTGCCTCAAGTGGAATTAGCCCCTGGCCCTCATAGAATGATGGATAGACAACTAGGTTAGCGGATCTGTAAAGCTGGGCTAGATCTGAGAAGGACATTCCTGATTCGATGTGAATGAAACTTCCCATCCCGAGTCTGCTCGCCTGCTTCATTAGGCTTGATTTCAAGTGGCCCCTGCCGACGATAACAAGCCTCGTGTTGGGATTTTTCTTATGGAGTCTGGAAAATCCCCCGATTAGTGTTCCGTATCCCTTTCTAGCAGCCAGTCTGCCCACTGCGAGGATAATCTTGCAGTTCGGTTCTCCGCCGTCGTACCTGGCTCTCATTTCGGCATGGTTGGCCATGTCCTCGGAGGAGGTGGTGTCGATTGGTCTGAACATCTTAGTATCTACCCCCCAATGTACTACTCTGCAATTCCAGGTACTTGGAACATCATATCTTGATTCGAAGTCCTCTTTGGTAGCATTCGAGTTTGCTACACATATTCTAGATTCGTTGATTGCGAAGTTCTCGAATTTAGAGTATCTGCCAGCCATGAATCTTATTGCAATATCATTTGGATTAATCCAGACTGCTGGCTCCTTGGCCCTTCTTGCCTCCATTAAGCCGTCTCGCTCGCCGAGCCATGAGCCATGAAGAGAAGAGACGACAGGGGCTACTTTCTCTAAGCAGCGCCTGAATTGAGGTTTTGACCAGGATATCATTGGACAATGGAGATGAACGATGTCAACTGGGTCTGTCTCGTTCAGTCTCTCTAGCTCTGAAATAGCTTTTCTACCATAGGAACGTGTGAACTCCATAGGAATCTTTGACCATCCTACCTCTACTACTTTGACGCCTTCCTGTAAAGGAGGCTCCCCGGCACCTGACCTGGTGATTACTGTGACTTTGTGCCCCCTCTTGACGAGAGCCGCTGAAAGGTGGAAAACTGTCGAGCCCATGCCCCCCCATCTTGGTGGAAACTCTGCGGAAAGCATTGCAATGTGCATCGAGACTCAAATCTCCGGTTCGGCATGAGCATTTCAAGAGAACTACCAGAAGTCAGACTTTCGCATTGTTCAAAACGGGAAGTCCAGTGGCCAAATCATGTCAACACCCCTGCCAGTGCATGTCACCGTAGTCATACCGACTAGGAACGAAGAGGAGGCGATTGTGGATACTATTAGATCGATTCCGAACGATGGATGGTGCGAAAAGCTCGACTTTCTGATTGTAGATGGGAACTCTACTGACAGAACAAGAGAGCTGGCGGAGGCAGAAGGGGCCTCTGTCTATTTGGAGCCTCGGAAGGGATACGGAAGGGCTTACAAGACTGGTTTCTCAATGGCTCCGGGGGACGTCATAGTAACTATGGACGCAGACTGCACATATCCCGGAGAGGAAGTGCCTGGACTGGTCAGGAAGCTTCTGGATGAGGATCTAGAGTGGATTACGTGTGACAGGCTTCGAAAGGCCGAGGAGGGTGCTATGCCGGGACTCCATGGATTTGGAAACTGGGTACTTTCCACAACTGCCACCATGCTATACTGGTACGGGGTCCACGACTCTCAGAGTGGAATGTGGGTATTCCGCAAGTCGATATTCGAGGACGAAAGGGTTCGTCCGAAGCACGATGGGATGCCATTATCGCAGGAATTCAAGATAAGGGCCAGAAGATACCTTGGCAGGAAAAGGACCGCCGAGGTTAGCGTCCCATACCGGCCTAGGGTTGGAGAGGCCGAAATCAACACATGGGGAGACGGTTTGCTTAACCTCAGATTTCTGTTCACCCACAGGCTAGGGCTGACTCGACAAATCACACCTTGGGGCCCGATTGAGGATGACGAGGATAGCTTAACTCCAACAGTTGACTCGGATCCTAATCAACCCAGTTCATTTGGGGAATTCAAAAACAAGATGAGCCACAGCAAAGGCGGAGGAGATAGAAGTGATTGGAATAGCAATAACCCCTCGCATAATCCCCGGAAAAAGCAGTAGTCAATTGGTAACTTCTTGCCTACTCCTTGTCAAGATGTTCCTCTAGGTCCCTAGAGTCGAATGAGGACCACGACTCGATCATCTCCAAGTCCCTCTCTATCTCCCTCCTACGGTTTGCTACGATTACCATACCCGCTGCGATCAGCATTGACATTATTATTATCACAACTGGAAGGCCTGATCCGACTATCCATCCGACTATGTCCAGACCTTGATTCTCAACTATGGGGATGACTGACATCAGGGTTGGACTGACTGTGTCTCCGTCGACAGCCCATGTCCCTATCGAAGCAGAAGACCCCGCGGTAATCTCCCAATTGGTCTCGAAGGTCCATATTCCATCGTCTGCGACGAGATCGCCAAACTGTCCGTCGTCCCTCATCTGGAATGCCTTGGAAAGTCCTCCTGCTACCATCTCTCCCCCAACTGAAGATGCCGTACCATCAGCATCCTCCATAACGACTGTTACCCTGATGCTATTGACCTCCCCCATCACCAACTCCTTTGGGGTTACTGACATATCCCTCAGAGTGGGTGATGATGCCCCGATTGTTAGATTCACTGAAGCTAGGGACTGGGCTCCTCTGGAATCCTGTACTATCAGATCAATTCGTACTGGACCCGGAGGAAGTTGGATAGATACTTTTTCTCTGTTCCCCAGCTCTGTACCATCTGACAAACTCCACTGGTAGAGAGTAATGTCATCATCATAATCGAATGATCCTGAGCCGTTCAACTCCAATATTGTCCCCGGGACAATATACTGGCCTTCGGATAATCCAGATATGAGGGCTACTGGATCTGTCTCTAGGACGGTGATCTCCTGACTATGGGACCTAGTCATCCCATTCTCATCAGTCAGTTGGAAGGTCAGAGTATGCACCCCATGGGGGAGATAATCGTTGTACCAGAAGTCGTTGGAGACATCCTCGAATATGGGCTCCATAATGAGATTGGATGTGACTGTGACCGTGAAATCATCACCATCTGCATCGAATGACCTCCTGAAATCAAAGAGGACAGGGAGATTTGAGTAGACAATTGCATCTGGGACTGGGGAATCTAGGACAAGTACAGGAGCAGACTCATCCACTCTGAGCATTATCTCTGAAACATCTGGATTTCCAGAACCATCGTCGACTGTAAGGGTGATCTGATGTACCCCTTCTGGAAGTCTGGTCTCTACAGTCCAATCACTGCCAAGAGGGCCCTCCACAATATCGCTCTCCCAAAGTACGCTTACTAGATCGGTGCTGGAAAGAGAGTTTGGATTACAAATCAATCCCGACCCGTTGTCTGGAAGGTCTGAACATGACAGGTCCCAGTCTCCGGAGCCTGTAGAACCTAGTGTGATTATTGTTCCAGAGTCAGTCAAAGAGCCATCTATGGGGCTGGATATCATAGATACGGGTAGTGAGTTGTTTACCTGTACCTGCTGGCTAGTAGTTGTCCACTGTCCTGCATGGACTGGTCTATCATCACTAGCCTGCATTGTGATGGTGTGCATACCTTTGGACAATGTGCCAATCCACTCTATGGTGCCATCAGATGAAATCCCAGAATAGATGATTCCATCTAAGTCACTCAAAAACTGGAACTGGATATGATCGCCCTCTGGATCGATTGTTTGAGAGCCGTCGATTATCACAGTATCGGATGATAACTGACCTGATCTGTAAATCGACATGGCCGCATTGGGAATCTCGTTGTAAAGCTCGACATTGAAAACCCATGTCGAAGGGGGGTTGATTCCATCAGATGCATAAACTGTTACAGAGAACTGGTTCGGAGCTCCCGGGAAAGACCTGCTGATCTGTGATGGGCAATCATTGGCTTCTTCCGGCGGCGTACTCCCTCCTTCCTCGTACGATGCTGTCGCCCAGCAAGTCAACGCATCTCCTTCCGGATCATATGTCTCGGAGAGGTAAATGGTAACGTTCGCTGTCTGGCCCAAGTAAAGCGTACCCCACGAAGATATGGAAGGCGAGGTACCAACTGTTAGTACAGGAGGGAGATTTGTGAGCTCAATCTGTCTAGATTCAGTGGAGCAATGGCCCTGGTCATCGCATACTTCCAGTGTAATCTGATGTAATCCATCAGAGAGGCAATTGCTGTTCCCCAACCAGAAATTAGCGTAGTGGAGTGAGCCATTACTATTCGCGAAGCAGTTAGGGCCCCAATCTCCTGCAAGAGAACCATCAATACTGCTTGTCCAAGTATAAGTTAGGTCATCATAATCCAAATCCCATGACTCGGTGGCATTGAAAGCAATCTGACTACCACTTGGATAAACAGATTCATCTTCTGGAGTTGTCCATATAATGAATGGAGGTTGATTAGAAATCTCAACCATACAGAAGACAACAATATCTGACTCTATTTGTATTGGGACAGTGTCATTGTGGACCCCATCATAGTCACACCCCATATTCATCGAGTTGTTCTGAGACCACCCCTGAATCGGAGTCCATCTTTGACCTATGAATGGCCCTATCATCTCTCTACCGGCGTAAGGAAGAGTGGTCGTAAAATCAGACTCGTATTGATCGAAAGTAATATTGATGGTTGAGTATGGGATGTTTCTTAGATGTTGGTTGATGACATTGGCCTCTACCATCCACATAATATCGACTATGTTATCAGATCCTGAGAAGTTGGGCGTACCTAGATTAGAAGATGATATCCACCTAATGTGAGAGTTCCCTAGAGTGGCGAATGTATCGGACATTCCTTGACCGTAAGAGAATGATGAATCAGTGAAGTTAACGAATGAGGAGGAGATAGAAGGTTCTGCTCCTGTACATTCAAAGATTACTGAATTTGAGACTAGTTCACTATGATCTACCAAATCTAGGCAGCCTTGGTTACCTCTAATGGTGCTGGAATTGAGATATGAGGAAAGTTGGCCATTGGCAACCCAGTTCATTCCACCATTAGAGCCATAAATCTGCAATGTATCTATCAGAGCGTCCACCCCAACTAGTTCAATCGAGTATGAGCTAGAATTCTGGAATATGGACACATTGGCCAACGAGACCGTTCCCTCCCTCTCAGATATCCCACGATTGTCTATGTCCAAGGCTGGCCCTGAAACCGGGTCCCTAGATACTATCCCATCTAGATAAATATCAATACTATTACGTACGACCAACCCGAATTGATCTTGGGTCGTAGAACAGTCAGTACAACTTACATTCTTTCCTGCACTGACGACGTCATTGGATTCTTCGAAGTAAATTCCCGACCCCGAAGAAGCCGAAATAGATCCTATTCCATTATTGGATGTGTGAACTTGCTCTAGCTCCACATTGCTGGAGTCGATTACCGAAACACCGTTGCCACTGTTATTGTGGCTGGTGACTAGGAACAAATCAGGATGGAACTCCCTGATATCTAATCCAGTGGCGCCGTTGTTACTAATGTCCCAGTAGCTCCCCTGTATCCCGCCTTTCCATAGAAGTACTCCAGGGCCTGTTGAGTTCCGGACCACAAGATCATTTACAGTTGGAGCCCAATTTGCACTTCGAAGAAACATTCCAGCCCTGTCATTGTAAGGAGATAGTGGTGAAGGGTTTCCATTTCTCAACATATCTAATCTGTTTATGATTGTGGAGGAATCAATCATGTATCCCCTCAGACCAACCGCCTCATTGTCCTCTATCAGTCCCAAATCAATGTGTACTCCACTGGTGTTGATATCGAATGCGGCTACAGAAAGTCCCTGTGTCTTTGCTCCGGGACCCCCTGTTCCCCTGACAGTAATATCATTGAATATGGCATTTAACGGGAGATTTGAGTACTGACTGTGGTTGTATTGTTCAACCATCACTCCCCTGTACATCGAATCTTCTACAACTACGCTTTCGAATGTGGGCCTGGTTGTCCAGCCCTCGGTGATATGTCTTACAAAGATTCCATTATCTGATCTTTTGATTCTTGAATCCTCTATCAGTGGTATTGAGTCCTCCACCCAAATGCCAGCGGAAATGGCCATAGTTGATCCGCTGATGTTTGATATTTCTAAGTCAGAGAGGAGACCTCCAGAGTTACCCCAAAGATTCACTCCTCTGGTAATCAAACCATCTATTGTCGCCCCTCTGACAATGGGTGCTGAGCTCGCCCCAATTGAGAGTCCGATTCCATATCTCCATGTTGTAGAGAATCCATGTACGTCTTGTCCACCGCCCGATACGGACAGGTCATTGAAGATAGGTGAAGCCCCGCCAAAGAGATCTACAGCTACGCTATCGGCATTGAGAACTGTGAGATTTGAGATTATTGGATCACTACCATAGATCGTTACTCCGAATTTTGAGTTTGAGATCGACAAATTATCGATCCTAGAACCCAAACCATCACTAGAATAGTTGAAATTCAATCCCTCATGATTCCCAGAAATCGAGTCGAATAGAACTGGTGAAGAGTTGGTTCCAGAAACAATTAGTCTCCCATTGACCTCTATCGAATACCCGGAACCGATACTTACTACAGTCCCAGCAGTTATTGAAAGAACGTCACCAGAGTCTACCGTATATCCATCAGGGAGGACCACGGTTCCTGACCACACAGTAGTCGACCTCGAATCTGCAGAAGACGCAATATTGGAGAATGGGACTAGAATTAGTAGTACAACTAGCCCAAATGCCATCCTAGGCCTACTCTGGGAGAGTGTCACGGAGCGGGGGTTGGTTCATTCCATGTTATCCCTTCGTACCATTGCGCGGAGAGTTTTTGTCATAGGAGAGGTCATAAACAGGAAGTATCGGGGTGTCTTTGGGGTTGTAATGAGTACTGCATTCGTCCTAATCAAAACCGCCCCTCAGAGAGAGTTGGATGTTTACCTGACTCTTCTGAATCTAGATGCGGTCACTGAGACTCACGTTTCCTATGGGGAGTACGATCTAGTGGCACGAATTGATTTCGATGATGAAAGAGAAATGGCTAAGACATTGATTGGGCAGATGAGGTCGATTGATGGGGTCATTAGGACTGAAACACTCATCGCCGTGGAGGTCTAATTTTGGCAGTAGGATTTGTTTTGATTACTACTCAACCTGGTGCTGAGGTATCCGTAAGAGAGGCTGTTTCTAAAATAGAGCATGTCTCCGGACAATGGATAGTTTTTGGATTACACGACCTATTCGTAAAGGTGGAGGCCGAGGACGATGTTGAGTTAACGAGGTGTGTTGTTCAGGAGATTAGATCCATAGAGGGGATCGCAGACACACGGACACTAATTGGTGCCGAGATATGATTAGTATGTTTATGACGCCAGAAATAAGGGGCAAGATAGTCTCGTTGACCTTCTTCTTGATGATGTTGCTACCAACTATTGCCACTGCTGTCCCCGCCAATCATCAGGAAGACAGGTCAGATGAATATTGGTGGCTAGATACAAGCATGGATTCGGATGGTGATTTCATTCATGATGCCATTTGGATAGCGGCAGAAAATAATCATCATCAGTATCTCGATGATGATGGTTTGATTTCAGTCATTGTTGATTTCGATCACACTCCTACGGAAGGAGACGAAGCAATGCTGGAAAGTGAGGTTGATTTTCAAACCCAATTCAGATATTGGCTAATTGACTCTATTGCCGGCACAGTTGAATTAAGTCGTATTCACGAAATAGTTGAGCTCCCCGGAGTAGTATTCGTTGAGTTGGATGGTATTCTTGAGATTCAGATGGAAGATGTTGTTCCGGCTCATGGTGTTGATTTGGTATGGCAAGACACCGGATATACTGGCGAAGGGGTAACAATGGCCATTATTGACACCGGTATAGATGGAAATCATACTGCTTTAGATGATTTAGATGATGACAATAGTACAGATGACCCTAAGATTCTAGCATTCTACGATGCTGTC
>MDTG01203781.1_pt1 | contig 10037 bp, 8 predicted proteins | sample 811421 | NCBI WGS metagenome assembly MDTG01 (sample SAMN05326645, study PRJNA326480) | marine metagenome | isolation source: seawater | place: Pacific Ocean: South East | collected 2011 | reverse complement strand
TGCAAATTAAAAAATTGAAGTTAAACAATTATTTTTATTATGTTGGAATGATACCTAAAGATGATGTATCTAAATTAATTTTTAATTCTAAAGCAGTCATAAACCCATCTTTATTTGAAGGATGGAATACTAGTGTTGAAGAATCAAAGATATTAAAAAAAAAAATTATACTTTCGGACATACCTGTGCACAGGGAACAAGCTTTAACTAATGCAATTTTCTTTGAAAAAAATAATCACAAACAGTTAGCTAAAATTATAATGGGTCTAAAATATAAAAAAAATATAAATTTAAAAAAAATTAAGAATGACTATGAAATTTCAAGAAAAAATTTCGCAAAAAATTATTTTGATATAATTCAAGACTAGTATTTAGAATTTATGAGTATTTCATTACTCTCCAATGATTTATATTGACTAAAATTATTAAATTTTCTTTTTTTTCTAGCAGTTTTTAAAAAAAAATTTACACTTTTTTCTAGTGATTTTTCATAATCTAAAAAATAGTTTATTTTAATTTTTTCTTTTATCTTAGGTTTAATAAATTTATTATTTTTATCTTTATTTATAGCTGGCCCAAAAATTTTTATTTCTTTTTCATCTTGAAGGATATATCCATTATTAAATATAAAAAATATATTTCTGTAAAATGCCGTTGAATAACTTGCAAATAAATCTATCTGTGCTGCATTATTAGTTTCCAGTCTTACATTACAGGTGTCATAGCTGGATCCCAGATTAGATATTTTTTTTAAACTAATTTTTGAGTTTTTTTTTAAATTAAAGTAATAATTTATTAAATCTAAATAGTGTATCAATACCATTTCATAAATCCCTAAATTATTTTTATTTTTTTTTGATCGCCAATCTTTTTTATATTCTTCTGTAAGGCCATACCCATGCGTCAAATTAATATTAGCATAAATTAAATTTCCAAGTTTATGTTTTTTTACTTTATTTAAAATATTTGCTAGAATTGAAAATCTAAAATTAAAATTGAAGTAAACTTTTGAAATATTAATTTTAGATAAATATTTTAAATGTGAGTTTTTAGTTACAGGTGGTTTTTCACAAAATATATATCTATTTTTGTATAACTCTCTCAAGTAGGTATAATGAGTATTATTTGGTGTGAGAATAAAAATAATTTTACATTTTTTTAAATCATTATATTTTTTAATATCATAATATTTAGGTGCATCAGGTTTATATATAAAAAACTTGTAATTATTTTTTTTTAGAATTCCCTTTATTCTTCTCGCATGTTTTCCATCGCCAATAATTCCTATTTTCATACAAATGTAGCACCACATCTGTCACAAGGATTTACGGAACACCTTTTTTTAAATAAATGCTTATTTCTTAATTCTTCTATTATTTTATTATTCCAAATATCCCTGATAGAATTTTCAGTAACATTACCAAAAGAAAGATAGCTTTTATAATCCGCATCACATGGATTTACTTTACCATCAAACCAAACGTACATTCGGTCCCATAAATTTTCGCAAGGATCACTTATATTATCGTGTTTCGTATTCTCATATGTATTCCATCTTTCTAGAGGATAACTTGCGGTTACATGATCTGATCTTTTGATCCAAAAGTCTCTAAATTTTTCTCTATTTAGATCTTTTTCATTGTCAATTCCAGACACTCTTATTTCAGTAACCTGGTAATCATATTCTTTTCTAATTTGAAAAAGCATATCTACATTTTTTACGATTTTTTCAAAATTACTGTTCTTTCTTAATCTCTCATATTCATCTTTTTGATAATGATCTGCAGAAATAACTATTTGGGTAATCTTATTTTTAAATATTGAATGACAAAACTTTTCAGATAGAAAACTTGCATTTGTATTAATTTTTATCTCAAAAATATTTTCTTTTTTACTCAGATAATCAAGCATTTTATCAAATTCCTTGTGAAGTGTAGGTTCTCCTCTACTTGCTAAAGTTATAGCACCTGTTCCAATTGTATTTGCTTCATCAACAATTTTTTTAAATAAATCAAACTTCATGACACCCATGTATGGTTTTTTTGTAAAACTTTTGTCAGTTTGAAAACAAAACGGGCATCTCAAATTACAGGTAGAAACTGGTTCAATAAGAAGATATGGCGGATATCCTAAATTAATTTTTTTTTTCCCTGCCTCCAAAAATTTATATCTAAAAACAATATATTTGAATATTTTTAAAATATCATTGTTATTATTGTTTATATAAATTTCTAAATGTTTATTAATTGTAAAATTTAACTTAGCGTTTTTTTTCAAATAATTTACAATAGTTATTGCATGACTATCGTTTACTTTATAGGAGTATTCTTCGATGGTGTTTATATTGGATAAAAGAATTTTCTCAATTTTTATTTGATCTACATTTTCTGAAATAGAAAACTGACTTATTTTACCAGCACCAAGACCGATTGGAATTATAGCATTTTTACTCATAGATATATATTTCTTAATTACCAGTTATTTAATAAATAGTCTAAAATAATTTACTCAGTTTTTGGTTAAAAAATGAAATAAATAAAAATATATTGCAATTGTTACTTAATTAATATTTTGCTTAATTATAATTAAATTTCTTAGATTTTAATTATTTAGTTTATTTTTAATTTCAATATAAGTTAAAATATATGAAGAAAATTTTAATTACAGGATCTGCTGGTTTCATAGGCTATCATTTATCAAAAGTACTCTCAAAAAAAAATAAAGTGATAGGTATAGATAGTTTTGAAAGAAAAAAATTTAATAAAATTTCAAGGGATAGAATTTCAGATTTAAGAGGGAATAAAAATTTCAAATTTATAAGATTAAGTATTTCTAATTTAAAAAAAATGGAAAAGCTATTTAAAAACAATTATTTTGATATAGTTATTAATCTTGCTGCAATTCCAGGTGTAAGAGAGTCTTTTATTAATCCAGACATATATTTTAAAAATAATATCGAAGGTTTTTACAATATTTATATGCTGTCTATAAAAAATAAAGTAAAACTTTTTTTGTTTGGATCATCTTCTTCAGTTTATGGAAATAATAAAAATTTAAATACTGATAATCCAATAAGTTTTTATGCATCTACAAAAAAATGTAATGAAATTATAGCACATTCTTTCCTTCTAAATTCAAAGATGAAAATAGTCGGTCTAAGATTCTTTACTGTATATGGACCATGGGGAAGACCAGATATGGCAGTGTATAAGTTTTCAAACAATATTAAAAATCAGAAAAAAATAAATGTTTACAATTTTGGAAATCATAGCAGAGATTTCTCTTACATCGATGATGTAGTAAATTCAATTGAGTTAATAATAAAAAATAAAAAAAAACTAAAAAATTATCAAATATTGGATATTGGCAAGGGGAAGACAGATAAATTAAATTATCTAATATTACTTATACAGAAATACTTTAATACTAGGATTAATATAAAAAAAATTTCAAAACAGTTAGGAGACGTAGAGATCACTAAAGCAAACATAAAAAAATTAATAAAAATAACAAATTACTCTCCAAACACTTCTTTAACCACTGGAATAGAAAGATTTGTCAAATGGTATAAAATATATCATAAGAATTAATATGTGTGGAATATGTGGATTTACGTCAAAAATAGTTGATCAGAAAAAACACATTGAGGAGATGTTATCTCCTTTAAAATCTAGAGGTCCAGATGCTGAAGGAACATTCCTGAGTGATGAGATTTCATTAGGTCATACTAGGCTTTCAATAATAGATTTGAATGATAGATCAAATCAACCACTTAAAGATAAGGTCTCAGGAAATATAATTGTTTTTAATGGAGAGATATATAATTTTAAATATATAAAAAGTGAATTGATTGATAAATTTAATTGTAAATTTGATACTCAGTCAGATACAGAAGTAATTTTAAAAAGTTATACTTATTATGGATTAGAATGTTTTAATAAATTGGAGGGAATGTTTGCTTTAGCAATTTGGGATTCAGTTCAACAAAGATTAGTATTAGCTAGAGATAGATTCGGAGAAAAACCTCTTTTTTATTCAAGTTTTAACAATAATGGAAAAAAACAAATTTCTTTCTCATCAAATTTAAATAGCTTAAAATTTTCACCTAATTTCAACCATAAAATTAATACAAAAAGTTTAAAGTCATATTTAGTAAATAATTATGTCAATAACCAAGAGACTTTTTACGAAGGATCATTTAATGTTGATCCTGGATCTTTTTATATTTTTGAAAAAAATCAATTAGTAAAGAAAAAATATTTTAATATTCATGAATTTTATCAAAAAAAAGAGAAATATAAGAAATTCAATAAAGATGAATTTAATGAAGTATTAAATAATAGTATAAAATCTAGATTAATAAGCGATGTTGATGTTGGTATTTTTTTAAGCGGAGGTCTTGACTCATCGATTATTGCATCAATTGCAAAAAAATATAATGAGAATATTAAAACTTTTACACTTGGTTTTGAAGAAAAAACTTATGATGAATCAGATAAAGCTGAAATTGTCTCCGAACATTTGAAAATTAGAAATCAAAAATTTCTACTCAATGATAAGGATTTACTTGAAATTGATAAAATTGTTTTAAGTTTTGGAGAACCAATGTCAGATACTTCAATTATACCAACTTATTTTTTAAGCAAGTATACCAAACAAAATGTAAAAGTTTGTTTAACAGGAGATGGTGGTGATGAATTATTTTTTGGATATGATACTTATACAGCTAGTAAAGTTTTTGAACTTATAAAAAAATATAAGTTAAATTTTGTATTCAATAAAATCAGCAAGCTTTCTAATTCTATTCCTCAACGAAAAACAAAGATTAATATTTTTTATGCAATTAAAAAATTTTTAGAAGCTTTTAAAAATAAAGACGAGAATTTTTTTGTTCACGAATTTTGGCGTCAAATAAATGATAATTCAAGCCTAAAAAAAATACTCAATAAGAATTTTAATAATGATTTAATTGATATTAAGACTCAAAAGTATAACTTTAATGATACTGTAATAGATAACAACTCAAATAATAATTTATGCGATTTTCAATATTTTCTTGAGAGAGATATTTTGGTTAAATCTGATAGATGCTCAATGGCAAATTCATTAGAATTAAGAAGTCCTTTTTTAAGTTATGAATTGTTTAAATATATTAGTAATATAGATCCTCATGAAAAGTTCCTTGCTTTTAACAAAAAAAATATTTTAAAAACTTCTGCTTTTAATCATTTGCCAAAATCAATTGTAAATCAAAAAAAAAGAGGATTTAATTCTCCTGTATCTTATTGGTTTAATGGAGTATTTAATGAAATGTTTTTAGATTTATTAAAAACAGATAAAACTAAAACAATTTTCAATATTCAAAGCATAGAAAATCTATTGATAGAGAATAAAAATAATAAATTCGACAATGGGAATGTACTTTTTAATATATTTTGTTTATTAATTTGGATTAACAATAATAAGTTTAATTTATGAGCAATTACAGTTTTGTAATACCGGTATATAACGAAGAGGAAACAATTGAGAAAGTCATTAATGAAATTGAAAACGAGAGTAAAAAAATTGAAAATATAAACGATTATGAAATTATTATTGTTGATGATAACTCAAATGATAAATCTCATGAAATTTTGAAAAACTTAAAAAATATTAAATACATCAAAAATTTAAATAACTTTGGTTATGGTTATTCTTTGAAAAAAGGTATAAAAAATTCAAGTTTCGAAAATATAATAATATTAGATGGAGATGGAACTTATCCCGTAAGCCATCTGAATAAATTAATTGAGAAATATAATAAAGGATTTGATTTAATAGTTGGCAAAAGAACAGGAAAAAATTTAAATTTGTCTCCATTTAAAAAGCCAATGAGATTTCTTTTAAAGTTTATTGTTGAATTTGCAACTGGAAATAAAATAGAAGATATTAATTCTGGTTTCAGAATTTTTAAAAAAGACAAGATTTTAAATAATATTAAGCATTTAAGTGATGCCTTTAGTTTTACGACATCAATGACTATGACATTTATATACTCTAAATTTTCAATTTCTTATGTTGATATTCCTTATAATTTAAGGGATAAAAATTCTCCAAGTAAAGTAAGATTATTTAAAGATAGTTTGAGGACATTGCAATATATTATAAAGATAGTTCTTTTTTATGATAAAATTAAACTTTTTGTATTAATTTCTTTTTTACAAATAATTTTCTTTTTAATATTATTACTATTATCCTTTTATTCTCAAGTATTGTTAATACCAAGTTTTTTAATTCTTGTTAGTGCAGTAATTACATTTTGTATAGGTATGTTGTCCGAAACATACAAAAATAATGAAAATTAATTTATATAAAGACTTAAGTAAATTTATTTTTTTATTAATCTTTATTTTATTTTTTTTTCAAAATGAAATTTTAGTACAAGATACTTATTCTTATATTGAAAATATCTATAAAAGACCATTTCTATATCCATTTTTGATAAATATTTTTCAAATCTTATCAGAAAATAACTATTTAAAGTATCTATCAATTTTGCAATTAATACTTGGATATCTCTCTATAATTTTTTTTTCATTCTTTTTCATAAAAAAATTCAAAATTAATAGCATATTAAATCAGGTTATTTTAATTTTCTCTATTTCTTTTCCGTATTTAGGAATATCAATGAAGCTAGGTTTAACAATTTTCTCAGAAAGTATTGGATATCCTCTATTATTAATTTTTTGCATTTATTTTTTAAAGCATTATTTCTATCCGAAAGCTAATAAGAATAAAAAATACTTTTTTTTAGTTATTTTTTTATTCTGTTTAATGGTTTTAAATAAAAAAACTTTTTTATTTGTTTTGCCTCTAATTTTTCTTGGTGAAATAATATTTTTTTTACTTAAAAAAAATATAAAAAAATTAATATTAAATTTGTTAATTGTATTATTATCGGTTATCATTATCAACCTAGCAGAGAGAACTAATACATATTTTAAAACTGGATTATTTAAAAATATATCAGTATCAGGTTCATCTTTTTTAACAGGACCATTTTATTTAGCATCTGATAGAGACCTTGAAAATGTTGAGGGAATTGAAAACAATAGAATAATTTCTTTTGCTATTAATGAATTCTCAAAACATAAAATAGAAAGAAATATGTTGGTAAAAACTGACAACGATATATTAAGTTTTTCAAAGAATAATAGAAAAATCTTTAGCCATTACTTCAATCAATATGTGCAAATGCAAGATTTTTTTGAGAATAAAATTAATTACCCAAGTTTTTATGGCATTAATAGTGAAAATCAATTACTGGTTAGACAATTATCCAGCAAACATTGCACAGATATAGCAATACAATTAATCAAAATGAAACCTAAAGAAAATTTATTATTTTATATTTCTAACGTTCTTTATGGTATGGGAGGTTACTTTATTTCCAGAGATGATTTGAAAGGTTTTTATGCAAATGTTGGTTTTTCTGGTTATTATATTTTAATTCTTAAAATAATACTTGCCGTAGTTTGTATATTTACTTTATTTGATAGAGATAAAAATAAAAAAATAGCTATGATCATTCTTTTTTTTATAACTTTAAATTTTTCAAATATTTTAGCCACTGCTTTGTATCAACCAGTATATGATAGATTTAGTTTTCTAACTTTTCAATTTATTTTTTTTGTGATTACATTAATTTTTGTCAATTTTATAAATAGCAGAAGCAATAATACTTAATTTAATAATTTATTCTTTGAAATAGTAATATTTTGGATAAATGTTTTTGGTAAAATTTTTTTTAATACAAATAAAAAATAATTATAAAATATTAATATATTAATTTTCAAATAACTTTTTAAGTTAAAATTATACTTTATATTAGTCTTTTTAAATTCATCTAAAACTTCCACCCTATTAATATCAGATATACCTCCAACTTTATTAATTGAAATTATATTGTCTACATATTTAAAATTTTTTTTTTTTAGAAATAATTTTAAAAATAATTCGTAATCAGATGCATATTTATATTTTACGTTAAAAGGATTTTTTCTTAGATGTTGTGATAGTACAAAACTACTTTGATGAGAAAAACACGATTTAAAAGTGTTTTGATCAAATTTACTCCTTGGAGATTTAAAGCTATTTCTTTTGATTTTTATTATTGAATTACCAACAATTATATCAAATTTATTTTTATTTCGAATTATATTGTAAACATTTTCTATTGTTTTTTTATTGTAAAATATATCACCTGAATTTAAAAAGTAGATCCATTTGCCACTTGCATATTTAACTCCATTATTCATTGCTGAGTATATGCCTTTATCTTTTTTTATAATTATTTTATTGATGAATCTCTTGTATCTATTAATTTCTTTTATTGTCCCATCTTTGCTAACTCCATCTACGACAATTATTTCTGATTTTTTAGTTTGTGAAATTGCAGATTTCAAAGATTTGATAAAGTCATTTTTTGTATTTAAACTTACTATAATTATAGAAATCATTTTTTCTTAAGGACAATCATTGGATATTGAAAATATCTTGAAAAAAAAGATGAGAATTTATTTTCAAGATAGAATATTATTTTTAATATTTTTTCTCCAAATAAATTATTTGGAATTAAAATTTCTTGGTGTTTAGATGAAAATGATCTCCAACAATAAAATTCAATATTGCATTCATTTTCAAATCTCTTCCACCAATTTATTGGATAACAATAGAAGTATAATAATCTACTTTTCTTTCTTTTTAAAAATATTGAATAAACTTTTCTTATTAATGGATTAGGATTACTATAGATTATTATAATTGGTTTATTTGGTTTTGTAATCTTTATCATTTTTCTAATAGCTTTTTCCTGAATTTTTTTATTCATATGATAAATTGTATGCATACTTAGTGAGCAGTCAAAAAAGTTAGATGGAAAATTCAATTCCATAAAGTCTGCAACATAATATTTACCTCTTTTTTTTAGCTTCTTTTTTGCATCAATTATTGCTTGTCTGGAAAAATCTACACAATGCCTGTATTTGAAGTTTTTTGAATATTTAAGATATTCTTTATACTGAATTGGACCCGAGGCAAAATCTAAGAAATTTTTACCTCTTTTAGGAACATGATTTAAAATTTTTAATCTACATTTTCTTACATAATTTTCGGCAACTTTCCTGTTATCCTCAAATAACTTTGAGTCTAATGTTATTTGATCATTAGAATCCCAACCTATTTTATTATAAAACTTGCTTACATTTTTCATTAAACAAAGTGTATACAATAAATTATATTATTTTATACGAATGATTTTAGTCTTAGATAAGTTTTAATTTTTGGGGAAAAAAATTGATATATATTATAGGATCTGGCTTTTCCGGTTTAACTACAGCGTATTCGTTGTTAAAAAAAAATTCTAATATAACTATCATATCGCCAACTGAAGAAAAAAATAAAAATAAAAAATTAACTTTATTAAAATACTTATTTTATAAAAACGGGGAAATAAAATTTAACAATGATTATATTACTAAAAAAATTAATTTGATTGAGAAAGTAAATTATAAAAACTGTAAATTTATTTCATCATATCAAGATGGTGGACTTTCAAATATTTGGGGTGGTGTACTAAGTAATTTTAGTAATTATAACCTGCAAAAATTTCCTTATAAAACAAAAGATTTAAAACACTTAAAAAAAGAATATTTAAAATTAGAGAAAATAATATTCAAAAAAAATTTTAAAGAAACAAATGAAAAGAACAAATTAAATAAAAATATCTCATTTATTAATTTTAATAAATCTAATCAAAATACAGAAAATTTAAAAAAATATTTAAAAAAAAGGGGGGTGAAATTTAGATATGGATTTTATCTAAAAAAAATCATCGATGATAAAAATGAGATATTACTTCAAGATTTGGAAAAAAATAATGAAGCAAAACTAAAATATCAAAAATTATATCTTTCATGTGGTCCAATCAATAGTGCAAAAATTATACTTAATTCATTTGATACTTTTAAATCAATTAAAATATTTGAGACTACTCATTT
>MDTG01448263.1_pt1 | contig 10038 bp, 10 predicted proteins | sample 811421 | NCBI WGS metagenome assembly MDTG01 (sample SAMN05326645, study PRJNA326480) | marine metagenome | isolation source: seawater | place: Pacific Ocean: South East | collected 2011 | reverse complement strand
GTGCTCGTATAAATTCATTTAAGTTCTTTAATAAAAAATGAGGATATACTATTATAAATCTCCAATTACAATAGCAAAAAGAACAAAAAAAAGGTTTTTTTAGATGTTTTCAGTAATTTTTCCAGGACAAGGTTCTCAGATAATTGGAATGGGAAAAGAGTTTTATAATAAATATGAGATAGTTAAAAACTTATTTAAAAAAGCTGATGATGAATTAGGTTTGTCGTTATCAAAAATCATTCTTGAGGGTCCTAAAGATCAATTGGATCTCACAAAAAATACACAACCTGCTATATTTTTAATAAGTTATTCCATATTTCAAGTGGCAACAAAAGAACTTAATGTAGATTTAAATCGAGCCAAGTTTTTTGCGGGTCATTCTCTAGGCGAGTATTCAGCTTTATCTTCTGCAGGATATTTAAATTTTTCAGATACCATTAAACTTTTAAGAATTAGAGGTAATGCAATGCAGACAGCTGTTCCAGAAGGTGAGGGTGGCATGTTAGCAGTCTTAGGTTCAACTATAGAAACTATAGAGAAAATCTTACACGATAATCATGGTAGTTTCATCGTTCAAATAGCAAATGATAATTCTGAGGGCCAAGTTGTATTAAGCGGTAAAAAAGAGAATTTAGATAAACTAATTGAAATATTTAAATCAGAAAAAATAAAGAGTATTAAATTACCTGTTAGTGCGCCTTTTCATTGTAAATTAATGAACAAAGCCACAAAAACAATGAAACAAGAAATTGAAAAAATAGAGTTTAAAGACTCTGATATAAGGTTGATATCAAACGTTACAGCTGAGGAAGTTCCAAATAAAGAAGAATTAAAAAAGCTTTTAATTGAACAAATAGAAAATAGAGTAAGATGGAGAGAAAGTATATTAAATATGACAAAGAATGGGGTTGACCATTTTATAGAAATAGGTCCTGGTAAAGTATTATCTGGATTAGTCAAAAGAATTAATACTAATGTAAAAATTGATACAATTAATAGTGAGAGTGATATAAATAATTTAAAAATATGAAAAGTTTAGAAAATAAAAATATAATTGTAACAGGAGCCTCAGGGGGCATAGGTAATTCTATAGTTGAAAAATTGTATGATAACAGTGCTAATATTCTTGCATCTGGTACAAAAATTGAAAAACTAGAGGAACTGAAAAAAAAATTTAAGAATATAAAAATCTTAAAATTTGATATTTCTGAAAATGATAAAATTGAAAATTTTGTTGAAAATGCTTCTGATAAACTTGGTGGAAGTTTGGACTGTATAGTTAATAACGCTGGTATAACAAAAGATAACTTAGCAATTAGAATGAGTCTAGATGAGTGGAAAAAGGTTATAGAAATAAATCTTACCTCTACTTTTTTGTTGAGTAAATTTGCAATTAAAAAAATGTTAAAAAATAAATCTGGAAAAATAATAAATATCACTTCTGTAGTTGGTCATACAGGTAACCTTGGGCAAGCTAATTACACAGCATCCAAAGCAGGTATAGTTGCAATGTCAAAAAGTTTAGCAATAGAGTATGCGAAAAAAAATATAAATATTAACTGTATTTCTCCTGGTTTTATTAAAACCAATATGACAGAAAACATTGATGAAAAATTTAAAGAAATAATTATTTCAAAAATCCCATCTGCAAGATTAGGAGAGCCAGAAGATATTGCAAATGCTGTTCTTTTTTTAGCTTCAAAACAATCAGATTATATTAATGGTGAAACATTACATGTTAATGGGGGTTTGTATATGGCTTGACAAAACAAGTAATTACACTATTAAGAATTATAACAACAAAATAAGGATTTATATGTCAGACGATACTTCAAGCAAAGTAAAAAAGATAGTAGCTGATCATCTCGGAATTGATGAAGCTAAAGTTACAGAAGAGTCTAGTTTTATAGATGATTTAGGAGCGGATAGTTTGGATACAGTGGAACTTGTAATGGCTTTTGAAGAGGAATTTGGATCAGAAATTTCTGATACTGAAGCTGAAAAAATATTGACAGTTGGCGATGCAGTTAAATTTATAGAAAGTAAAAGCAATTAACAAAATTAATGCTCCAAAAAAAAGGTGGGATAATGGTTATTTTATCATCCCCATCTGGGGCTGGTAAAACAACTTTAGTAAATCTTTTATCTAAAAAAAATAACTTTTTTATTTCAATATCTCATACTACTAGAAAACCTAGGCCAAACGAAATTGAGGGTAAAGATTATTATTTTGTAAATGATAATGAATTTAATAGATTAATTAAAAATGATGAATTTCTCGAATACGCTAAAGTGTTTAAAAATTATTACGGAACTACAAGATCACCAGTTATTCAAAAATTAGAAAAAGAATTAAATGTAATTTTTGATATTGACTGGCAGGGTGCCGATCAAATCAAAAATAAAAAGTTAGACTATAAATTAATTACTTTTTTTATATTACCCCCTAGTAAAGAAGTATTATTTGAAAGATTATCTAATAGAGATATGAAAGATAAGTTAATTGCTGAAGAAAGAATGAAACAATTTGATAGAGATGTCCTGCACTGGATAAACTATGATTATGTAGTAATTAACGATAACTTAGAGGATTGCTTTTCTAAAATTCAAAAATTAATACATGCTGAGATAAATAATGGATCAAAAGATTATGACAAAGAATTTATTAAAAAGCATATAGATAACTTAATTTCTTAATTTCTCTAACTCTTTTGCTATAGAATAATAATTTTGATGATTGAGATTTTGTGGTCGTAAATCTAAATCTATATCGAGTTTTTTTGCAATTTGATTGGCATCATCAAACAATTGATTAAATGGTTTTTTAATTTTTTTTCTTTTTTGATTAAAAAAGACTCTAGTTACATGTTCGATAGTTTTTGGATTTTTTAATTCAAAAAATTTTTTTTTTGGTGTAAAAACCAGCAATGAACTATCGACCTTAGGTTTAGGCCAAAATGAATTAGGCTTTATATCAATTACTTTTTTTATATTAAGTTTCCAATTACAAATTACAGAAAGTCTTCCATATGACGATGTATTATATTTACTTATAATTCTATCGGAGACCTCCTTTTGAAACATCAAAACTAACTTATCAAACCAGATTTTAGAATTTAAATTTAAAATCCATTTTGTTAAAATTTTAGTGGAAATATTATATGGTAAATTACCAAATACAGTTAATTTTTCATCTGATAAAATATTTTCATTAATGTTTAGTACATCATCGTTAATATATGTTATCTTTTCAGAATATTTTTTTTTCAAAAGAAGCAACAACTCTTTGTCTTTTTCAATTAAAAAAAATTTTTTTGGTTTTTTTTTGAAAATTTCAACTGTAAGATTACCTGTTCCAGGACCGATTTCTAAAATATTTTTGTCTCTAATATCAGCACAATTAATTATTATATTTAAAATATTTTTATCAAATAAAAAATTTTGCCCTAAACTTTTTTTAGCTTTAATTGTCACTTAGATTTATTTAAAAATCTGATAGCTTCAATAAGACTTTGAGGATCAGATTTGTTTTTTCCAATCATTTTTTGGTTTGGACCATGATCTGGTGATATTCTTAAAAATGGAAGACCTAAAGTTACATTAATTGCACTAAACCCATAAAGAGCTTTCAAAGGAGTAAGAACTTGATCGTGATACATTCCAATAATTACATCAAATTTTTTTGAATTTTGTTTCAAAAATATTGTGTCTGCTGGAATTGGACCTGTTACGTGAATTTTATTTTTTTTTAAAGTTTTAATTGCAGGTTCAATAATTTTTTTTTCTTCACTTTTATAAAAAAAGTTTTCACAATGAGGATTCAATCCAGTTATAGCTATTCTAGGTTTTTTTTTAAACTTTCTTTTAAAAAAATTGGTTATCAAAATTGACTTGTTAATAATCGCATTTGTACTTATTTTTTTTGAAACTTTACTAATTGGCAAGTGAGTTGTTACTGGGCAAACTGATAATCGTTTATTATAAATAAGCATTGCATAGTTTTCTTTTATATTATAATTAGAACAGATATATTCTGTTATACCTTTATATTTTCTTCCTAAAAAATATTTTTTTGATATTGGACCATTAATGAGGTCAGTTAATTTATTTTTATCTAAAATTTTAAAAGCTACTTGAAAACATTTTGAAATATATTTTTTTGATTTTGATGAAGCTTTTTCAAACGGTTTTTTAAAATTATAATTAATATTTACAATATTGACTTTATCTTTTTTAAGATTATTTAAAAAGTCTGAATTTTGAAAAATAGGATTTAATTTTAATTTAAAACCAAGTTTTTGTAATTGAGAATTTATTAAATCGAAAGAACCTATCAATAATATAGGTCTTTTGCTTTTATATCTTCTAAAAGATTTGACCAATAATTCAGAAAAAACGCTGTTAGGCTCACCGCAAACAATTAATATAGGCTTAAAATTCATCTATTTGAGAGTTTAATTTAAGCTTATTATAATAGATTAGTGAAAAGTTTTCATATTGTTTTTTTCTCTCTATGCTAATCATCCTTTTAAGAATTTCATTTTCATCAAGTTTAAAATTAATAAAATTTTTTTTATTTATTTTTATTATCATAAAATTATTTCCAATATTAATTGGGTTGGTGAATCCATTTATATCAATCTTTTTTAACTCATTTTTAATTGTATTTGACAATTGATTTTCATTCACTTTTCCAATATTTCCTCCAAAATTCGCTGTATCAGAAATACTGTATCTATTTGCTGCAGTTTCGAAACTTGTACTATTAATAGCCTCTTTTATTTTTTTTGTTTTAGAGCTTAGCTCCTCAGTATTTTTTGCAGAAAAAATTATTTCAGATAGATCATATTCAATCAAATTTTGATAATTTATTTTTTCTTCTTGAATTTTTTTTCTTATTTTCTCTTCATTTATATTTATTCTATCTTTATATTTCAAAGAGATTAGATTGTTCCACAACATCTCGATACTCATTTTTTTTTTGATTTCATACGTTGATAATTCAAAAGTCTTTAGATAGACCTCAAAATCTGAGATGTTATCAAAACCTAATCTTTTATAAATCTCTTCTATTATATTATTTACTAATTTTTCATTATCAAAACTTTGAATATCTATATATCTTTCTATCTCGTTTTTTTTTATTTCTTCTCTAATCAATGAAATCTTAGCTATTTCATAAACTTCTTTTTTTTTTAAATTCTTTAGATCTTCATTTAGAGCTATAAGATAATTAGTTTCATAATTTATATCTTCACTTGTTATTATTGAATTATTAACTTTAACTTTTATTTTAATATTTTGAGATGCATTTGAATAACTATAAAAAAAATAAAAATTTCCAAAAAAAATTATTAATATTATAAATTTTACAATTTTATAATTATTCATTAATCTATTTGGGGAAGATTTATGCTATTGTCAAAAGGCATTATAGTTATAGACAAAGATATACTTTCCTCTGGTTTTAATGCACCATCTCTATAATAGTCTTTATTATATTCAATCGCTGCAGTTAAACAGTCCATTTTATATTGATATATCAAGTTATAATATTCAGTCAAATCTGTCTTTTTATTTTTTCTTGTTCTGAATAATATATCTTTGTTATCACTAATTTTTAGAGAAGTTTCGTTCGATATAAAATGTGTTGTGCCTATTTCGTCATTTTCTTCAATAAATTCAAAGGTGCTTACAAAATTATTTACCTTAAATTCTGTGTTTAAATTATGATATCTGAAATCTTTGAGATCATTATCTGTTAAAAAATCATATTGAAGATCTATAAAATTATTTAATTTTAAATTAGTTTGACCAATAAAATTTGATGTTTTTTGTCCCAGGAAACTGTTTTTTGGTAAATCAAAATTTTCTTTAGCTCTAAAAGACTGAGCTAAATTTATACTCAATAATTCCTCAGTAAGATCTTCCTTATTAAATAGTTTAAACTCGTTACCTAAAGTTAATGACTCTCCACCTTCAATCACACCTGAAGAACTAATCCTATCAATAGAGTAAACATTTGTGTAATCAATCATTCTATCTTCTTGGCTGATATCCTTGTTTTGTTGAGGATTAAATTTACCTACAATTCTAGGAGTGATGGTAGTTGTATATTTTTCACCTTTTTTTTGCATCGGAAGTTTTGAGTTGAATTGAAAAATACCTCTAATTTTACTCTCAGATTCATTCTTTAAAGTTTTAGAATTTTTTGAATCTGCATTAAAATTCTTAATTAAAAACTCAAAATTATTTAGAATACCTAATGGGTTTATAGAATTTGGAGATTTGTATTTTAAGTTATTAATTATGACTTTTTCATTTATGTTTGTTTCAAATAATTTATTATAACCCGAGCTTGCTAGTTCCAATGAACCTTTAAATCCTGTATCTAAAATCTTAGACAAATTAAAGTTTGGAAATATAAATTCATACTTATCACTATCATTTTTTTTGGTTAAATCCTCATACATTTCAGCATCAATATAGAATTCTAAATTATCTTTGGATCCTTCAAATCCAATCTTTGAATTAAGTGTACTATTTGAATTTACGATAGGAGAAGTAATATCATATGTTTTTAAATATTTATCATTTGAAACATTTTGAAATTGAAGATCAATTTTAGAATAATCAAATAAATCGAAATTCGTCTCTATTGTAGACATTGAAAAAAAATGAGTTTGAGAAGAATTTTTTTTTGAGATAAATGGATTATCATTTTTTATACTAGCATCAAATGTATGATTAGTATTTTTCGTAACTTTACGATACTCACCTTGATAAACATTTTTCTGGTTATCATAAAATCTTGGAGAGAAAGTAAAATCTGAGCTTTCAGATATTGCAAAAAAATATGGTGTCTTTAAGTAGCTAGCAGTATTTTGCGTTAGTATACTTGGTGCTAAAAATCCTGATTGTCTTTTGACACTAGGATCAGGATGAAAAAACTTAGGAAAATATAAAACTGGAACATCATAAAATCTAAAAGATGCTTTTTTATATTCTACTCTTTTATTATTTTTATCGTGCTTTACTTCTTCAGCTTTAATACTCCAAGGAGAGCAACCTTCTCTTTTTTTACAATTAGTATAGATACCTTTTTTTAATATCATATTATTATTTTCTAATAAAAAAGATCTTCCTTTTGCTCTTGGTAAATATCTTTCAGACGATAAGTTATTATCTTGATTTAAAATTACATCTTTTCCTAAAATTCTGTTCTGTTTAAAATCGTAAAAAAACTTCTCGAGTTCATATTGATTAAGGTTTTTATCAATTATATATGCGTTCTCTGCCTTTAATAAATTTTCTGTTAATAAAATATTAAAATTTTTGACCTTAATTTTATTTGATTGTAAGTCTTCTATTAATGTTTCTTCTGAGGAAGAAATTTTTTTATTTTCAATATTATAAAGAATATTTGATGTACTTATAAAATAAGTATCATCTTTAATAATTTTACTATCCCCAATTGTTCTAATTAAATTTTGATTAGTATCATATGTAATTTTTTCAGTATTTAATTTAAGTAAATCATTTGAATTTTCAAAAAGAACGTTTTCAGTAATTGTGTAAAGTTTTTCATCCTGAATTGTAAGTTTATTGCCATAAATTTTATTTCCGTTGCTATCTGATATAACTACATTATTAGTAGCTATAATTAAGTTTTTATCTATAGTTTCGATATTTTCGGCTTCAAAATTAATTTCGTTAGAAAGTATAGGTGAGCTAAAATAAAAAAAAATTGAAAATAAAAAAATAAAAAAAGTTTTAAATCTATTTTTCATTTATTCTAATCAGATTTGTAATTATAATTAAAGACAGAATTATTTGTGGCCCCCATATAGATGTCAAGTAAGGAACATCCTTTGTTTCAATTATTACGTTAAAGAAATAGTTAATGTAATAAATAATTACTGATATTGTAATACCCAATGTGATACTCACTACTTTTGATTTATTATGTTTGATATTTAGCATCAGTATCGAACCTATACAAACCATGATTGCCAAATATATAGGATAAGAATATAATCTGTGTTTGTAACCATTAATCATTTCAGTATTGTATCCGAGCATTTCATAATCCTTTCTTAGGGCCTCTAGTTTAAATAGGTCCAATGAAGTTAAATTATCAAATATTGACAGCATCCTTTCTTCATCAAAATTAGAAAAAAACTCTAATTCATCAAATGATTTGGAATTATTTTGAGAATTAATTATTGGTTTGCTTAGTATCCATTTTTTACTTTTAATGTTTACTTTTTTAGAGATTATTACTTTTTCTATTTCAAAATTTTTATTAAACTGAGAAATCGTAACGTCGTATAAATTATCATTTTCTAACTTTTCTGCATTGATATAGTTGATAAACTCGCCAACTTCATCTCTAATCCATAATCCATTTCCTGTCACTACTGCTAAATATTTATCATCTTTTGTGTATTGATTTTTTAAGTCATAATAAAAAAATTTTAAATTTGATGAAATATTATAAAAAAAAATAAGTATTAACAAACCTAGTAAAAAAGTTAATAATGATAAAATTTGTATTATCTTTAAATTTGTAATTCCATAAAGTTTTAAAATATTTATTTCATCTTTGTCTATTAATTCAATAAAAAAAAATAAAGTGCTTATCAAAAATATAAATGGAAATATCTCAAATAGTATTGATGGCATATTTAGGAGAGTTAAATAAATTGGTAATAAAATAAATTCTTCATTATCTTTAAAAAAACTTATTTCCTCAAATAAATTCATTATTAATATTACAGTAGAAAAAATAAAAGTAACCTTGGCAAAATTTATTAAAAATTTCTTAAAGATATATTTCTTATAATTATAGATCATAATTTTTAATTATATCGATTAATTCTGTTAGATAAAAAAATATATTGAATTAAAAAAATAATAAAAGGAAACCCTATAGATAGTTTGAAATATAAAAATTCTCTGACAGTTAATGATGAGCCAAATTCCGAAAAAATTATAATAAATAAACCTAAGAAAAATACCCATATACGAGAAAATTTAAATTGCGAATTTTCTTTTGGATATAACAATAAAAAGCATAGGCTAAGAGTAATTGCGGGTAAAAAAAGTGGTTTGACTAATCGAATAAATAATTCTTTTTGCATTTCTTTTATTGCTGGATCATTACAATTTATGACATCGTAAAAATATTTTTTTTCTAATAAAAAATAATTAATATAACAACTCAAAATAGAAGTAGTTGTTTTCTCTTGTATTTTAAAATCAGTGGTAGATTTAGTAAGATATTTACTTAAATCGAAATTTGTAGTTTTAAAATCAAATGATGTTACTTTTCCATTATTAACATCTAATATTTTTCCATCATATAACTTAAAAATTCTTTCATCAGGTTTGTTAATAAGTTTTCCAGTTTTAGCATATATAAACTTAGTTTTTTCTTTATCAGTATCTTTAATAAAAATATTTTCATAATTTTCTGCCTCCACTTTTTTTTCTATATAAATTGTAAGTTTATCAACTGTATCAATGAATTTTTTTTCACTTATTAATGAAGGAAAAAAGTCTATATTTGATTCTTGCAAATATACTCTAGATTTATTTTGTGACCATGGAACAATATAAGATGTCAAGAGATAAAGAAAAGTAAGAGAAATTAAAGAATATATAATGAGATTTTTGATAAATTTGACTTTATGAATACCATTCATCCAAAATATTTTTAATTCATTATTTTGTTCAAATTTATTAATTGTGTAAAATATAGATATAAAAAATATCAGTACAAACAACCTCGATAAAATTTTTGGGAAATTTAATAAAGAATACTTAAAATATACAGCTAAACCATGACCATCTTCGGTAACAAAGTCTAAAAAGTTTACTGCTTGTATTACCCAAACAATAAGACTTACAGTGATTATAGCTGATAAAAAAAAATACGTATTGTCTATGAAAAATTTTTTAAATATTAATTTTTTGTTGAATTCGATCATTTATAATTTATAAGACTTTTCTTAATACAACCTAAAGTACATATAT
>MDTG01235069.1_pt1 | contig 10038 bp, 10 predicted proteins | sample 811421 | NCBI WGS metagenome assembly MDTG01 (sample SAMN05326645, study PRJNA326480) | marine metagenome | isolation source: seawater | place: Pacific Ocean: South East | collected 2011 | reverse complement strand
TAATGCTGGTTTAGATTGGGTTAATCTTGAATATACAACTACATCTCTAAATGAATGGCATGAAAAAAGTTTTGTTTTATCCAATTTTATTGATTTAAGTAGTCAGGTTCAATTCAGATTTATTGCTTCTGATGAATTCAATGAAGGTGATAATGGTTCAGGTGGTTCTCTTGTCGAAGCGGCATTAGATGATTTTAAATTAGAAATTATTGGTTATCAACAAGTATTTGGAGATCTGAATTTAGATACTGCTGTTGATATATTAGATATTGTCATACTTGTAAATATGATTATAGGAGAATTTGAACCATCTAATACTGCAGATTTAAATAATGATAGTTTAATTAATGTGTTAGATATTGTTAATTTAGTTAATATAGTTTTAGGGGGAATATAATCGTAACATCTAAGCAAAAGCAATTTTTAAGGGGTCTTGCTCACTCATTAGAACCTTATATTATTATTGGTAAAAATGGATTATCTGAATCTGCAATTAAATCAATAGATAAATCATTATGTGACCATGAACTTATTAAAGTCAGAGTCAAAGTAGGTAATAAAAAAGATTTTTCTTCAATTATTGAAGATAAAACGTCTTCAGTTGTAGTTGGATCAATTGGTAAGATTTTAATATTATACAGAGAAAGCACTGATGATGATAAAGTGAAAATATCTCTACCATGAATAATATTATCTTAGATAAAGATATTAATGATAATATTATTTTAGATAAAAGAATTGCTGTAATTGGATATGGTAACCAAGGCAGAGCTCAAGCATTAAATCTAAAAGATTCAGGCTTGAATGTAAAAATTGGTTTAAGATCTAAAAGTGATTCAATTGGAAAAGTAAAAAGTGATAAATTAGAATATCTAAGTATTGAGAAGGCTGTAAAATGGGCTAATTTAATATGTATTCTACTACCAGATAAAATAGCACCTAATGTTTATAAAAAATATATCAATAATCATCTAGAAGATGGTGATACTCTTTTATTTTCTCACGGTTATAATATTCATTATAAACTAATCTCTCCTCCTTTATTTGTTGATGTTGTTATGGTAGCTCCAAGTGGAGGAGGATCTATAGTTCGTCAAGAATATAAGAAAAATTCTGGAGTTCCTTCATTAGTAGCTGTAGATAAAGATAAGACAGGTAATGCTTTAGAGATTGCAAAGTCTTATGCAAAAGCTTTAGGGAGCGGAAGGGTGTGTATATTTAAATCTACTTTTAAAGAAGAAACAGAAACGGATATTTTTGGTGAACAGGCTATCCTTACAGGAGGTTTACCTTTTTTAATCAATAGTGCATATAATACATTAATTAAGAATGGATATGACTCTACAGTTGCATGGTTTGTTTGTTATTATGAAATTAAAACAATAGTTGATTTATTTCATGATAATGGTTTTGATCAATTTTACAAAATGATAAGTGATACAGCTAGAATAGGTGGAATATCATCAGGTAAGAAATTGATTGATGAATCATTTCGTTCTAAACTTGATTTATTACTTCAAGATATTAAAGATGGTAGTTTTTATCAAAGTTTAAAAAATGCTAAAGATGAGAAATTACCAGTTGATTTTGATGGGATTGAAAAACAAACAAAAAAAATACTTAAAATAATTAAAAAATGATTTATCTATTTTTTAAAGCTATATCTAATTGATTTAATAGTTCACTACCTTGTTCTTTCCATGCTTTTGGTAGAACCCAATTTGGTATATTGCCTAAAAGCTCACTTTGCCATAAATATGTTAGTTTAGTTTTATTATCTTCTATCTTTTCTATTAGCCAAATTCCTGAGGCATTGGGTAGTCTCACAAATTTTTTATTTTTATATTCATTTGTATCTATAACGCTTTCGTAAATATAGTATTCTCTATTTTTATTTTTAAAATATTGATATTCCACTAAATAGTCTCTTGGGCTAAATGGAAATGGAAGATTAACACCAATATGTACAATTTCTTTATTGATCGAATCACAGAATATTATCCTTTTAAAGTATTTTGGATAGTTAGATTTATCATCGAGTATATTTTTTATTTCTGTAGGTTTAAAATTAAAAATTTTTGAAGCTTTACAGTATGGTTGATTATTTATTTCCTTATATGAAATTTTTATTTCACTATCTTGTAACACTTCCCAATTTAGTTCATTTTCAATGTATGATATATCAATAGAAAAGATAATTGATGTTAATAGTGTTAAAAGTAAGATATGTGTTTTCATGACTTTATTCTATTATAAAGATATACATTTAATAATTGAAGCTGATAAGAATAGAGGAGGTCCTCAATAGGTATAGTAAAAATTCTATACCCTAATATCATATCATTATTATACCAAACTACTGTTTGATTGAAGAATAATCCGGTCAGTGCACCATTTACTAAAAGGAAAGGAATTATAATTAATATAAATGTATTATGGAATGCAGTACTGCTAAATGTTTCTTTATTCCATAGGGATAAGAGTATTATCAAGATACATGATAAAGAACAAACAACTGTATAAATTTTTGATTGGTTGAAAAAAATTAAAATTAATAAAAGAATAATTAATATTTTTTGAAATTTTAGCCAATTAATATTTTTTATAATGAAAAATTTATATTTATCAATTACATAGTATGTATATAAACAACAAAATGGTATAATAATAAAAAAAAGATATTCTTCAATTGGTAGATTTATAAAATATGTTGAAACTAAATCTTTATTAAATCCCCATATGCCTAAATTCGTAAATATTATATCCCAAATTATAAAAAATATAGATGATAGAGGAATAGATAATGCAACTATTTTAAAATTTTTATAAAAATTTATTTTATTATAAAAAGAGAAGATAAATGGTATAAAAAACGAAAGAAAAAGTATTTTGTAGTAATAAGTCATAAATATGATATAAATCCAAAATTCGTAGCATTTTTCTTATCTTGACTTGAATGATGAATTAGATGAGATTTTTTAATCTTTTTTAAATAAACGTTTTGAGAGTTTATAGATATGCCAAATCTTTTATGAACAATAATATCATGTAAAATTAAATAAATTAAGCCATATGCTAAAATTCCTATACCAATAGATATTAAAATATAATTTTTGTTTAAATAACCTAAAAATAAACATAGAATTGATGGTATTGAAAAAATGATAAAATATAAATCATTTAATTCAAATTTTTTATTATGACTTCTATGGTGTGATTTATGTAAAAACCAACCAGGCCCATGCATAATGTATTTATGTGAAAATATTGCAACAATCTCCATTAAAATAATAGATAGAATAATTATAGCTGAATAAAATATAAGATTAAGCATTGAAACTAAAATTTTTTGATTCGAAAAAATAATTATCTAAGTTGTTAACTATCATTTTAAACCATGGAGTAAAGGAATTAGGGTTGCTTTCAACCTCAATTAATAAATCATTGATATTAACATATCTAAATTCACTAACTTCGCTCTTGTTAATAATTGGTTTTTTATTTGTTTGACCAATGAAAACTGTATCATGTTCGAATTCAGTTAAATTTTCATTTAATTTAGACTTATATACAAAGCTATAGCTTTTTTCAAGATTACACTCCATTCCCATTTCTTCATAAAGCCTTCTATGTATTGCATCATCATAGCTTTCATTATGTAGTGGATGACTACAGCATGTATTTGTCCAAAGTCCTGGTGTATGATATTTATTGTTTGCCCTTCTTTGGAGCAAGAATTCTTTACTGCTATTAAAAATTAAAATAGAAAATGCTCTATGAAGTAAGCCTTTTTGATGAGCTGCTAGCTTATCTTCAAGTCCAATTTTTTTATTATTTTCATCAACTAGAATTACTTTATCCATTATACTAAGCTTAGGTTCGTTTTAATTGCAGAATTCACCATAAGGCTAAACTTTCTAATATTATTTATTCTTATTCTTTTATTTTGGATTTCATTAATACTTAGCTTCTCTATCTTATTTAACAATTCTCTGTAGTACCTATAAGCAACATAAACACCTAAAAAAGAGTCTTTATCAAGTTTTTTAAGACCATCAAAGGCCGTATCGAAATCCAATTTGATATCTTCAATTATAGAATTCTTTTCAATGTCACTTATTTGATTGAAGTCAACGTTAGGGAAGTACGTTCTTCCTAGTTCATTGTTATCGTATTTTAAATCTCTTAAAAAATTCACTTTTTGAAAAGCTGAGCCTAATTTCATTGCACTGTTTTTTAATTTGTTATATTTTTCTGAATCACCCTTAACAAAAACTCTTAAACACATTAATCCAACTACTTCAGCTGAACCATGTATATATTCATTGTAAAGTTTGCTATTATAGCTTTTCTTTTCAAGATCCATTTCCATGCTTTTGAAAAATTTTTCAACTAGATATGGTTCTAAGTTATATTTATGATATACTTTTTGGAAAGAGTTTAAAATAGGATTTAGACTAATTTTATTTTTTATAGCATGATTATAGTCTGATTTTAACTTCATTAATAGATGCTTTTGATTGTAATCATGGAATGAATCTACAATTTCATCAGCAAGTCTTACTAATCCATAGATTGAATAAATTTCTGATCTAATATTTTTTGATAAAAGGCGAGAGCTAAATGAAAAGGAGGTGCTGTATTCATTTGTAGTTAATTTTGAAACTTTATTAGATAAATTGTCAAATATTGATTTCATTTTATGTATCCTTTATAATTTGTGTAGAGGCTATTTTACCTGAAATTATTGCTGGAGGTAGTCCTGGTCCAGGTACAGTAAAATGACCCGAGTAATATAAGTTTTTAAGTTTAGAATCTTTCATTTTTGGTTTAAAAATTGCTGTTTGAAACAAAGTATTAGCAAGTCCATATGCATTTCCATCAAATGCATTATATCTTTTTTTAAAATCATTTACACAGAAAGATTTTTTATAAATTATTTTATCTGAAATTTTTTGATTTATTTTTGATTCAATACGATTTAAAATCTTTTTAAAATAATTATTTCTTATGATTTTATTATCTGTAGACCCTGGACTTATTGGCACTAAAATAAATAAATTTTCATGATTTGGGCTTGGGACAGTAGAAGAATCAGTTTTACTTGGGCAGCATACGTAAAACAATGGGTCCTTAGGCCATTCTTTTTTAATAAAGATTTCATTTAAATGAGCATCAAAATCTTTGTCAAAAAATAAATTGTGGTGTTCAAGATTTTTAATTTTACCAGAAAGACCCAAATAGAAAATCAATGCTGATGGAGCAACTTTTCTACTAGACCAATACTTTTTATTATAAGTGCGATATTTTTTTTCAATTAAGCTATTTTGTACAAATGGGTATTCTGCAGAACATAAAAATGCATCAGATTTATAAATATTTCCATCTGTAGATCTAGCTTCTTTTATAGAAAAGTTTTCAATGACTAATTTTTCTATTTCAGTGTCATTTATATGTATTACACCTAATTCTTGACTAAGACTAGTAAAAGCTTTTGTTATTTCAATCATTCCTCCCATTGGATACCAAGTTCCTCCTTTAATATCTGAATAATTCATTAAGCTATATAATCCAGGAGTATTGTCAGGAGTTCCACCTAAAAACATAGATGGGAATTCTAGCATTTTCCTTATTTTTTGATTACTGAAATATTTTTTTATGTGACGTCTTAGTGAAATAAAAAAATCTAATGAAAAGAAATGTTTTAGTACATCTTTAGATAGATATTCCTTTATTGAAAGATTCGGTAAATCTATGAAGCCATTCATAGAAATATTATATTTTTTTTCACCTTTGTTGATAAATTTATCAAGTTGATTAGAAGAGTCCTTATCCATTCTATCATATTCTTTTTTAATTTCCGAAAAATTACTTGGAATTAGCGTTGAGTCATCTTCAAAGAAAAATTTATATGATGGGTCTAGTCTTTTGAGCTCGTAATAATCTGAAACTTTTTTATTAAAGTCTTTGAAAAAATTTTCAAAAATATCAGGCATCCAATACCAAGATGGACCATAATCAAACTTAAAGCCATCTTTTTCAAATGAAGACAATCTCCCTCCCATTGTTTCATTTTTATCAATTATTGTAACTTTATAATTCGACTTTGCAAGATAGCATGATGCTGCTAACCCAGACAGACCTCCACCTATAATTGTTATTGTTTTCATAATGTTACAAGTAATTTATTATAATCGCTCAAAACGTGCAAGTATAATTTTTAATAAAACGCTCAAAACGTGCAAAAAATAACTTGTAGTATTTAACTTTAATACATATTTTATGTCATGTTATATAATTCTAATCAAGTGGCTGAGTTAATTGGAGTGAATGTTTCAACTGTTAAAAGATGGTCTGATTCAGGTAAAATAAATTGTTTAAAAAGTGCAGGTGGACATAGAAAATTTCATTTAAATCATATTAAAGAATTTTTAAAGAAAAATAAAAAAAATTATTTTCAAATTGATATTTCTAAACTAGTTGGAAATAACAAAAAAATAAGTTTTGCTGTACATAATAAGAAATATAATACTTTAGTTAATTTATGTTTAAAAAATCTTATTAAAGGTGATTATGATAATTTTACATCACTTTGTAAATCTTTAATTTTAATTGGATATGAATTAGATTTAATTTTTGATAAAGTTATAATTCCTACTCTAGAAAAGCTTGGAGAAAAATGGGTAAATAACGAGATTTCTATTTCTGAAGAACATATGGCATCAGTTATAGTGAAAAAATTCCTTACCAGCTTAAATCAAAATTTTAATCATACTAGTAAAAAAGAAATTTTTTGTTTTACATTATTTAATGATGATCATGATTTACCTCTTTATATGGCAGAAAATATCTTGAATGATTTAGGCTATAAAGTCTTCAATCTTGGATCAAATCTACCTGTTTATGATTTATTGGAATTCTTAGATAAGCATAATCCAAAATATATTTTTCTATCAATTATTTATGTTGAAGATGAGGAGGTAATGAACAAAGAATTAAAACTATTATCTCAAAAAACAGTTAAAAAAAACATTAAAATTTTATTAAAAGGTGCAGGCGTAGAGAGACTAAATACTGATTATAGTAATTGTACTATTGTTAATACTTTTAAAAAAATAAAATTTGAATTAAATAAATCAAAATGAATGTTTATTTTAGATTAATAGTCTATTTTATTTTTATTAATAATTTTTATTTTGCCTCAAATGGGATTATTACTGGATATATTATTGATATGGTTACGCATAGTCCAATTTCTGGCGCTAATGTAATAATTCAAGAAACAAAACAAGGAACTTTTACTGATGATAGTGGACTGTTTTATTTAGATAATATAGATTTTGGAAACTATACTGTAACTGCATCTATTATTGGCTATAAATCTAAATCAAAAGTCAATATAAATGTAAGTTCAGATAGACAAACCTATATTAAATTTTTATTAGAGACATCTATATTAAAGAGTAAAGACATTTTAGTTAGTGGAGGTTATTTTGAAAAAGCTAAAGACGCTATTGTTTCAAGCCATTCCATTGATAGAGCCGAGATTCGTTCAGATCCTGTAGGTGCTTACGATATTCAAATGATGACTCATTCATTACCAGCAGTTGTAACTGATACCGACCAAAACAATGAAATTATCGTAAGAGGAGGAGGACCCGGAGAAAATTTATTTGTTATGGATCATTTAGACATACCAAATCCTAATCATTTTGGATTTGTAGGTAAGGGAGGAGGTCCTGTAAATTTAATTAATACAGAATTTGTTGAACGAATAGATTTTTATGCTGGTGGTTTTCCTGCTAGGTATGGTGATAAGCAGTCTTCAGTTATGGATTTGAGTCTGAGAGAAGGAAATTTTAAAAATACTGATTATGATGTAGAAATGAGTATGGCTGGTTTAGGATTTCTTATTGAAGGACCAATTGTTAAAAATAAAATATCTTTCATATCTAGTTATCGTAAATCATTTATTGATAATTTGATAGAGTCTGCTGGATTAACATCTGTTCCAAAGTACTCAAATACACAACATAAGATTTCATATTTAATTAATAGAAAAAATAAAATTTATTTTAATTTTTTAGGTGGTATTGATGAGATTGATATTTTAGATGAAAATAGACCTGATATGTATGGAGCTGAGAATGTCAGATATGAAGGATATCAGTATACTTATGGTATTACATATAAGAATTTATTTTCATCTAAAGGTTATCAGCTTTTTTCTATTGGGAAATCATCAACAAAATGGTATGCTGAGGTTTTCAAAATTGATGAAGAACAAGAGGATCCACCTTTTTTTATTAGAGATAATATAGAATCAGATTATTTCTTAAAATGGGATATTATTTACAAAATAAAAGAAAATTTAGAATTAAACACTGGCTTTAATATTAAAAGAGGAGAATTCAAGTTTAATGAAATCTTAAAACCAGATTCAGTATATTCTTATACTTACAATTCTATTCCAGATCCATCAATATTATATGACGTTGATAATTATTATGATTTTATTAATAATTATCCTGATTTTTATGAACAGATAAATGATTATGAAATCGATGAATTTCTTTATGCGATTGAAGGTTTTGAAAATTTTAATAGTGGCTCATTGATGAAATATGCATTTTATAATCAATTAAGATATATTTTAGGTAAGATTGAATTAACTTGTGGTCTTAGGTATGATAATATTAAAAAAAATAATACATCTGAAATCTCTCCTAGATTTGGTATGTCATATTCAATAAATCCTATAACTAAAATTAATCTTGCAATAGGTACTTTTTATCAAACGCCTAATTACTGGAAACTAATGAGTCCTGATAATCAAAAAAACTTAGATAATTCTTTTACAAAACAATACATTGTTGGTTTAGAGAAATTTGTTAACGAAGATACAAGATTAACCTTAGAAATATATAAAAAAGAATATTTTAAAAGATCTGTATTAGAAGCAGATATTACTGCAAATGATATAGAAGATGATATTGATGGAGGTTTTAATTTCTTAGCGATTGGTGAAGGTTTCTCTAACGGAATAGAATTTTTTATACAAAAGAAATTCTCAAATAATTGGTATGGAACTTTTAGTTATTCTTATTCTGATTCTAAAGCTAAAAAGTTTAGAGATAATGAGAATCATAACGAGTTTTATACATGGGATTTTGATAATAGAAATTCACTTACAATAGTTGGAGGTTATAAGCTTATTTTTAAGGATATAGATTGGTATGAAAATCTTAAAGATAGAAGAATTTTTTCTCTTCTTGCCTTTATGCCATTTATGCCATCTGATCAATATGAAATAAGTTTTAGGTATAAATTATCTGATGGTCTTCCATTTACTGAAAAAAGATTTTTTTATAATGTTAGAAGATGGATTGTTGATCCAGCAATTGAATTAAACTCTTCGAGAGAAAACTATTATGCAAGATTGGATATAATGTTTATGAGAAGGTTTAATTTTAAGAAAATAAATGTGACAACTTTTATAGATATTCAGAATGTTTTTAATCGAGACAATGAATGGGAAAGAGTTTATTATGAAGATGGAACCTATGAAATGTCATATCAATATAAGCAGATTCCTGTTGGTGGATTTATTATAGAGTTCTAAAAAAGCATATATATTAGTTTACCCTTTATAAAAATAGACTTTTTATAATTGTAAAATTTTATTTAAATTCACACGATTTCAATAAGTTAAATATTCAGCTATTTTTGCAATGTGCTGTAATTTTTGCAATGTGCTGTAATTTTTGCAATGTGCTGTATAAGAAAAGTATATTTTTGAATGGGAGGATGAAATTTTATACTTAATTTTAATAATTGCTTCATTTATAAATGCTTCAGATGATTGCTACGTATCTAAAGTTTTTGTCGATGGTGGTATCAAAAAAGAGCAGATAAATTATTTTTATTCAATTGATGTAAAATCATCAAGACAACTATCGCGTAATCCAGAGTATAAAAAAATTGAACAAAAACTTAAATCCACATTTAGTGAAAATTTTAATAGTTTAATTGAAAATT
>MDTG01401020.1_pt1 | contig 10039 bp, 7 predicted proteins | sample 811421 | NCBI WGS metagenome assembly MDTG01 (sample SAMN05326645, study PRJNA326480) | marine metagenome | isolation source: seawater | place: Pacific Ocean: South East | collected 2011 | reverse complement strand
TGTTATTTAATTCTTTTGAGTATTTATTATTTCTTCCTACTACCTTTATTTTATATTGGTTTATTTTTAATAAAAGCCTTCTTAGACAAAACACCCTATTATTAATAAGTAGCTATGTTTTTTATGGTTGGTGGGACTGGAGGTTTCTATCTTTAATCGCATTGTCAACCATCGTTGATTACTATGTTGGAATGCATTTATATAATGTTAAAAATCAATATAAAAAAAAATTATATCTATTGGTCAGTATTTTATTCAATTTAAGTCTATTAGGCTTTTTCAAATATTATAATTTTTTCATAGACTCTTGGATTGATTTAATATCAGGATTCGGGTTCCAATCAAAAAATACTTGGACCCTAAATGTTATTCTGCCTGTAGGTATTTCTTTTTACACATTCCAAACTATGTCTTACTCACTTGATATTTACTATAATAAACTTAAACCAACAAAAGACTTTATATCATTTGCTTCTTTTGTTAGTTTTTTTCCACAATTGGTTGCTGGCCCTATTGAAAGAGCATCAAACCTTCTCCCCCAAATATTATCAAAACGTAAATTTAGTTATGAGCAAGCTGCTCAAGGATCTAGGCTAATCCTTTGGGGATTATTCAAAAAAATTGTTATTGCTGACTCGCTCGCTAATCACGTGGATCCTATTTTCCAAAATTATTCAGAGTATAATGGCGGAATTCTTCTTTTAGGCCTTATTTACTTCTCTTTTCAAATATATTGTGATTTTAGTGGATATTCTGATATCGCTATTGGTACAGCAAAGCTATTTGGTATTGAATTGATGTCTAATTTTAAATTCCCCTATTTTTCAAGAAATATTGAGGAATATTGGAACCGATGGCATATATCATTGTCAACTTGGTTCAGGGATTATATTTACATACCATTATTTAATAAAATCAATGATGAGGATATAATTAATGAAACATTTTATTACAAGCTTCAAGGAATACGTATTACAATAATTACTTTTATGGTTAGTGGTTTATGGCATGGTGCAAATTGGACTTTTGTAATTTGGGGCTTAATTCATTCTTTATTGTATTTACCATTATTTCTTTTTGGTAGTAAAAATTACGCCACAGATAAGGTTTGGGAAGGAAGGTCTATCCCTTCAATAATAGATATATTCAAAATTTTATTAACTTTTTCTGCAGTAATGATTGCTTGGGCATTTTTTAGAAGTGCATCAATTAATGATGCTTTTAATTATTTGCAATTGATGATTACGAATTTTGAAATACCAAACCAGAATAGATCAGGATTAATCTTTGTTTTTATATCAATAATATTTGATTTATTTATAAAAAAAGATGAAAGGGATGTAATAAGAGGAAATTCTAAGATAGTTAATAATCTTATTGTATTTATTTTGGGTGTAATTATTATATTATTTATCGAACCATCAATTAATAATAGTTTTATTTATTTTCAGTTTTAAAATGAAAAATTTTATCATTAAATCATTATTGTTTTTACTATCCTGGATTTTATTTTTTTGGTTGTTTTTTATTTTTGTTGATGGTGGCGATGATCCGTTTTACAGTAGGTTTACTACAAAAAAGCAATCTTCATTAATTATTGGTGATTCAAGATCTGCACAAGGAATTTTACCTAGCATATTAAATGAAAAGTTTGAAAATATAAGTATTTATAATTATTCATTTTCGAATGATAGAAGTCCATTTGGTAAGATATATTTGGAAAGTATAAAAAGAAAATTAGATAGAACTGATGGAAATGGTATATTTTTAATATCGGTTACACCATATTCGATATGTAGTAGGCTTGAAGATCCTAATAAAGAAAGCATTTTTCGTGAAAATAATTTGGAGCTAAGCAATAAATTTGTAACCCTAAGACCTAATTTTCCATTTTTACTCAAATTCTATAATAAAAGATTTTATAATATATTTAGGAAAAGTAATGATTTATTTTTGCATTCAGACGGCTGGTTAGAAGTAACAGTTCCAATGGATTCCTTAAGTGTTATTCAAAGAACAAAAATGAAATTAGATTTAAAAAATAAAACAAAATCAAAATGGAACTTTTCATCAGTGCGACTTGATTATTTATCAAAAACAATAGACTATTTAAATAATTATGGTACTGTATATTTGGTCAGACTACCTATTGATCCCGAAATGAGAAAAATTGAAAATCAAATATTACCTAATTTTGAAAAAATAATAAATTCGCTATCATTTAAAAAAAATATACGCTATCTGTCCTTATTAGAAAATGACAATCAATTTCTATATACTGATGGTAATCATTTATACAGCGAATCGGCTAAAATAGTGACTCAAATCATTGCTGAATGGATAAATTGAAATAGAATTAAAGAATAGAAATAAGTAATTAACGTTTTAAATGACAATTTCTTTATCTATTTATAATTCTGGATTAATTTTTTTAATGAAGTATTATTGAATTTTAATATAACCATTATCAAAATATAGAAACCAAGAGCAAAAAATATTGCCGCAGCCAATAAATTATTTATATGATAATTTATTTTGATAAATATTGATAAAATAGAAAAGAAAAACAAAACGTTTAAAAATGGATAATCAATATAAAAAAACCTTTTTGTATAAAAATAATTTATTAATCCAGAGACTGAAGTAGCGATTGCAAAAGATATAATTGGTCCGTAAATATTTAAAAATTTTAAACTATAAATAGATAAAAATAATTGCACTAAAAGACCTAAGAATGAAGCTATTGGTAATATTTTTTGCGATTTACCAATTTCAACCCCTGTTGAAACTGTAGAATAAAAGGCTTGAGATAGAGGCATCAATAAAATGAAGGGGAAATAGGAAATACCAAAATGAAATTTTTCATCTATAATTAATTTATACATATAAGGTGATATTAATGCTGCGCAGTAACATAGAAAAATTATTAAATACCAATAATTGACAATCAAGACTCTAAAATTTCTTTCTGGTTTGCTATCTTCTTTATGAATTGAAAACTTATGAGGTATAAATGATTTCCAAACCATGCTAACCACTAGATTAATTGGTTTTGATAATTTTACAGCAACTGCATAAATACCTGCTACTTCAAGACCTAATTTCTGATTAATTATAAATAGTGGTAGCAAGTTCATTAACCCGGATTGAATTCTATGTGGAATATATGGTAATGAGTATGTAATTAGAGGCTTAACTTTTCCATTTAAAAAATATTTTAGACTTAAATAGTCTTTTATATAAATATTCAAAATAATTGCTTTAAAAAAATTGCCAACTAGCATGGATATAAGTGCCCCATTAACGCCGTATTTTAGTATCACAACTAAGTACATTGATAAAATAGTGACTATTGGCGCTAAAATAACATTAATTATTACAAGGACTTTGGGTTTTCTACTTGCCCTTATAATCACTTGAGCAGAATTATAAATATTATTAATGATAGTAATTAATAAAATTATTATAAAGTTGTTATAGGTAAGAAGTCCATTAAAAACAGTATCATTAAAAAATGAATACATATATTTAAATATTAAAAAAAACAAAAGAAGTGGTACTATCTTTAATATATATACAGTTGTAGTTAATTCTATCTTTTCTTCATTGTTGTTTGACAGGGAGAAATACCTAAAAAATCCATTATCTAATCCTAAAGAAAGTAATGGCGTTATAAAATTCATTCCTAAAGTTGCCATAGCTAAAATACCATATTCCTCTGTTGATAGAACTTTTGTGTAAAATGGTATAACAAATAAAGCTATTAATTGAGCAAATATTGAATCAAGACCATAAATAAATGTATCCTTAATGAATCTTGATGGTTTTATTAAATTACTTTTTGATGTTTGCATTAAATTATTTCTGCAATTTGATTATAATTTATATTGTAGAAGTTAAATCTTATATATTAGCAATTAGCTTACTATTATTATTAACAATGAAGTATGATAATAATTATTAAGATTTTTTCTTAAAAATAGCTCTGATATATGAGCCTTGATTATTTTCAATAACCTTTTTGTGATAAAATGAACGCACTATTGAAAATACTGAGGTAAACAATTGATATGTAAATGGATTATAATTTGACATTCGATGACTAAATCTATTTTTAAATAAATAATAGTAAAATAAATCATGAAGTTCTATATCTAACTCATATGTCTCCATTTCTATTAACTTAAAACCCTCCTGTTCAATTTGAATGGCAAGGTTTTCTAGAGAATACATATTTATGTGACCAAACGTTGCAACATGACGATGTTTTTCCCTAAAAATTTTCATACTAGCAGAATTAAAGTTAGGACATGCAATATAAAGATAACCTTGATCATCTAAGAGCCTATGCGCATCTTTAATTACATCTTTTGGATTTTCTAAATGTTCTATGACTTGTAAAAGAGTAACTATTTCAAATTTATTTTTAGGGAAAAATTTACTTGAATAAAGATTATGTACATTTAATCCTGCTTCCAATGCAACTTTATAATGGTTTTTATTTATTTCTAGGCCCTGTGACTTGAAATATTTATTAGCATTTAAAAGAAAACCACCAGCCCCAGAACCTATATCAAGTAGAGAACCACTTATAATGTGTTTTTTTATAAAATTTAAATCCTCTAATTGTTTAGGTATGACACCTCCAGAAATATGTGAGCCATGTAAATTATCTATCATTTCTTCTGAATTATACATTTTATCTAAAATACTTTGAGATGGAATGGGATTCATAATAACCATTTCACAATTAGGGCATTGTAAAAAATCGAATTTAGCAGGACTTTTAAAAACAAACTGCAGATTCTCACTATTATTACAACATACGCAATCACGATATTGATATTTTTCATTTTGACTGAAATAACCATCGTGAAATTTTTCATTTAATTGAAACAATTTTTTATGAAAAATATTTTTTTCCTCTAATGAATTATTTATAAAAAATAATCTAATTGATCTCTTTATTCTATAAAGAAATAGCTTAATTGTTCCCATTTTATTTATTTATTGTACTGGATATATAGTTTACAATCTTATCGGTAGCTTTACCTTGATTGATTAGAAAATCATCTAAGAACGTCTTCGTGTTTTCTTGATAATCTTTATAATTTGACTTTATTTTAATTATAGCTTTATCCAATCTCTCATAGGAATCTACAAATTCACCTATTCTATAATTAATATAATCCTCAACCATTAAATTGGTCTTATTGCTCAATATAATAATTAGAGGAGTTTGTTGTATTGCTGACTCAATACCTATCGTAGAATTCATTGTAATTGCAATATCATAATTATCTAAATTAATTTTATCATACTTATCAATTAGCTTTACAGATGAATAATTATTTTCTTTTTCTATTTTTTTTATAAATCGCTGTTCATTTGAACCAGGATGAGGTTTAATTGCGAGTTGTACATTTTTATTATTAACATAATATTCTAAACATAGGTTCAATGCAAATTGAACCTCCTCATTACTAGTTTGGGAATTTCCTGAGTTAGGTAAAAATATTAACCTTAAATTTTTTAATCTATAATTTGAATTTTTTTGTATTGCTATTTTTCTATAATTGAACATTTCATCATAGTGTGCACAACCCACGGGTAAATGCTCGCAGTTTGATGAACTTAAATTCAATTTTTCAGAAAACTTTTTTGACCATACAAGGTATTTATCAACATCAAGATTATTATATTTGATATTTTCTGAAATGAAACCGTGTTGAATGCTAATAGTCTTTTTATTTAGCTTATTAAATAATTTAATTAATGATCTTATTTTTATACCTTCTGCTTTAAAAAATATTACTGTTTTTAAATTTTTATTTGATAGCCTTTGAAAAGTTTTTTTAGTTATATAGGAATCAATAATAGTTTTAGAATTCAATAAAATTATTTCAGTAAACAATAGTTTATAATTTTTAGTACTAAAGTTTTTTAAAACACCACTGAATAAAAAAAACAAGTTAATAGCTAATAATTGTATTAAACCAATAAAGTAATCTAAACGCTTGTACATATTACTTATAATCACCACATCATTAGATGGTAATTTTACCCAGTTTGGAGGAGGCTCAAAAAATACTAATTTATGAGAAAGATTTCTTCGATTTAATTCATCCCTTATTGATATATATTCATTAAAATGACTTTTAGTTTCTATAATAATTAATAGACTATATTCATTTTTGGTAGGGTGAAATTTATTTTTGTTAAAAAATGAGCAATATTTTTTTAATGGTAAAATAAAAGAATATTTCCACTTGGTTAAAACAGGCCATTCATTTACTTTGTAAAAATTAACTTTATTCAAATTGAATAAATAGTATTCAATAATTTCTACAATTTCTGGTTTATATATAGAAAAATATTCACCAAGCATTGTTTGAGGTGAATATTTTTCAGTAATCGAATCAAATTTATCTGATATTTGCCATATAACTTTATTTTCTGGCATTTTTAATAAATTTCATAATATGGTTAGAATTACGGTTGGTTTTCAATTAAAATGCTACTCATAAAAATGAACTAATATAATCCTCTTTTTTGAAGTAAGTGTATGCTTTCTGCAATAAGAAAATCATTTTCATTATCGATATCATGAGAATCAAATAATCCCATTTTATAGGGTAAAATTTTTCCACTATACAAATTTTTATTCCCCAAATCTTTTCTTTTTCTTATAAGTATGGCTGGTCCATTTCTCGCAAAATATTTTTTTTTATCCTGTCTTCTTAAAATCATCTTATCTTGATCTAAAAAACTTTTCAGGAATCCATTAGCATTTATATTTACAATCGAAAATGGATCCATGTTATGAGGGACTTCCATTATACTTACTAAACCATCCGAGTTCGTATTGGCACTATATAATTCTAATGCTTCATTTATGTGTTTAGCATTTCTGAAAGGTGACGTTGGCTGAAGCAGAATTATTGTCTTGTACGTATTATTTAAATCTTTCACGGCATGCTGCAAAACCGGTAAAATTGGTGTGTCGTCTTCAGCTAATTCAGCTGGTCTCATAATAACATCAACTGGATAATTTTTAGCTACTTTAGCAATTTTATTGGAATCAGTAGAAACTATTACTTTATCAATTTTGGAATTAATTGCTGATTCTAAAGTAAAGTGAATTAATGGTTTATTAGCAAGTTGTTTAATATTTTTAAATTTTACACCCTTTGAACCTCCTCTAGCAGGAATTATTCCAACAGATTTCATCAATATGTTATTTTTTTTTGGATAGGCGGTTCAATTGTTAAAAGAATATCTGCTATCATGATACCGGCATTACCATTACCATAAGCTTCGTTTTTATTGTATCTCCCATGAAGGAGCTGTTTTTCAATAGCCTTTTGTATTTGATCTTTTTTATAGCCAACATCTATAACATTTTCACCTCTAATACGCATATTCTGTCTAGTTCCAATATTTACAACAGGAGTACCAATATATGAACCTTCTCTAATTCCAGAGCTACTATTACCGATCAAACAAGATGTTAATTTCATAAGATGGATATAAACATCTGTTGGTAAATTAATAAAAGCATGAAGCCAATCAGCCTTACTATTTTCTCTAAATGTACGAATTCCTTTAGATACATCATCGCTTCCTGCATCGATATTTGGCCATAAAATAATCGCTGGAATCTTTAAATTATTTAGTGCGGCTAAAGTTTGTTCTATTTGCCACCTACTATTTCCATATTCTGTCGTAACTGGATGTTGCGATACTAATAAAAATGGTTTGTTTAAATCAACAATACCACCAACTCCTTTAAAATCTTCTATTGAATTATTTTTTTTAGAAAAAAAACTTATTGAATTATTATTCAATTCATTTGCTACAAGGTCTATTCTTGGACAACCAACATTAAAAACATAATTTTGATCTTCACCCATTTTTATAATTCTATTTTTAGCATCCTCATTAGCAGCAAAATGAACATGAGAAAATTTTGTTATAGCATGTCTAATACTCTCATCAATAGTTCCTGTAACTTCTCCACCCATTGTATGAACGACTTTTATATTCATATAAGAGGATGCAATTGCTACAGAGATCATTTCAAATCTATCACCTACCACAATTACAAAATCTGGATTTAATTTTTCCAATGCTGTTGCCATCTCAATTATACCTAGACCAGTTGATTTAGCCATAGTAGTGGGGTTCTCACCTTCAATAATATTATGAAAAGTATAATCTGGATTAAATCCATCATCTCTTATAAGGTCTTCAACTTTACCATATCTAGATAATAGTGCTGAAGCTCCAAGGACTAATTGAAGTTTAAGTGATTTATGGTTTTTGACAGCTATCATTACAGATTTTATACTACTATAATTAGCCCTACTTCCAATAAAAATACAAATTTTACGCATCAATTAAATCTTCTAGTTTTATTAACATATCTTTAAAAATATCTTTTTTTGATCTTTTTCCAATGATATCAGTTATATTTTTTGTAGGTATTCCTGTGCCTGGTTTTTTATAACCTAGCATATTTTTCTTTAATATTGTTCCTTTGGGTATGTCAACTATTGAAACGATACTTTTTTCAAATGTGTTTTTCATTTCTATCAATTTATCTGCTATTTCATCCTTATTCACTTCATATGACATTATTTCATTTATTATTTTCACACCAGATACTAAATCAATGAATTCATTTGGTTCAGAAGAATGTTTTGCATCACTTCCATACATTTTTTTGCTAAAAGTCAAATGTTTTTCAATAACGCTAGCGCCTAAAGACACTGCAGCGAAGGCAGAGTAATTAGTTAAAGTATGGTCAGAATAACCTACTCTAGTTTTATATCTATTTTTTATATCAACCATAACATTCAGACCAACATTTTTATTACTGCATGGATATTCTGAAGTGCATTGTAAAATTGTTAAATCACTATTTGATTTTTGAAAAATTTCTACAGCATCATCAAGTTCATCCCAATTACTCATTCCAGATGATAATAAAACTGGCTTACCAGTTTTAGAAATTAAATTTAATAATGGTAAATTAGTGACCTCGCCAGAGGGTATTTTATATTTTTGGATACCAATTTCCTCTAAAATCTTGACAGCTTCATTTGAAAATGGTGATGATAAGAATTCAATATTTTCATCTTTACATTTTTGTGCCAATTGTTGCCATTGCGTATTAGTAAATCCTGTACGTTCGAAATAATCAAAGCGAGGCTCTCCTGTAAAAAACCTTGGCATTGGAGCGTCTTTTAAAGTTTCTGCACTTGGTATGTGAGTTTGGAATTTTACTGAATCAGCACCACAATTACTTGCAAGCTCTATTAACATATTAGCATTTCCAAAACTTCCATCATGTACTGACCCAACCTCAGCTATAATTTGTATTTCTTTTTTTTCCATTTTTGTAAGAAACAATAGGGTTTAATAACTAATTAATCATATAATTTATAAAGATTATTTTATAGAATAAAACTTTATGAATGTAATTAAATATTATCATATGCTGATATCATGAATTCTTAATCAAAACAATAATCCTTTTTATTATTCTATCCAAGTTTGGACCGTTTTAAATGAAGTCATAACAGCATCGATATGGATATTTAACTTTTTGATTTGAATTTTATATTTATTGATATCCTCTTCTCTTCCCCATCTTTCAGGACAAACAATACATTTTTTAAAACCATTTAAAATATTTTTGTTTTTCTTTGTAATTGGAAGGGTAGAAAATGTATCTATCCAAACCCAATCAATTTTATTGATGAATTTTTCAACTGTTCTAATCGATTCAAATTCAGAGAATCTAACTGCCAAGTTTTTATTGCCTTTTATTGATGAGTTGTACAAATATGGAAACTCTACGTCTAAAAGAAAATAACTTTTTATTTTTGGTCTCATTTTTATTAAGCTTATTACATTTTCTTCTATTCCAGCTTCTTTAATATTCAATACAAGCGTACCATGATTATATTCATCAAGATAATCTTCAAGCCTATCACCTTGAATGAATGGACCATGATTCAAAATAAGTTCACTT
>MDTG01274919.1_pt1 | contig 10039 bp, 12 predicted proteins | sample 811421 | NCBI WGS metagenome assembly MDTG01 (sample SAMN05326645, study PRJNA326480) | marine metagenome | isolation source: seawater | place: Pacific Ocean: South East | collected 2011 | reverse complement strand
AAAGACGTATTATTTACACACAAAAGACGTTGTCTTAAAAGGCGGAAGAAATCAAACGATTTATTATTTTGCAAAAGACGAGCGTTCTAACTCATGCGACCTTCCAGCTGGGAAAAAGATTGTAGAAAATGAAAAAACAGGTTTACCATTTGTAAAGTCTATGTAAATTTATTTTTTAACGATTAAAAAAAACCCGCTCTATTCAGAGCGGGTTTTTTTGTTAATATGTAGCCGCTATATTAACCTACATCGATTTTATGACCGGAGCTCCAATTATTCCACTCACGCAATACGCACCAGTAAGACTTACAAGCTCTGCAAACATTTTCTCCCGTTGCTGCCCCAACTGCATATGCATTTGAACGCCTTCAGGGCCGTTATAAACTTCTGTTAATCCGTAAAGAGTGTGTCCTGTTTCTCCACTATTTGGGTCAAGAGGGTTATTAAACTCAGGACTTTTCATAACGGCGTAGCAAAGCACGACAGGCTCGACAGTGCCCTCAATATGATGTGTCTCACGCATAAAATTTTGATGTGTTTCTAAAAAGCTCTCCATACGATTTATGTCGTCATTTGGCACCCTAAAAGCGACGTGGAACCCAACATTTCCTGTTTTTATGTTCATAATGTAAAATGATTTAATTTTCTGGGAACACAAAATTCCCTTTAGTTTGATACCACATTTTGAGTTTTCCATTTACAATTTGATACCACTCAATATAAGTACCATCGTTGCCTGTAAATTGTGCGTTGACCCATTGCCCTTGCTGGTTTGTTGCTTTTGGGTCATTTGATCCCTTTGGGTAGGCCGCAAAGGCGTAGTCTGTTTTCCAGCCCCACTCCACTTCTTTTTCAAGTGACTCTTGGTAATCAGCTTCGATTTTGTCAACAAACCCTTGTGCTGTTGTAACAGTATGTCCGTCTTCAAAAATATACATGCCACCGTCTTCAATCATGTTTTTCATGGTTGTGTAATCCCGAGCGGCCCAGGCAGCGTCAAGCGCCTTAAACACTGTTACAGTGGCCTCATCGCCTAAGTATACACTTTGACCTTCATAGGGCCCAAATCCGTTGGTGGGCACTGCTGCTTTTTCTTGTTGTGCGCACCCCATTGCAAAAAAAAGAGGTAACGCCAGTAGTATTTTTTTCATTTTAGTTTAAATTTTGATTTTTCCAAAGATATTAAATTTTGGTTGCAAAAATGAACCAAAAACACGCTTAGTGTTTGTTTTTAATATGACAAGCAGAACAATTATAAAGCTGGGGACCACATTTTTTTTGAGCTTGTATTTTTGGCCCTTATTTCTTCTTTGACAAGTAATCAAGTGCTAGAGTTGTCATAGATTTAACCCCTGTGAGCATGGCCGAATCATCCACATAAAAATCTGGAGTATGGTGTGGTGCTGCTTTTGTTGGATCTGTCCCTTTTTGAGCGCCCCCAATAAAAAAGTAGAGTCCAGGAACTTCTTTTTGAAAAAATGAAAAGTCCTCTGCACCCGTAATCGCATTCATAAAATGCACATTTTCTGGGCCATTAATTCTTTTTAGCGACGGCAGCATGTTTTCATAAAGGCCAGTGTCGTTGTAGGTAATAGGGTAGCTGACTTGGTAAGTAATTTCTGCTTTAGCGTTGTTGGCTTTGGCGGTATTGTAAACAATCTCTTCTAGCCTTCGAAGCACGGCGGCCTTCATGTCCTCATCCAAGGTCCTTATGGTACCAAGCATGTAGAGGCTTTCGGGGATAATATTGCTTCTGACACCGCCGTGAATGCTACCTATAGTTACCACGGCGCCTGCCTCAGTCAGCGGCAAGCTTCGGCTTACAATGGTCTGAATATTATTTACGATTTGTGCCGCCGTTACAATAGGATCTATGCCGGTCCAGGGAGTTGATCCATGGGTTTGAACCCCTTGAAGGTCAATTCGAAACTCATTAACCGCGGCCATGATGCCTTTTGGCCGTAAATAAACGTTTCCAGCAGGGAATTGTGACCATATGTGCAATCCAAAAATAGCGGCCACATCGGGGTTTTTTAGCACCCCTTCTTTCACCATTAATTCCGCTCCGCCCTCTTCCCCCGCTGGCGCACCTTCTTCTGCGGGTTGAAAAATAAATTTTATGCTGCCTGGAATGTCGTCTTTAATTGCATATAAAATCTTAGCGACACCAAGCAGCATTGCTGTATGTGTGTCGTGACCGCAGGCATGCATTACAGGTACTTTTTCACCATTGTACTCGCCAACCATATTAGATTTCCAGGGCAGGTCTGCCCGCTCTTTAACGGGAAGTCCATCAATGTCTGCCCGCAAGGCCACTACTGGACCTGGCTTGCCCCCATTTAAAACAGCGACAACTCCAGTTTTTGCGACACCAGTTTTAGGCACTAAACCAATTTTTGTCAGCGCGGCTGAAATTTTTTCTGCGGTTTTAAATTCCCGATTACTCAGCTCCGCATTTTGATGAAACCAATGTCTAAGTTCAATAATTTCGGCTTCGTGTTGGACGGCCAGTTCGGTGATAATTGCATCAAAATTTTGTCCATTTAAAAGCAACGATAAAATAAAGGGGAGGGCTAAAAAGTACTTTTTTGTCACAGGATTCGTTTTCGGGTTAAACTTCATCCAATTGTTTTGCGAGAACCCACAGCCAAACAATCACGCACGCAACGACAAAGACAGAAAAATAAAGTACAATTTTGTTGGCCTCCATGTGGAAATGATTTGCCTAAAGATATAAAAAAAATCCAGATTTAAAAATAGCAAGCCACAGGTTGATTATAATCTACATCCACTTTTGCTTTGAAGTCTCAACATTATAAAGGAGATTGTTTAGAATTAATTTCAAGGCGGTATAATCATAGGTGCGAACCCTGATTTGACCACCAGCGGTAAAAATGAAAAGGTCCCCTAAGTCCGAATTTTTATACCAAATAGGCTGGGATATAATGGCCGATTGTGTTTTATAATGCTCGACGTATGTGGTGGTAACATCCCAGAATCCAGATTGAAACTTTATGAAATTTTTTGATATGAAAAGGGCGTTGTTTTTATAAAATCGCCAAGCCGCGTATAGCGTCATAATTAGAAAGAAAATTACAAATACCCGCCAATAGTAACCTTTAAAAAATTCAATATTTAAATGCATTAGAAGTAAGCCAGTTGAAGGCATAAGGCTAAAAAAGATAAAGTTGATAAGGAATTTTCTAAAGTTGGGTCTTAGAACAATTTCTTCTCCAACAGTTTTGCGGTAAATAAAATCAAATAGGGCCTGTTTTTGACCCGCAGTACAGCCTGGCACCTTGACATTGCTTCGAACATCCTTTATTGAGGAAACCTCACTAGAAGCTTGGTTAATTTTTATGTCAAGAATTCTGAGAAGTTTTTGAAACCAATTTTGTGTGGTCTTAAACTGTTGAACTTTTTGAGGGGACAACAGCACGGATTTTGTTTGAATCAATCCGTATTTAATCTCTAAATTTTTAGCACTGCGCGTGGCTTTGTATTTGTAAAATTTGATCACAGTAGTGACAAGGTTTGTTAAAAGCACTGTGGCAATGACCCCCAAAATTAACAAGGCTACCAATTCATAGCTGTAATTGACTTCTTTGGCGATGTCCGTTAGATCTGAGGCGAAACGCATCTCATAGTCGTCTAAAAATTGAAGGCCTAAAAACAGCCCTCCAACAATCAAACTCAAGGTTTCAAAATAGCGGGTTGTTAGCCCAGTTTTAATTAGCGTTTTAAGGTCTATTTCAAAAGAGGTCTCAGTTTTGGTCAGCAGCTCTGAGTGAGCAGTTGACAAGCCGATTTTTTTTATTTCTTCGGCAACGATTTTGAAATCATTTGCGACGGCCCTAGAGACTGCTTTAATGTCTACCTCAGTGCTGCTGGAGCCGGCAGTATCCATTTGGATTTCGTAAAGGCCAAACAGCTTGTGAATTAAATTCTGGTTGATATTTATTTGTTGAATCTTTTCAAACGGAATACTCAAGTTTGTTTTTTCAAGAAAGCCTTTGTGGATGACAAAGGCTGATTTATCAAAGTCAAACTTATATTTAAAATAATAGTACTTTATATAAGCAAAAAGGGCAAGTAATATGATAAAGCCTAGAAACAGAAATATAGAAACTTGCACATTTCCCTTGACGGCCGGAAATAAAAGGTAGATAAAGTTGAAGCTGTTTTTGCGAAGAGACTGGAAAAATAGGACAACCGAACCAATCGCTGATTGTTTTTGAAAGTCTGAAAATTTCTGAATGATTAATGGGTCCAAAGGCCGTAATTTTTTATGTTAATTTTCAATTTTTTCAGAGATTGCTTCTTTGAAACTTTTAGCCGTGTCCAGCGGCATTCCTGGAATATTGACATCTGTGGCGCTGCCTCCTGCGGTGTAAAACTGAAGTGAGGCCAATCCAAATTTTCTTGAAAAAAACCCTTGATGTAGGGCAATGTGCTGAATGCGGTTAAAGGGAATTAGAACTGTTGTTTTGTGAAAAACCCCAAAGTTATAAATCACATCATGGGTTCTGTAGCAGTAACTCTTTCTTTTAAATCCAACCCAGGAATACAACACATAAAGCCCCCAAAAAGCAAAGTAAGCCACGGCAGCGGTTTGCTTGTAAGGCATGAATTTTAAAAAATCAAAAAAATAAAAACACAGCATTAGCCCGAGCGAAACAAAGGTAAATACAACAAAAGTGCCTACTAGCACAACGAAATAATACTTCTTGTCCAAGGCCGTACCCGAAACAGCCTCATAATTTGGGAGGTCTTGGGCTAAAATTTTATTGTTTTCAAAAGCGGTTACCATTTCTAAATTTTTTATAAATTTAAGAAATAAAAAAATCATGTCAGTTTTACAAAACACAATTAAATGCACCAGCCTATTTTTGGTTTTAACCTTAATAGGCTGCAATCAAAAACCCTCGGAGACACACCTTAAATTAGAGTCCAATCAGGCTCAGCTGGAAGCGAACCTTCTTATGTATGAAACCGTTTGGGACAAAGTCATTAATGGCCGTCAAATAGCGTTGATAAATGCGGACTCTTTTGATCAAGATGTCACAGCAGTAGCCACTTCGGCAGGAGATGTTGTAGGGCTTGAGAATTTTAAAAACTACTATAACAATTATCTTACAGGCTTCTCAGATGCAGAATTTACAATCATTGACGCCTTTGGCCAGGGCGATAAAATTGTCAAGCATTGGAATTTCAAGGGAACCCACGACGGCGATTTTTTTGGTGTGCCAGCCACCGGCAAGCGTGTGGATGTCTCTGGCGTTACCTTGGTAAAAATGAAAGCCGGTAAAATTGCTTCAGAACAGGATTTTATGGATTTACTAGACTTTTACACCCAATTGGGATTGATGTAGTAGTGTTTTGAGTTGGCATTGGGGTTATTTTTTTGGAAAGCGGCTAAAGTCACCCATGCCATCGCTGTCTAAAACATCATGATCTTTGCCGTAATTATTCTCCTCTCTTTGTTTTTTGCTGCTGTAAAACACATTCCATATCAAAAAGTAAACATAGATGACGAATATTACAAAACCAATAATAAACATAGCCAACCCCATTAGCGCCTTCTTTGTCTAATTGTTAGGGCAAATAATAAGATGGTTCCTGGCCAATGGGCAGTATAAATGGCTTCATCTGTATGGCCTAAAAGCCCTAATCCCACTGAATATAAAAGGCATATAAAGGCGAGAATTACAGGGTACCACTTGGAAAAAAAAGTTTTAATTAATTGCATATGATTTAATTTACTATGCAATAATATTACTTAACGCCGATAAACCTGTTAAATTTTATATAAATTAATAAATAAGTTGTTTTTGAAGTCTTGTCTTCAAAAAACAATAAGGTCTATCATTTTTATAAGCAAAAACAAGGTGTCAAGTTAGGAAAAGATAAATTAGTTTTTAATTAGGGGAAGTTTTGTGAAAACCCGTAAGACAAAATAAGACAATGAGATTATTCCAAATCAGCCTCTAAATCAATGTTGCAATTCAAAACCCCTGAAATTGGACAGCTGTCTTTAGCTTCATTGGCTAATGCTTCAAATTTTTCTGCCTCGATGTCCGCCACTTTCGCTTTCAAGGACAAAACAATACTGGAGACTACTCCTTCTTTAAATGTTAACACCGCGTCTGTTTCCAGGGCTTTAGGGCTAAAGCCCGCGTCATTTAAAATAAAACTTAGCTTCATATTGAAGCACCCTGCCAGGGCCGCGGCAATTAGTTCTTCTGGATTGGTACCCAACACTCCATCATCATTTTTAAAGCGGCTTTTAAAGCTATAGGGCATATTTTTGAATGCTCCACTTTGAGCACTCAAAACTCCTTTGCCATCAATACCATTTCCATTCCAAAGGGCATTTACTTTTCTTTTCATGGTCAAAATTTTCACTAAAAATACAAAAAAAAGCGCATCAACCTCTTAAAAAAGAGTTACGACATTTACTTAAGATTAAGGCGCTTTTTAAGACCATGATTTTTAGTATATTTATTCATATTAACTAAAAACATAATTATGATAAAAACGATTAAATTACTTGTGCTTTGTTTCTTGGTATCATCTTGTGAAAAGGGTAACCACCCTGATTATGAAACAAACACTGCTACTGCACAAAAGTATTTTGAGCTTCACCAAGCTGAAAATCCAGAAGCTATGTTCGAACTTTTGCACAGCCAAATTGAATGGCACATGCCAGTCTATGGCTCTGAATTAGCCGACTTAGAAACTTTTAAAGCGGCTATTATTAATTACCAAACTGATTTTGACAACATGAATTTTACCGCCGACTATTGGTTGCCTGGAGTAGACCCCGAAACAGGCAAATTTGACGGCAGTACAAGAACCTATGGCACTTGGACCGCAGATCATGTTGCTAGTGGGAAATCTGTTAAGCTAACAGCTTATCATTCTTTTGCCTTTGTAGACGGTAAAATTTCCGGAGGTGGCGATTGGTTTGATCTAGGCGGTATGATGAATTACCTTGCCGAGGACATTAATGAGGGTGAAAAATAGACATCAGTCATTTATTAATTATAATTCTTCAAATTAAAAAGGCGCCTTTTATGGCGCTTTTTTCAATTATTTAATTTTCATTAACACCTTCCCTATATTAAAATAAATTTTTAAGCATGGATAACAAATAAAAATTTACTATTTGGTGATAAAATTAATACTAAAAAGTATAGAGCCTTTTTTGTCAATATTTGTAACACATATAAATCTAATGTAACACGCATATTTTGTCCTTCTTAACAGAAATATCGCTCATCTTGAGCTTATCTATTTGTTTTAATTAAGACTTTATTTCCCCCGCCCAGTTTTCCTAACTGCAGTTGTTTTTCTATTATTCCGGTTGCTAAATTTTGATTTAACGGCCCTTTTCTTTTCGATTTGTTTTACAGTTTTGTTCCCAAAAATTCACTGCTCATAATGTTTGAATTTAGTTTGTTTTATTTACTCGCAAGGATGGCTAGAAACTCTTTCATAATATTCAATGTAATCAGACTCATCGCCTTCAAGCCCAGGTGTTAATATCATTATATTATTAACGTTGGTTGTCTCAATAGTGGTCAGATAAGTTACACCAGAAAAACCATCTTCTCCTATTCCAATACTTTCCAATACTAACCTTTCCGAAGAATTTTCTATTACTGAATATATTTGCCCCCAATTACTTGAATATGATTCATAGCTCCCTAAATAGAACTCACAATTATAATATCCATTTGGATTAAATACAAGCCAATACTCCCAGCCATCATCGCTTGCGTTATCGCCTTGGTTATTGTTTGTCCCTTTCCAAATTACTCCGTCATATTTTTCTAAAAAATTTTGATTAGAGTTATCATCTTCATCGTTATTACTATCATCACTACCACAAGCGAAGATTAATAAAGCGGAGAATATGAGTAGTTTTTTCATTAGTCAATATTTTTAGACAAGTTAATAAAACTTTTTATTAGCTCAGTAGCTCTGGAGCAGAAATAAGAAACAAACTAAGCTTCTAAAACAAGGGCAAACACCCTACTCTTTTAGACACTCTGTGGCTATAGAAATATTTAAGAGAACTGGATCATTAACCAAGCTACAAAAAGCTATGGGGCATTCATCTATAAATGTAAGTTTAACCTACTTAAGAGGACTTGAAATAGCTGAATTAAAAGAGGAAGATATGCCTATGGTTTAAAAAATGGGTTTAGGCAATGTCCATTGGGGTGTGTTTGCTTCAAAGTTATTAAAAATAGTAACATTCACAACATTCCACATAGATAAGTCTTGGTTAAAAGATTGAGCCGAATTAAACATGCCGCCCATATTAGTCACACTGCTGGTATTCCAATCCCCTATATCTTGATTAAATGCTTCGGTGTATTGAAACATCCCTTCCATAATAGTCACACTACCAGTATCCCAACTCCCAATATCTTGGTTAAATGCAGTGTTTGCAGAAAACATTTTGTACATATCCGTCACATTGCTTGTATCCCAATCGCCAATATCTTGGTTAAATACTGAGTCAAGATCAAACATGTAGCTCATATCAGTCACACTACTAGTGTTCCAATTCCCTATATCTTGGTTAAATGCTGAGTTATTTTTAAACATGCTGTTCATATCAGTCACATTGCTAGTGTCCCAATCCCCTATATCTTGATTAAATGCTGAGTTATTATTAAACATGCCGCCCATATCAGTCACACTGCTGGTATTCCAATCCCCTATATCTTGATTAAATGCTGAGGCATTATAAAACATATATCGCATTCTAGTCACACTGCTGGTATTCCAATACCCTATATCTTGATTAAATGCTGAGTTACCCATAAACATCCCCCACATATTAGTCACACTACCAGTATCCCATGAGGTCACATCTATCCCCTCATAAGGATTACTATTATTTGAAAAAGCATAAGTCATATCAGTTACTAGTGTTGTACATAGCAAAAAGTTCCCATGGGGATTAAAATTAGAGTCATCTACAATTAAATAATTTAAACCATTTAGCTCATAATATTCACCCACAACAACCCATGGTTTGCATTTTACGGTAATACCATTGGAGTCTAAGTAAATAGGATTGTCAATTTGTTCCTGTTCAGTACAGCCAAATTCTGTCACAACATCTCCTGTGAGTGAATTTGGACATTCATCAACATCATTTAAGACACCATCATTATCATCATCATTATCAATAAAATCTACAGTGTCAATTGAATAACTACCCCCATAAACAGTTCCTTGACTATTTCTAGCAAATGCTCTATAATAATAAGTACTGTTTTGCTCCAAAGCCAATATTACGCTAGTACTTCCAGCCATTCCTAATCCATCATCAACAACTATTGATTGTTCTATTGTTGGATTTGGGGTCATATCATAAACAATACCTTTTTGCTCAATTGAATACCCCCCGTCAGACTCTATATTATAGCCAACAGTTAATGTAAAATAATCATTTTGGTCATCTTGTGTAAGTCCATTACTAGGTATAGTTGTAATGGTTGTTGGTGATGAATTGTAATTATTACTCACAGTCCAAGCTGAAAGTGTTGCATCCCATATTAATATATCCCCTTGAGAAACGCCCTCAGGTAATGATCCAGAGCTGTTAGAATACATAGCATATGGCACACTTAATAATTGTGAAGTTCCCATAGGCTCAAATCCGCTACCTGTATCTAATTCAATTGCCAAATAATAATTTCCAATAGACCAGTCAATTTCTGAAAAGATACCAGTTGTTGGACTTCCTTGTCCTATAACAAGAGATACTTGTCCTAAATCATCCGTTGATAATGTATGCTCTTCAGAGTAAGCTGGGTCAGCTGTTTGTGAGCCCTGGATAATATTAAAACCAAAGCTAACATTTTGACTTATTACTAAATCTCCACTAGCATTTCTCACTGTGGCTTGGTAATTAAATCCTTGAGGTGCTTGGGCCTTTAAGCTTAGCCCTAAGAAAAGAAGTATTACAATGGATAGATAGTTTTTCATTGCTTGATAATTTTATATGAATTTGTTT
>MDTG01235201.1_pt1 | contig 10039 bp, 10 predicted proteins | sample 811421 | NCBI WGS metagenome assembly MDTG01 (sample SAMN05326645, study PRJNA326480) | marine metagenome | isolation source: seawater | place: Pacific Ocean: South East | collected 2011 | reverse complement strand
TAGATCATTATTTTTTAATTTTTTAATATTAAAAGCTCTATAACCATTATGGGGCATAGGGCTATTTCTTTTTAAAAAAATTATACTATTCGATTTTTTACAAATATTGGTTAAATGTTTTGCTATAGAAATGAATGATATAACTTTACCAGTTGCTAAATTAAAAATTCCTTTTTTATTTCTAATAATTATCTTCTTTATAATATTTGATACATCATAAATCGAAATGTGATCCCTTTTTTCTTCACCTTTTCCAAATAGTTTAATTTTTTTGTTAAGCTTTAAAAGTCTTGAAAACTTATTAGGACCATAACCATTGTGAGGATCATTTTTGCCATATACTAATGTTGGTCTAACTATAGTTAGACAATTATTGAACTCCTTTTTTAACATTTCTTCCCTACACAAATGCATCAACCCATGTAAATTGTCAGGGATCGTTTTCGATTTCTCATCTATTTTTTTTTTCACTGTCAGTGTATATGGCATCTGAGCTTAAATATATTAATAGTTTAAATTCTCTATCTTTAAGAGATTCTATAATATTCTCGCACATTAATAAATTATTATAAAACATTTTTAAATTTTTAACTGGTGCTTCTGCAGCAGCAAAAAGAATAGTATCATTTTTTTTGTAAACTTTGCTCAATATTCTTATTGAATTTTTTTTTATTAGGTCACATTTTTTTCTAGTTATTTTAACAATAGAAAAATTTTTATTTTTTAATTTTAATGCAACTGACTTTGCTATAAAACTATTGGCTCCGATGATAACTAATCTTTTTTTTTTCATTTAAACTTTGCTTTTTTTCCTAAATTAAAAAATTTAAAATTACTTAATTGATTAGTATGTTTAATTACATTATATGGATCTATTAATATCTTCTTTTTAACTTTTTTTTTTATATAGTCGAGTTTAATTTTTTTAAATTCATCCCAAGGTGTCATAATTATTAGAATGTCAGAATTAATTATTACACTTTTAGAATCAGAATATCTTTCAAAATTTTTTGTCTTGAAAAAATTTGCCTTAGGATCATATGCATGAACTTGATTTTTTTTGCAGAGACGTCTAATCAGAGAAATTGAGGTTGAGTTTTTTAATGAATTTGTATTTGTCTTGTAAGAAAGGCCAAGTATACCATAATTCAATTTATGTTTATCTAATTTTAGTTTTTTTATTATCTTAAATACCCAATTTTTTTTGTTATCTGATAAATAATTAATAGAATCTATAAATTTATTTTTAATTTTAAATTTTTTATTTAAATTTTCTATAATTTTTATATCTCTTTCTAAATTACCACCCGAAATTCCTAAGGCTGGTTTAAGATATGCATGTCTTCCAATTCTTTTATCTAATGATATGGCTTTGCTTATTTCACTCCAAACTGCATTTGTATTTTCGCATATTTCTGTAATTTGATTTGTAGCCGTTATAGTTGATGATAAAAAAATATTAATTGCTTTTTTTGCTAATTCTGCGCTTTCATAACCCATGTGTATTATTGGACACTTAAAATTTTTTAAGTATTTCTTGTAATATTTATTCTCTGGAAAATTATTGTTACTGGTACCAATGATAATTCTTTCAGGTTTATTAGCGCAATTAACTGAATTACCAAATACCAATGTCTCAACTTGGTAATATAAATTTTTTTTATTATAATTTATACCTTTGGTAAAACCTACATCAACTTGCGATAAAATCACTAAAGCACATTTTTTATTAAGATACTTTATAGTTTTGTTGATTTTGTTTTTTATTTCTTCAAAATTACTAACATTATTGTTATTAGTTTGAACATCTTGTGAAAAGAAAACAATTTTACATTTACTCAAATCTTTAAAATTGGAAGTGAATGTTACCTCGTTGATTTTTTTTTTCAAAATTCTATTTAATTTTGGTTCACTATATACTGCCTCATTTTTTTTTAATTTTTCAATTTTTTCTTTGTCATCATCAATGCCAATTACCTTGTAATTTTTCAATAATGATGAGGTTAAATAGCTTAACCCTAAATGTGTAAGACCTACATATCCAATTTTTGTAGTCATCAATATGAGTAATAACTTAAAATTTTATTTATAATTAAATCTAATTGTCTTTTTGTAATACTTGGTCCACTGGGGAGAAAAAGTTGAGTTTTTTCTAATTCTTCAGTATTAGGATATTTTTTATTTGGAATTTTAAAAAGCTCAGTTCTATGAAAACCTATGGGTCCAAATTTATTTTCAATTTTATTCTTAAAGAGAAATTCTGATAATTTTTTTCTTTTTTTAAATACCAAAAACTCCATATACATCGGTTTTTCAATTTCAAAATTTACATGCGCTCCGGGAATCATAAATTTTCTAACTGGACTGAGTTTTTTTATTAAATATTTATAATTATTTAAAATTTTGCTCTGAGTTTTTTTTAATTTTTTTAAAGACACTAGAGCAATAGAAGATTGTAAGTCTGTAATTTTAAAATTAAATCCAAATTTATCATATTTAGTTACATTTTTTATTCCCGTATAACCATGTCTTCGCATATTTCTTATTCTTTTAGATAAAGATTTATTTTTAACAGTTAAAAAACCACCTTGCCCTGACGTTAAAGGCTTCGTCATTGACATCGAAAATATTCCAATATCACCAAAAGTTCCTGCAAACTTACCATTTTTTTTTAATCCAATTAAATGACAAGCATCTTCAACTAAAAAGACTTTATGTTTCTTTGCGATATTTACTATTTTTTTCATATCACTGAAATATCCATTCAAAGAAATTGTAAAAATAATTTTTGTTTTTTTTGTAATTACTTTCTCAATTTTGTTTGCATCGATAGTCATTCTCCTTTTTTCTACATCTACAAAAACTGGTTTTGCACCTAAAATTTTGCATGCATTTGTTGCATTAACCCAACCTAGATTGGGCATTATTATTTCATCTCCTTTTTTTACATTTAATGACATGAATGCTAATAATGTTGCAGCACTTCCACTACTAACTGCAATTACATCATTGGATTTTAAATATTTTTTTAAATTATTTTCCAATTGATATGTGAATTGCCCTAAATCAATACTTTTTTTTGATAATGACTTTAAAATATTTACTTTTTCTTCTTTTCCAAAATTATCTTGCCAAACCCAATAATCAATTTGTTTTCTAGGCATATTATTTTATTTTAAGTTACTTAAAAAATTACTTATAATTTTATCTTTTAATGGAAAGAAATTCTTATTGGAATTCATCAATTTTTTAAAATAATTTTTCTCTAACTCCCAAGTTCTATCACCTTTCTTAAAGATAAAATTTGTTTCTTTTGGTTTTCCAGAGGGAAGGGTTCTTTTTCTAATACTTAAAACACTTTTTGACCATTTGCACAGAGAATTTAAATGCAAAGAACCTTTCGAACCATATAGATCGATATAAAAACTATTTTTCCAGGAACACAATGATACTTCTAAAATAATTTTAAATTTTTTATAAATTATCTCTAAAATTGCATGATCTGGAGCCTTATTTTCAAATTTATCTGACCTCAATATTTTAAATGATAAAATCTTTTCGCCAAAAAAAAGAATGCAAAGATCTATTAAATGAGATCCTAGATCGGTAATAACACCTTGGCCTTTGTCTCTCCATTTATTTTTTTTTACTAATAAAGATGTTCCGTTACCGTAAAACATTTTACAATAATAAATTTTACCAATTTTTTTTTCTTCCAGAATTTTTTTTATCTTCAAAATACCAGGTTCAAATCTATGATTGTATGCAGTGTATAGTGCTAACTTATTTTTTTTTGTTAGATTTTTAAAATTAATAAAATCTTTCTCATTAAGAATTAATGGCTTTTCAACAAGAACATGTTTGCCTTTATTTAGTGCACTATTGATAATTTTTTTTTTTTGAGTATCGGGAACACAAATATAAACCCCATCATAACGATTTTTAGGGATATTAGACAAACTTGTGAATTTATGTTTATTTTTATCTATATCTACAGATGCAATAAAATTTTTACCTAAAATTTTTTTTCTTTTTTTTCCCTGAATACCCATACCAACGATAACTATGTGTTTACTATTGAATTTTATATTTTGATTCATCTCTAATATTTTCTATTTTTTCTATTACATCTTTTGCTCTAATGGGGATATTACCCTCTAATTCACACTCTAGACCAGCTGCTATAGATCCAATTATTGATGCCATAACTAATGAATTTGAACTTTTTAAAGTTAAAGTTGCATAGGCAAGCAATGCATCCCCTGAACCGTTATTATCAATTATATTTTGCGTTAAAGATGGTAATGAAAAATGAACTTCTATTTTTTTTTCTAATCCATCTGCAAATATTCCTTTTTCACCTAACTTTAAAATCAAATTTTTATATTTATTTTTATATGACATGCTTCTTGTTAAGTCTCCAATTCCTGAGTCTTGATCAGCTAGAGAGAATCTTGCTTCTCGTTCATTTGGCGTAATCAAATCAAAATTTTTATAATCAAGAATATTCCCCCATCTGGTAGCTACTTGACTATCTGCAGCTTTAAAGATATTTTTTTTAATAGCTAAACAAAATCTAGGTATACTTATTTTATTAAATATACCATGTCTAAAATCACTAAAAATTATTGCGTCTGATTTATCATTTTTGATTAATTTGATTATTTTTAAAATTGTTTTTTCAGATATTGGTTGATTATCTAAGGTATCAACTTTCAGCATCTTATATTTTCCGGTAACTATAGTATTTTTATTTGTAGTGGGTCTAATAGGGTCTTCAATGATATTTGACACTATTTTGTGTTGTTTTAAATTTTTTTTAACGAACTTGTTAAGTTTGTCTTTACCTAAAACTGTTGTAAATTTTACTCTAGCTCCTGCCATTTTTAAATGTTTTGCAACAATTCCTGCTCCACCTAAATAATCAGTTTTTCCTTGAAATAGTACACTTGGAGTGGGCGTTTTTGTATTACCACCAATTAGACTGGTTGATGTGTAAGTATCGACAATTGTATCACCCAAAACATGTATCTTAATTTTTTTGAATTTTTTAATTGTGCTTATTAATTGATCAAAAGATATTTTATTTTTTTTCATCAAATCTGTTATTTTTAAGATATTTATTTTGGGCTCAGAAAGGTTTAAGAGTTTGGATGAGGAATAGACTATATCACCTGGTGTAAAAATCATATTTCCACCAAATTTTTTAAGCTCGGTCAATTCTTCTAAAGTTGCTGGTGGTAGACCTCCAGAGGAATATTCAAATCCTTTTGCAAAAAAATTTGGTTTTATTAATTGAATATTTTTTAAAGGTTTGTAATTTTTATCAATTATTACATAATCGACCATTTCTAGTGCTGCGAGATTATTGGCCCGCAAATTTTCTGGAACATATGGTTTGTAAGTTCCTTTTTTTATGAATTTATCAGCAGTTAGACTAACTATTAAAATATCTGCTTTAGATTTTGCATAATTTAAATGCCTTATGTGACCCGGGTGAACAACATCAAAATTGCCATGGCATAAAATTATTTTTCTTTTTCTAGGATACTTTCCTAATAATTTTACAAGTCTATTTACTTTTACTATTTTATTACTGTAATTATATTTCATTATTTTGAATTTAGCCAACGCTCCGCACTTTGCAATATTTAAAAAATATTAGCAATTACTATTTTATTTATTTTTAAGTCAGTTGATATAAACAATTTGATTCTTTATTTATTACAACACTTAAGTTTCCAACTTTCACTTTTAACTTATTTTTATGCTTTTCAATTAATTCAAAAAACAAGTTTGACAAAGGTCCTGTTAAAAAAATTCCTTTTTTAAAATTTAAAATATTGAAAAATTCTTGTTTTAAACAACCATCCTCATCTTGATTTTTTTTACAAAAATTTATAAAAGTTGTTATACTTTTTTGATCACTTTCGTTATTCGATAAACAATATTTTGCGCCTTTTAGATAATTTAATACTGAAAAATTTATATCTGAAAATTTCTTATTATAACAAAATAAATAATCGTTAAGAAGTTCCTTCTTAAAGGAAATAGATTGATTTTTAATTATTTTTTGAAATCTTATTTTGGGTATATAAATATTAGGAATCTCATCCAGAATTTTCTTTAATTCTTGTTTTAAAAAGTTTAATTCTTTTTTTTTGTATTTAATCACTATCCACATTTTTATTTTCAATTTCTGCTTTTAGTTCATCATATTCTCTCATCTTTTTTTTCATAAAATTAATAGTCAATTTAGTTTTGGTAGTAATACCTTTGGGAGTAAGTGAATAAAAATAATTAAGTTTATTTGGGTTTTTTTTGAAGTTTTTTATTTTTATTAATCCTTTTTCTTGAAGAGCTTTTAAACAATAGTTTAACTTGCCAAGACTAAATCCCAGTTCTTTTGCCAATTTTCTTTGAGATGAGTTTGGATTATTTTCTATTTTTCTTAGAACCTCAAAATGGTCTTGATTATATTTTTTAGAGTTATTATTTATATTTTTCATTTGTTCAAACTTTGAACATATTGTTCAAAAATTGAACTGTCAAACTATATTAGTTTAAATCAACATATGATTAGATTTCTTAGCTTATAATAGACTATAATAATTAATGCTTTTTAGACGTATTTCTTATTTCCAAAAGCTCCTGCTGCTCTCATAGAAAAATTATGCATATTTATGGATTGTTTACTAAAATCTTTATCTGGTCTTAGTTCGTCAGTAAAGTATTCATTTTTTTTACCGCATACATGTATTGCGCTATCCCCAGATTTTTCAATTAAATGTTTTGTGTCAGAAGTTACGTATCTAACTGCAAAACCAATTCTTGGATTATTGGACTGATTTATGCCACTTCCATGCACAGTATTTACATGATGTATTGAAAATTCGCCAGCTTGTAATTCGATAGCTACTGGTGGATTTGATTTTATATAATCGTCTAAATTTTGATTATAAGATAATAAGTCATTATCAACAGTTGTTCTTTTTCCTTTTAAATATGACTCTCTAGCATTTTGTACATCTAGATCTTTTATAATTCCATCCCTATGTGATCCTGGGACTATTTCTAACGCTCCTGAATTTTTATTACTATCCGTTAGTGCTATCCAAGCAGAAACAACATTGTTTGTTGATAATTGCCAATATGGATTATCTTGATGATAACTTACGATCTTTCCCTCTCCAGGTAATTTAGCAAAAATTGCAGAGGACCAAATATAAATATCTTCACCTATTATCTCACGAACTTTTGCTATAACATTTTCATCAAAACATAATTTATCAAAAAACGTTGATAGCAAATTTGGCTTTAAACTTATCGGATTACCAATATTTTTTTTAGCTAAACTTTGAAAAGCAAAATACTCTTTTTCTAGATCTCCTAAATTTTGTTTGATCTTAAAAGGCCAACAAGCACCATTTTTATCAAAATTATCAATATTGAAGTTTTCTTTATTAGACATATTTAGTTTAATGTAATCTTTTCAAATTTTTCCATAATTTCTTTTATCAGATAATGTTTAGTATTATAAAGCTTGTTATTTATTTTTTTTACAGGTGTTACCTCTGCAGCTGTTCCGCTAATAAAACATGCATCAGCTTTAAGATGATCTCTAAATTTAATTTTCTTTTCTATCACTTTAATTTTGTTTTTCCTGCATAATTTTATTACATTTTGTCTTGTGATACCATTTAAAAAATTATCTGGCTTTGGAGTATAAACTTTATTTTTAATTATAAAAAAAATATTTGAACTTGTTGTTTCGCAAATATTATTTTCTATATCTAGCATTAAAGCATCATCAAATTTTCTTTTTTCCGCATCATGTTTAGCTAAAGTACATATCATATATAAGCCAGAGCATTTACTGTGTGTAGGTGCACAACTAGATGGAGGTCTTCTCCACTTTGATACTGTTAGTGAAATACCTTTTACTTTTGCTTCTTTTGAATAATAAATTGGCCACATCCATGCAGCTATTGCTAGGTTTATTTTAGCATTTTTGATACCAGGCGCCATTGACTGGCCACCTCTCCATACCACTGGCCTTATATATCCATCTGAAATTTTTTGTTTCAATATTATTTTAGTGCATGCATTTTTAATTTTATTTTTTTCATAAGGAATTTTTATATCTAGTATTTCACAAGATTTTACTAACCTTTGTATGTGCTCGTTTAATTTAAAAGGTTTTCCATTGTATATTCTAATGCCTTCAAATACCGCGGATGCAAAGTGTAGACTATGGCTTAAAACGTGAAGTTTCGCTTTATTTGATTTAACAAATTTGCCATTATACCAGATATAGCCCTTTAATTTTTCATAATTCATTTTTTTAAGATTTTAATCTTTTATTTGCTTTAAAATTTTTACTGAGAAAAAAGACAAAAGAAATTCTTTTTCCTGATTTAACTTTTGAAACTTCATGTGGAATTTTACAGTCACTTATTATTATAGATTTGTAATTTGGCTTAAATTTTTTTGGTTTTTTTCCTTTTTTATATACAACATACAATCCACCTGTAAAATTACTTCCTAATTGTAAAATAACCGCATACAAGTAGTCTGGATTACTATCAATGTCTAGATGATAACCAACAAATGAATTTTTAAACATTACGTTCACTTGAGCTCTTCTAATAAATAATTTTTTATGATTAGTAATTTGTTCAAAGTAGCTTTTGTATTTTTTATTAAGTAAATCTATTACAATTTTTGAGAATCTTTTGTTAACAATTATAGGTTTTTTTATGTCGGTCATCAATCTACTAACATGAACATAATTTTTTTCACCAGCATCACCAATTGTTACAAATTCTTTTGGGATTTTTTTTAATGTATTTTCGATTTTAATAAAGTCTTTAGACTCTATAAATGAATCTCTCGGTCCTATCATTATAGTACCATCGTTTTTAAGTTTTTTTCTGTTTGTTAAAAAAAGTTTATCCATTTATCAAATAATTTTTCCTTAAATAAAATACTGGTAATGATTGGGTTGCACTTTTTTTTTCTCCAATACAATAAAATGGTGACATTTTAAAATGATCTGCTCCTAATATTATAACATTATCATATTTTTTAGAAATTAAGTGCCCCATAGATGCATACTCAGCAGCTTGATCAATTAAAATTTTTGAATAGCCATCCATACCTATATCACCATACCACTTTCTGTATAGTGGGATTCTTGATCTGAGTATTTCTTCAAATTTTTGTCTATTAAGGTCGCTGTTTCCATATTCTTCGTCTTTTAATATTTTGGTATATTTGTTAATCAGTCTTTGCCATTGCCCTTTTCCGCTAAAATAATCTGTAAACACTTTATCTAAAGAACAGTTTTTGTATTTAAAATTTTTTATTATCTCTTGTTGATTGACGTTTATTTTTTTTAAATATTCCTTTTCAGAAAGCTTTAATCTTTTTTGATTAGTTTTGCTAAAAGCTTCAAAATCTCCTACAGATATTATATGTTTGAACTTTATATTATGATTGTGAAAAAAATTATGTATCTTTACTATATCTTTTTTAAGTCTTTCCGCGACTAGGCCAATATTATTTCCAATATTATTAAATGTATATCTGTACATTTTTCCTTCATTAACTGTAGAATAATCCGGGCATGCAGGGGTAAAGATATGTAGAGTTTTGTTATTTCTTTTTATTTTGTCAACTAAATTGACAAAACTTTCAAGAGATTTTAATGATGGTTTTTTAAAATTACAGAATTTCAAAATTTGTTTAAAATCATTTAAAAAAACAATTTTTTCATTAATTTTATCATCTTTTTCGTCCAGTGAATTTAGTAACAGAGTAGATAAGGAGAGCCTAACACCGTTAAACTCGGGTATAATTATATTGGATTCATTTGAATTATAGTTGAAATTTAATTTAGGATTATTGTATTTTATAAATTTATATAACAATGAATTTCTAGGTCCACGGGGTTTTTTTCTTTTTTTATAATCCTGGAATTTTTTTCTGATATCATGCAACTTATCTAAAGTGATATATCTACTCATTTCAATTTGTT
>MDTG01144388.1_pt1 | contig 10039 bp, 11 predicted proteins | sample 811421 | NCBI WGS metagenome assembly MDTG01 (sample SAMN05326645, study PRJNA326480) | marine metagenome | isolation source: seawater | place: Pacific Ocean: South East | collected 2011 | reverse complement strand
GCCTTGACCCACAGAACTTCCTGTAAAAAACTCCCCAGCACCTTGGCCAGTACTGCTTCCTCCTTGATCCACGTAGTCCTTAAAATTACTAGACAAAGGAGCGACAGTTTGTTCTTCTACTATATTAGCCATGTTTATTCATTACCTTTAATGTATTCCTTCTTTATAATCTTTTATTCTGGAGTACGCTATTAAAGCTACACCACACAGACCTATTGCCAGCAGGGCGTAATTAATCGTACTTGAGTAAGAAATAACCTCATTTAATCCAGCAGACAGTAGTCCTACTCCTGCTAGTACAGACCCTATAAGAGTCTTAGATCGCTTTAAAGGCCTCAAACTGGCCGTATCAGGGCGTTGGGGCATTATAGGGCTGGTATCCCCTAGGTCTAGCCCAACGGTCCACAGAGAGGCTTCTGCGGTCCTTCTGCGCGTTAGTCCGCTTAGGGCAGCTATTTCCCCTTCTACTTTTGCTCTATTCCACTTTATAATTTCTGCGGGTATGGCGTTGTAGTCGCCTTTATTGAGCTTTGTAAGTAGAGAGGACTTTCTAAAATTTACTACCCCTACGCTAAATACGAACGACACTAATGCGTCAAACTGGGGTTGAGTTAGAGGTACACTTATGGATTGCCTAATGTGCGCCCCAGTACGCTTCAGGTCCTCTTTTAAGAAGTCTTCACACTCTTCTAGTGTAGCCGACATACCTGATCTAACTCCGTGTGTGTGTCCGTACCCTATTGTCCACTTTCCAGACAAACAACGATAAGATTTATAGTTGCCTTTTGAGTCTGACTTGTGGCATCCTTCAAATCGTTTTATAAGGGTAATTGCCTCTGGTGTAACTGCATTTGGTGTACTCATAGTTTATCTCCTAAAATAACTTAGGATACCACCTTTAATACGGACTCATCAAGCCTTCTGTTCTAAACCCTTGTAGGAAACGACGGTCTGCTGCGCTTAACTCTTCGGGTTGTGCTAAAGGATCAGTTGGGAATAACTTTTTAAATATTTCGTCTATTCGTAACTGTTTTTCCTCTACTAAGTAACCGTCTTGATAGTACGCTTCGTTAACAAAACGTCCGCTTCTGTCTATTTCCCGAATAACGTCTCTGCCCAATTCGTCGATGTCTTCTCTTACTAACTTACCTTGAGCGTCAAAAAGTTGCTGTAGCGACTCTATGCCACCTGTGTCACTTGCTATAGCCAGCGCAGTTTCGTTTAATCGTCCTGTGTCGTCAACTAAAGCGCTAAGATCAGTTTTTATAGTGTCTGTTACTATGCCCTTAGTGTCTATAATAGTTTCTGTCAGCACCCCTTCAGCATCTAGTACACGCTTTATTTCGTCACCGTTAGCCGCAACACTATCTGCTATTAACTTACCTTCAGAGTTAAATGCAGTGCCTACTTTATTATTTACTGCGTCTCTCGCGTTAAGCACTTGTTGCTCTAAGAAATTAGTATTGCTTTTAGCGTCAGTTTTAAGCTGACCAGTAGCCGTGTCTATTTGACCACCAAGAGCAAGCGTCTGGCTGTTTATGGCCGCAGCAGTTAGCTTGCCCGTTTCACTGTCTAAGCCTACACGGTAGCTGCCAAGCTCACCTTGTATGTCTAAAGTTTGACCATTTAAAAGAAGACTCATAGCGCTTTTGTTAGCGCTAAGGGTATCGCTCACTGCTTGAAGAACGTCAGTTCTAGAGGCCTCTATTTGTTTGTCCCTAGCAGTGTTGTTCTGCAAGTCTTCTTCGGCTTTTGATAACAAAGTGGTTACGTCACTTTTAATGTTATCTATGTTGCCTAAAGAAACTGCTTGTCCGGCTACTGCACTGCCTACTTGACCTACCTGAGAAGACGTAGCTAAACCAGAAATATCTAAAGCTTCTGCAGGCAACGCCTCTACAGTAGTTTTAATAGAGTCTATGTCGCCTAGCGCAGTAAGGTCTAAGTTACCAACCTTAGAGTCTACCGCTCGTACTTCTCCCGTTATGTTGTCAAAAGCAGTAACAAGAAGTTCGCCTTCGCCTGTTACAGCTAATTGATAAGTGCCTATTTCGCCTTTTATAGTAGCTACGTTTCCGTTAGCTAACTCAGTAAGAGCTTGTTCGCTAGTTCCTATAGCGGTTTTAAAGTCACTTGTTAATTGAGTAGAATCGTAATCTACTGCAGTTTTAACTTCCCCTGCAGTTAACGTGCTTAGGCCGGATAGATCTACTGCGTTGGTTATGTCGTCAGAAGTTAACGTACTTAATGCGGTTAAGTCTTTTGGCTCTAGGCGACCTTTATTTACACTACTAACAAGAGCATCAGCGTCATAATCTACAGCATTTGCTAGGGCGGTTATTTCAGAGTCGTCTAGTTCGCCAAGAGTAGCAATGTTACCCGCTTTAATGTCGTCGACAGTAGATTCTATAGTAGTAAGGTCTACTGCATCTGTAACGTCTGAGGCTTTTAGTGTGCTTAAATCAGAGGCGTTAACGGCAGCAGTAATAGCGGATGAATCTAAATTATTTAAACTGTCTACTGCAGATTGCACACTAGAGGTGTCTAGCTTACCTAAATTAGTTTCTATGCCGGTAGTGTCGGTTATAATTAACCCAAGGTCTTTGTCTATTTCTACAAAGTTTTCGCCAATTTGTTTTGTTTGACCCGCTACCAAGTTGTCTAAAGCGTCTGTTTCGGTAGTCAAAAGAGTAGAAAGATTTGGTATAAGCTTTTCTTGTACTGTGGTTATTCTACCTCTAGCCCAACGCGCTTGGTCTTTGGCGCTTGCAGCTTCTGTGGCTGCTGTCTCTGCCGCTGTTTTAGTGGCCGCAGCGTCGGAAGGATTAAAGCCTATAGCACTAATTAGCGCGGTCTCATCGTAAGCGTCTGCAGCACTTAGCGCACTAACTAAATCAGCTTGGTTAAAATCTACTGCAGTGGCAGTGTCTGCTGCTATCTTGGTTACAAGCGCTTCGTTATTTTCTCCGACTTTAAGCTCGTAATCCCCAAACTCTGTGGTAATAACAGTAGGCAGTCTAGTCGATAAAAAATTATCTAGTGCAGTGCTGTCTTCTTGTATGGCCTTTAATACAGCAACTCTATCGTTGTCTATATTTGTTTCCATTGACGAGTAGTCAGCAGTAAAGGTAGAAGCAGCATCGTCTATAGATTTAGTTAACGTAGTTAAAGCGGAAGACTCATCTAGGTTGCTTAAGTCTATTCCCCCAAAGCCGGTGTCTACGGCAGTGTCTATCTCAGTAAGTCTGTCTATTATTACGTCACCGTTAGGCGCTACACTGCTTACAATTTTGCCTGTCTCTGTGTTAATTTCTCCAATTAACTTACCTTGGTCGTCAAATATTTCAAATATGTCCTCGAATTCAGGAAGTACGTTATCTTTAATTGCTGTGTCTATGTCACTTGCCGATGCTTTTACGTCTTCAACCAACTGTTTGACCGCTGTTTGGCCTTCTGCAGTAGCTAAGTCACTTAGAGTTGCTGTCTGTGCATCTTGAGTAGACTTTAATCCTTGTAGATCGCCTGCAACCTGTTGCACAGCAGACGCACTTGCGCCGCCTCCTAGAGCTTGAGTTTGAGCGCCGAATAGACCTTCAACAGTACCTCCTTGTGCAGCAATGTCTTGTCGAACACCCTGAGCAGCACCTGTGATTTGTGCGCCTAGAGGATCTACGGTAGCCTGTACGCCTTCCACTGCTGTTATGATAGCTTCTGTGTCTACACCAAGTAGTCGTAAATCTTCGACCATTTGTAGTTGTCTTTCGTCTAAAGTACCTACAGTTTCTTCCACGGCGTCTACAGTTTCTTGCACTGCAGTGACTTGGCCGCCAACACCAGAAATCTCGCCTGATATCTTTCCGAATTGAGATGTTAAAGCACTAGAAATGTCGTCTTGGCTTAGTGTCTGTACGTCAGAAAGGTCAGGCCCTGCGTCTACTGCAGATTTGATAGCCGCTAAGTCAGTAAATAGAGTGGGTTGGTCTGTTCCTCCGTAACCTAACGCGGCCATTTGTGCGGCACTAGAGTCGTCTATTTTTTGTTGTATTGTCGAACCTAAAGTAGAAATTAAAGAGCTTACGTCTTTACCTTCAGGAGTTCTATATACAGTTACTCCGTTAATCTCGTCATACTCTGGAATTAAAGTAGAAGAGTCTATGCCCATTCCATCTAATAAAGATAAAGCCATGCTCAGAGTGTTTTGATTTATAGTCTCTGTCGCACCTGTAATATCGCTTCGTATTTGTACTTGGCCTTGTACGGTAGCGTCTAGCTCACCTGCGTCAGTGCCTACGTTTTCAAAGCCGTAGGTGTCTAGCGCACTTTGCTGTTGAGTAGCACTTACACCGGGACCGTAAAAGTCACCGCCGTCAGTCATTACGCCAAGGTCATCAAAGAATTGACCTGTTTCTTCTGGGTTAACAGTCTGTTCGTCTATGTAAACTCGTTGCCCTGCCGCAGACTGATCTACTATGTTTTGTGTGCCTGCTACAGTCGCATCAATGCCCCTTTGAATGTCTTCGGCTTCTGCTGCTTGTCTTAGCTGATTAACATAATCTGTGTACTCGACCATGTTAACGCCCATAGTATCTGCGCCCTGATCAGCGTGTAAATTAAGGTAGGAGCCGTGTCCCGTTGATTGTCTGTAAGTTGCATAATTATTTGCAGTAGAGGTAAATGCCGGTATGTCAAACGCTGTTCCTGCGGAAGTATAGCCTGCAGTATCCCCAAAAGTAGTAGACATAAAAACACTGTCAGAGCCAGTAACTCGGCCCTTATAGTCTAACCCAGAAATGATATTTGAAAGAGCAATGGTGTCAGGGTCTAGCCCAATACTTTGAAGCAAATTCATGTCGTCAGTAGTAAAACTGCCTCCGGCTGTACCGCCTCTCATATTTATATTTGTTGGTGTAGGCATCTTATTTATCTCCTGCTATCATGTTTGCCACATCGACACTTCTTTGTCCTACCTGACGGGCGTAATTAGAATCTAATAGTTCAGTACCGGCCAGCTCATATAAACCTTGCTCTAAGTACGAAATAGTATTTTTAAATTTACAAAACGTGCTTAACCCCATGTTAAACACTAGATTAACTATTGCTTCTTTTCGTATGTCGGTCAAACCGTCAAACCAAGAGAATGTAGCTTGGCATTGCGCTACAACATTCTTAATGTCGTTTTTAAGAAGGTACATAGCCTCATCTTCGCTGATGCCAACCTCTTCGATATTTCTGCCTACACCAATAGTAGTTTTGTTGGCGGTACACTTGTAGGGCTTTAGTTCTAGCCCTTCATGCACTACCAGTTGCTTTTTAAGTCTATCATAATCCATTATTCATCCTTCCCGTGACTAGCGCCAAAGTAAAACGAGCTTATACCTGAAACAAGTCCTCCGAGATACCCCAAGACAAGAGATACAATAGTATCGCTGTTAGCGTCAGGGGGCTGAATAGTAACGAGGAATATATAAGACAAAAAGCCGATAAGGCTAAATAGTCCAAATACTCGTGGTGTCCAATCTCCTTTATGAGCTTTTCTAGCGTCTTGTACATCAGCAGTCTCCAGAGCAAATATGTCTACGTCCATCTGTTTCATTTGAGCTTCAAAATCTAGCTCTGCTTTTTTTATTTCTGCTAACTGCTCAGGGGTTGCCTGTTGCATAGCTGTAGAAATAGACTTGGGGTCTGGCTTGCACCCTAACACAGCAGAGATGGCTTGTGCGGCAGTACCGCCTAAAGGTCCGCCCAATGCTGTACCTAACGTAGGGGCTACTGCCCCAATGACATTTTTTAACGCACTAAAATTCATACCTACCTCAATAAGTCTTTAGCTTTGTTTTTGATAGATCGAACAGAAGCCTTTACAGAGCCTTCAAATGCAGCCCATCTAGCTTTTGCGATTAACCAGTATTTGTTAATTAGTTCTTTAAGTTCGTCGATAAATTTTTTTAACATATTCTCACCATTTTGATTTATTAGCCCAGTAAGCTGCAGACATTTTACCTTTAGCAATATTCTTGCCGTGTCTAGCTTTAAAGGACTTACGTTTTGCTTTAGTTTTAGCAGACTCACCTTTCTTAGGTTTACCTGCTGTCTTAGCCCCTTGCTCGCCGTAGCGTATAGTTTTAATTTTGTCGCCTTCTTTGGCAACTACTACATGACTTTTCTTAGGGTGATTAGGAGTGCGTTTAGGTTTATTATACCCGCTAACGCCGGCTCTTGCTAATCTAGGATCTTTTTTCTTTGCCATAATTTACCCTAACGGTGACGAAGCAGCGTCTAATCCTTTCCATAGATCGTCAACTTCTTTCTTAAAGTTTTGTACTTTAACTTCAAAAGACTTTATAGCGTCCGCCATAACCTTATACTCATTCCTAACTTCTATCCAATCCTTTTCCATTGTGTTTACTTTAGCAGTAGAAGTAGCAGCTTGATCTAAAACTTCCTGCTGTCTGGCTTTAATATTATCCAATAGAGTAGACAGTTCGGCTAGTTTGCCCTGCAAATGACCTAAGTCGTTGTCTTCTATCTTAGTACGGATGCTGGCTAATTCTAACTCTAGCGGCTCTATGTTAGGTATAGAGTCTATAGTAGCGTCTAAGCTTGCTTCTATGTTATCTATACGAGACACAAACTCGCTGGCTGCCCATATACCGCCGCCAATGGTAGTAGCAAAAGACATAAGGATAGCGATATAAATACCCTTGAACTTAGTGCCACCTACGTCTAATTCTATATCTTCAATGCCCACTATTTATTCAACCCTTCTGGTTTAAAAGCTATAACTGCCGATGGAAAAGGTGCATTATCTTTAGCACCCCCAAACCTTAAGCGTCCTTTTATAAATTCAATATTACCTTTCATAGCATAGTCATGCCACCACTTCGTATCAGTTCTTGAAGGAACAAGGCACACAACGGTTGCATTATTTAAAACACAAGACTCGTATGCCTTTTTCATCCAATTATTGATTGCTCTCCCATAAGGGGGGTTCATCCAACAAACCCCTGTCCATTCCTTAGAAAGACCATCTTCTTCTTTAGTAAAAAATTTAGAACATTTAGCGTTATCTGCGCTGGCACAAACATCTAAATTAAAATTATAAACTTCGTTATACTTTTCAAAGAAGTCCTGAGGTGTATACCAATCATCTGTGTTACTGGAAAAATGAACGCTCATTCCAAATGCCCTTGGTCTTTTAAATCTCTACATATCATAGGCCAGCCGCCAAAGTAGTTATCTTCCTCCAGCATGACCCATTTACATATGTCACCAACCAAAACGCTAGCATTAGCTAGAGCTATTTCGCTTTCTTTCTTTTCGTAGTTGATGCCTACGCAAAAGGCGATGACTAAAGTGCCTATCCAAAACAGCGCTACAAATCTTTTTTTAATGTGCATTATAGCCCTCCGAGATTGCCATTTTCGTTATTGAACTGTGTGGTGGGTGTTTCATTCTGAACATCTAAAACATCCTGTATTAACTGCACGGGGTCATAAAGCTTAGCGTTTATATTATAACCAGACCCCATAGATGCTACCGTTTCGCCAGAGCCATAACTGTAAGCAGAGTACATTTCATTAACAGTAACAGGAGGGGTATCACCGTAAAAGCCGTCGTATATCTCTGTGGTTGCTTGTGTCCAGCCTATGTTAGTGTCGTTATTAAAAAACACACCTTGTAGAACCGTATCTGTAGCGTTGTCCCAAGTAATCGTCATTTGATCTGTCCAAGCGTCATACGCTACTGTAGAGTTAGTCATGTTAGACAGCGTAGCTATGCCGTCGTAGTTAATCATAGCAAGAGTTGCGCTATCCTGACTCGCCCATAGTGAAGCTGTAGCTGCTTGTGCTTTGTCTTCGATGACATCAAGGCTTTGGTTAAAAGTTTGGACTGTGGATTGGTCAATTTGTACATCATTTGCACGAATGTAATTTTGTAGCTGTATACGTTCATCGTCACTCTGAGCGTTAACAGCTTCAGTGTAAATTGCTTCCGCCTTACTGATTTCCGTAGCAGCACCGCTAAACATTTCGATTGCCGCATCCATTTGGTCCATGTTTTCTTCATACGAATCTACTAATAAATGTTCTGCCGAGTAATAATTTGCGTTTGCTGTATCTAGTATAGACTGATTGTAGTAGGCCACTTCTAGCAAGTCTATTTTGTGGCTATCGGTTCTACCTGCTACGGGTACTACAAGCCCCTGCACACTATCGGCTGACGGGGGTACTCCCATTGCCATCTCTACTACACTAGCCTGTGCGTCACTGACTTGTGTGTTAATATACGCTGCGGTGTTTACTAACTCTTGTATCTCCACAAACTCGCCCGCAGGACGAAGAGGATTAATATTAGGGTCAATAAGAGCGCCAAAAGTAATAGCCTGCGGATAATAAACACCCGTATCACCACTTAGTTGTGCGGTAGCGCTCAGAAATAGACTTACCACTATCGCTTTCTTTATGCTCTCCATTACCGTTCTCCCCATTAATCCCCAATGCAACGTCAAAATATTCTTTATTATCCTCGTATCCTCTTACAAATAACTTAGGCTTTCGCTTCATCATAAGATAAGCATTCTTTCCCGCCACTACTTTGCCGCCTACTATGAGGGGACATGGTGTCCCTGACTCAAACATTGACAGCCAATTATCGTCGTGTTGGCACATTCTAGTTATAGCTGCTATTTTCATATTTAGCGTAAACAACATCTGTGCGTCTTTTCGACGGTTACAGTCGTGATCTATCTCATACTTACCTGAGCTTATGCCTATCTGCAAGGTAGATACACCGCCGCTAACACTCTTCAAACAACTGTCGTTACCGCCTGACATAAGGCTTGGTGCGACTGCCGACGCTACGGGTATTTCACTGGCTGACCCTGCGCCGTTATACTGGTTAGTATTTGTGTTTGTAGTGTTGTTACTATCAACAGTAGCTCCCTGCTGATTGGTGTTTAAATCCCCACTTTGGGTTGAGCTGTTACCACTGTCTGTCTGTGCATTAGATAAGCTTATCCAACAACCAAACACCAGCAATAAAAGCGTAAAGACCCCAGATAGTATTTTGCTGAAATTTAAACTTCTCACTTCCGGCCTCTAATCTACGGTTTATGTTTTCTAAATGTATAGTACATTCAGCTTCGTGCTTTTCTAGCTTGGCTAGTAAATCTTTGATAGTCATTAAGCAATCCTGTCTTCGTTTAGCAGGAGCTTGGTTGTGCCTCCTATAGCCGCCGTGTGGTCTGTGGCGCTTCCACTAGCTTTAACATAAGGGGGCAGAGTAATTATTTTTATTTGGTCCGTAGTAAACGACTCTATTAACGCAAAATTAGTGTTGTCTATACTACCGTGTAGATACACATAGTTTGTAGAATTTATTATAGATTGCACACACCCTATACCCATAGTTCTACTAGAAAAAATAGGTTGTATAGATGAGTTTATCAGTTCTCTGTACGCCATTTTGTGTCCTATTGTATGTTTAAACTTACTGAAACGTGCCTGAAAGTCTCTTCTTGTCCTAGATAAACCCCCTCTAAAGACACTCCGATTGTAGACTCTATAGAAGGCTCGACTATGTCTAAGTCTCGTACTACATTGTAATTATTTTTTTCGTACAGCTTCGTTACTGCTGTAGAAGAATAAAATTGATCTGCACTGGAATCTTTTACGTTGTAAGTAGAAATGTTCCCGTACCTACCAACCCCATTGCTTTCGTGAAACTCTTTTAAGCAGTCCCAAAAAGTGTCTGCGTAAAGCCAAGCTCGGCTGCCTTCAGCATCTTGCCCTGCTAAAAATCCTATTTGATGAAATGTGTTGCTTGGCATCTTGCCGTGCTTACCCACAAAACCCCATCCTATCCAACACAATACGTCGTTTTTGTAGTAGCCTATAACAGAAGTAGCCACTCCCGCTATGTGGCTCAAAACTGCGCTTTTAATTGTAGTATAGAATTCATCGGAGCTTTTTCCGTGACACTCAAACCTACGAGCCGTGCCTTCTCTAGCCTTGGCCTCACTGTGATCAAACAGACGACG
>MDTG01333766.1_pt1 | contig 10040 bp, 10 predicted proteins | sample 811421 | NCBI WGS metagenome assembly MDTG01 (sample SAMN05326645, study PRJNA326480) | marine metagenome | isolation source: seawater | place: Pacific Ocean: South East | collected 2011 | reverse complement strand
TTACATTTGATGTAAAAAGTAGTATTTATAGGTTGAATTTCATATTCTAGTCGCGCTCTGGGTTTTCTTCTTTTAGCTAAGCGATTATGGCTGTAAATAGCAACATCTTCTTCGCGAGCAACCGCGCTCATTGCTTACTGTCCTAAACCGTTAAAAATGGAAAAAACGCCTAAATAATAAAAAACAATTTTTGGGTACGTTGCAGTTACTATATGAATTCGACCCTAATAACAGCCTCAATGGAGAACACATGCATCAACTTAGACGCCTCACTTTTAGCGCTATGGTAGTTTTTTTCAGTTGTCCGATACTGGCCGCTTCTAATGTGATAACAAACGAACAAAAACAAACTGCTAACGACCTTATAGACACTGCGCTGAAAAGTGACTTAGGTATGGAAATCGTGACATCGCTGACAACAGAAATAGGCCCTCGATTGGGAGGCTCTGAAGCTGAGAAGCGCGCGAGAGACTGGGGAGTAAAATTAGGTGAACGTTTGGGATTCGACAACGTCAGTATCGAACCATTTACAATGCCTTTTTGGGATAGAGGTCATTTACACATATCGCTAACCTCTCCTTATCAGCAGGATTTATACGGCACCGCGCTAGGTGGTGGTGCGCCATCAAAAGAAAGTATTGACGCCGATGTAGTATATTTTAGAGATATTCACGCGTTATCAGATATTAAGGATGGCAGCCTTAGCGGAAAAATTGCTTTTGTCGATGGCGACAAAATGGTTAAAAGCCAAACCGGCGCAGGTTATGGCCAAGCCAATCAACGTCGTAGAATTGGCTGGCAACATGCCCAGCGTGGTGGCGCTAGCGCATTAGTGGTTCGCTCTGTCGGCTCAGACTCACATCGATTCCCACACTCAGGGATGATGAGTAAAGACGATGATAAATGGGCAGATATTCCCGTTATCGCCATCTCAAATCCTGACGCAGATCACCTTCGCCGCTTACACGGTTTAAGCAAGCCTATAAGTATTTCATTGCATTCAGAATCAAAATGGAAAAGCGAAGTAAAAAGCGGGAATGTTATTCTCGATTTAGTAGGAAGTGAGAAGCCTGAAGAAATCGTACTTATTGGTGGCCACTTAGATAGCTGGGATTTAGGAACTGGCGCAGTTGACGATGGTGCAGGCGTTGCTATCACTACCGCAGCTGCCGCGTTGATTGCTAACTTGCCTACTCGCCCCAAGCGTACTATTCGGGTGGTGATGTTTGGTGCAGAAGAAGTGGGGCTGCTTGGTGCATTCGCCTATGCGAAACAACATGATGCGAACTTACAAAACCATGTTTTGGCAACCGAATCTGATTTTGGTGCACAAACCATTTGGCAGTTAGTATCAAACGTCAATTCAGAAGCTACTTTGCTGATGGATGAGGTGGGTAAAATATTGTCCCCTCTTGGAATAGTGAGAGGAGGAGCAGATGTACCTGGCGGTGGTCCAGACATCATTCCCCTAGCTAAAAAAGGTGTACCGACCATTCGATTAAACCAAAATGGACAGGATTACTTCGATTTGCATCATACGCCAGATGATACGCTTGATAAGATTGACCCAAATGAATTAGCACAAAATATTGCCGCTTACGCAGCAACGATATATTTAATTGCTGATTCTGATGTAGCATTAAAGCCTTAATATGGCATAAGCGGGTCAGGACTGAGCTAGTACAACTGAGCTACTCTCCTGCCCGCTTACATTCCCGCTTTAACTCTCATCAACTCTCACCAATCTTGTTCAACAACCTTTCACGTCTACCTACGTAAACGTCGTAGCCATCGTAATCCGGTGACGCTAACACTAATGCCTTATTCACTTGCTCAAGAGCTTTTTCAAACTGGCCTGATTGCTCGTAGCCATAAGCAAGACCATTGTATGCATCAGGCACATTGGGATAGCGTTCAATACCGTACTGAAATAGCTTGATGGCTTCATCAAAATTTTGTTCTGTCACGAAGTGATAACCTAAATCTCTTATTACCCATTCCGCCGCTGCGATTTTCTCGCCGCGTTGCTGTGATACCGCTTCGTAATACTTTTCAATCGAACTCAAATCACCATCATAGTCTTTCGGGCGCATATACTCTGAGTAAAACAAACTGTAATACGCTTTAAAACTTGCTGCATTGGTCACAAGGTTATGAGGAACATCACTAAATACGTCGTTATGCCAGCGCAGTCCCTCAGGCTTGTTTTTACGGATATCTGAAATCATCGCATCGTAATAAGGGCGCATGGGCGCACCTTCGTTGCCAATAGCGGTATAAAGGTAATGATCGAGCTTTTTATTATTCTTTAAAAACTCAACCGTAGTCTTTGCCGTTGCACCATTTGCCCACCATACCGCAGCACTGTAAGTTAAGGCGGCATTGAACAGTTCAGGCTCTTGCTGCATGGCATACAAAGAGAAAGCACCTGCAGCCGAAGCACCTGCAATAACTCGAAAATCATGAACGCGATACTTACTTTCCACCATAGGCATCAGCTCTGAAGTGATAAAATGTAAAAATTTAGCACCGCCGCCGCCATAACCCACAGGCCCGTTGGGATCTTTATTTACGTTAGGGTATAAATCCCGAAGACGGTCAGTGTTTTCGATTGCCACTACAATGACTTCTGGCGCCGCCCGCTGAGATTGCAAACTTTCTAAAACTGCATTTAGCATGACGAGGGTAATCGCACCGTCAAGTCGATAAATAATGGGGTATTTTTTATCAGGGTTTTCAGCATAGCTTTTAGGGAGCTGTACAACCACAGTGCGCTCTTCTGATAAAACCTTCGATGTTAGCTTTTCGGTAATTAGGGTGTAACTGGGATTATCTAATTCACCCTCTACAGAAGCATCTTGAGCATAGGTAATTGGGCTTACCGATAGTAAAAACAAACATAGAATCTTTATTCTTTGCAGCGCCATGAAAGTTAAGTCCTTTTAATTCGATATGAAAATTTACGCTATTTAATTACGTTAACACAAAATCATGGACTGCGGAAAAGGTGCGGAAAAGGAGGCGGAAAATGCCCCGCAAGAAGACAGCAATGAAAGCCGGCCCCCAAGCCCAGCGACTTTTCATTTGAGCGGGCTGGACGCTCGAGTCACTTGCAAATAAATGATTAATCATTAACCTATCTATTAAGTGAATAAAATAGTGAGTGTTGAGCATGCGACCTGAATTAATCTTTTTACTGCCCTTGGCGTTGATGATTGCCGCTTTTTTTTACGCTAAGCACCACCGAAAAACTTCAAAGAAGCCTTGATAAGGTACACTGTGATGGTGAGGTGCTTAATTGCAGTTGTTTAAAGCCTAATTACTATAAAGCTTGGCGCTTCACACTTGGCGGTTTAAATAGCTGGCATTGAAACTAAGAGCGAAATCATATTATTTACAGAGGCTAAGCGTTCTCACTGAGCCCTTATTTAGAGTTCTAATACAGAGCACTTTCACTAAGCGCCTAGCCAGAGCGCGGATGCTTTGATTTGGCTTTGTGCCGATACATTCGTTTGTCAGCGAGAGATATACATTCTGAAGGTAAATTAGTTTCTAGGCTGGTTGCAATCCCAAAGCTAACGCCCGCATCGCCCCATTGCTTGCTAAGCTCCATTGAAACATTCGATACTATTGATAAGGCGCTATCAGCCACATTTCGGGTTTCACTGGTCGAATTGGTTTGCAATACTCCTACAAATTCATCGCCTCCTGAGCGGAAGATATCTCCTAAAGAGTAAAACGATTGTTGTAACAGGCTCGCCGTCTTAATAATAAGTTTGTCGCCTTCATCATGGCCGTATTTATCGTTAATGGCCTTTAAACCATCTAAGTCGATGTAAATAATAACGTAGTAATCATCTAAGGCTTCAATGCACTCTGTTAGAGAAAACCTGTTACCAAGCTGTGTCATTGAGTCTATGCGAGACAAGTACTGGTTTCGATTGAACTCCTTTTGCTTCAATTTAAACCACTCGGTTAAGCATAATAAAATACATAAGCAATCTAGCGACAATGCAAATATAACAACCGATTCGGGGTACGCTAGCTCACCGAAATACTGGCTGTGAGCAGCAACGTAGTAGCCAAGTGATGCACTGTAGAGTAGATTGCCTGCCAAGAAATATTTCGCGCGGAAATCTTGCTGTCTAAGCATGCTTACACCCACCGCTATGGTCACCACTATCCAGAACATAGCCAATAAGTGAGATAGCAAATATGCGATCGTAAATGGCATAAACCACATGCCAATGCCTACTACAACGCTCACTAGACTCAAAGTGTTAAGAAATTTAAACAATTTTTTGTGGTCGGTTTGGCACTCGAATAAATCAGAAACAAACTGAGCGGCACAGGCAATAGCGAAAGGAAAAAGTAGCATTCCCCAATAACTGGTATTAAATGGGAAATTAACGATATCACCTAGCATTCCAGAAGCTGCCGCCCAGCCAATAGCATGAATACCCAAATAGCCTGCACAGGTTAACGCTACTCTTTTCCTCGTCCCAGAATAGATGAGCAAGGCCAGCAACGACAAAATGAACATGGTGGTAATGCCAGCTATGGAAATACCGTTATTAAATTTTTGGAAGCGATAAAACTCTGCACTGTCTAACACGGTAATGGAAACGGGCGTAGGAAACTGCTTGGCGTTAATAAACAGCCATAATTCTACCCGTTCATTTACCACAACGGTTTGCACCGTCACTGCTTGAAAATGAAGCACCGGCGGTGTGCTGTCATCAAGAAGTTGAGAGAAGACTTGAGTGCTAGGTTCAGGCTGAATAGACGACGAGTATGATGCTAAGCCAACATCAATGAAGTTGGCATTAACGACAACAAAATACTGCCCTTTTTGTGGAATATCTAAGACTACTTTGGTGAAGTAACTTCCAGACATCCCACCCAGTGATGGAACAACCGCGGCGCTTTCATAAGCCTCTTTTAAAATTGCTAGCTTATCCTTTGATTCGAGACTTGATGTATCAAAAGTATAATCAAATTCGTGCCACAGATTAGCATCAGCAATTATGCGCTTATCATCAACGACTGATATAGGTTCCTGACCGAATACGGGGAATACCACCAGTAAAAGGAGAAAATACAAAACACCCAAATGAAAGTAAGAAAGCAAAATCGAACCTTGTCTGCAGGTAAAAGGGCAACGAAACTGTTACTTGTCCTGTATCAAGCATAAACCTGCTTTCTCAGAATACATAATATAAAAGAGGAAATTTACTTTTTATACGTAATATTCTGTAAGGCAATAGCGACACACAAGCTCTTAACGCAGTATTAATTTTGCTTCAGCCTGCTTACTAGCTAAGCGTAAATACTTTCAACCGTGGTATTAAGTAACCAACGTAAAAATACTTTAGTATCTTTGTTGTTGTGAAATTGAACTGACTTTTGACACTCTGTATCGGTAAAAACAACGTTGAAGTTATTTACTGAGATTGTCGAAATAGGGGGAAGTGTACGGAGCGAGGCGCCGTTAATAGTATGAGACATATAATTTTTCTTTGTATAATAATGTTGCTAGTTTTTTATTCGTTTTAAAATTCCTTTCAAAATTCTGTTCTTATCAAACCAAAAATAAATAAAAATATTAGTACTGCACAATTAAAAAAGGCTAAGTAGAAACTTAGCCTTTTGTCGTTGTATTTTAAAGTTCTACTTAAAGAACAACAACGTTTGCAGCTTGAAGGCCTTTTTGACCTTGTTCTACGCTGAAGCTTACCGCTTGGCCTTCAGAAAGAGTTTTGAAGCCGTCAGAAGCGATTGAACGGAAATGTACGAATACGTCTTTACCGCCACCGTCTTGAGTAAGAAAACCAAAACCTTTATCTTCGTTGAACCATTTAACTGTGCCGTTTACTGTATCAGACATGATTGTAACCTTATATATTTGAAGTAATTGGTGAAATTCACCGGATAGCAATAGATTTAACTTACTAGTAACGCAAATGTATATCTATTAAAACTTCGATAAAACTGAAGAATAAAAGGGTACAACGCAGTAGTAGAAAAAGCTTTTAATTATCTAAAGCGGGCGTAATGTACATCTTTCAGTCAGGTAAGTCTACCGATATCGCTATTTATTTCTCTTACCGTGCAACATATTGCTGTACAACTTCCATTTCAATTACCCACATTCCTTAATCCTCGTGCCCTCCCTGCATATACTTTTATTTCGCGGCCCAATCCCGGCTGACAACTTACATGCGTGTGTTGATAAAAAAGTCATGTTATTTACTACAGCAACCTCATCGCCTTAAAATAGACAATATTGGAATGTGGGGCTTTTAACTATCCTTTTTTGCTAGCGGTTTACCGATAGGCGCTTGCAGCCATTGTATTTGCGCCTTAGTGTCTCATTCCTTTCACATACCCATAGTAAACTGATATATATGATGTCCTTAGAAGGACGGGGAGAATCGAATGAGAATGCTACATACCATGCTTCGTGTTGAGGATCTTGATGCGTCTTTGCACTTCTACACTAACTTGATGGGCATGAGGCTGCTAAGAAAGTCTGAAAACCAAGCTTATGAATACACGCTCGCTTTCGTGGGTTACGGTGAAGAAACTAACACTACCGTACTTGAACTCACCTATAACTGGGGTGATAACACCTATGAAAAAGGTACAGCTTACGGCCACATCGCCATCGAAGTAGACGATATTTATCAGTTCTGCGAAAACCTAGAACAAAATGGCTGTGATGTATACCGTAAGCCAGGCCCCGTTAAGGGCGGCTCTACTGTCATCGCTTTTGTTCGCGACCCAGATGGCTATGCCATTGAACTTATCCAAACAAAACAATAAGTCTCTATTTTAAAATACAGCGGCCCTATTAATAAGGATATTGCCCTACCATGCTAAAAATTCGTCACGCTCTACTTACTTTCTCGCTTTCTATCTCGATTTTTGCAAGCCCATTACTATTGGCGAAAGACTTCGATGTTATTGCTCATAGGGGCGCGTCAGGTTATCTGCCTGAGCACACATTAGAAGCCGCCACGCTTGCTTTTGCCATGAACCCTGACTTTATTGAGCAAGATGCGGTTATTACTAAAGACGGGATTGCCGTGGTCTTGCACGACATACATTTAGAAACAGTAACCAACGTTGAGCAAGTATTTCCAGAGCGTGCACGTAAAGATGGTCGCTTTTACGCCTTAGACTTCACGTTAGCTGAGCTTCGTACTCTGCAAGTACACGAACGAGCGAACAGCAAGGGTGAACAAGTTTTTACAAAACGCTATACAGGGAATACGGCAAATTTTACCGTGGCAACTTTAGAAGAGCACTTTGAGCTTATTACTCAGCTCAATCGAGAGTTCAATACCGATGTAGGGGTTTATACGGAAGTAAAATCACCAGCGTGGCATAACGAACAAGGCGTAGATGCGAGCCAGATTGTGATTGCATCACTAACACGATTTAATCTTGCCAATAAAGACGCTAATAGTTACTTGCAGTGTTTCGACTTCGATGAAATAAAGCGTATTAGAAAAGACCTAAACTATGCGGGCAAAGTGGTCATGCTAATGGGTGAAAACAGTTGGGGCGAATCAACCACAGACTACGATTGGATCAAAAGTGAAGCAGGCATGAAAGAAGTGGCTAACTATGCCGATGGTTTAGGCCCTTGGTTAGGTCAACTACTAGACCCACAAGCGATGGAAGCAGGTAAATTAGTACCCGCATCGTGGCTTGAGTATGCCCATTCAGAAGGTTTCATTATTCATCCCTACACGTTCCGTCAAGATGCCCTTCCGCCAGGCATGACAGCAGAACAGCTTCTTTCTACCCTTAAACACGTGGTGAACGTAGACGGCGTATTTACCGACCATGTGCCGCCGGTAAAAGCCTGGCTTGAGGCTCAAGGCGAATAGCAACAACAAGTAGATTATTCACTTCACAAAAAAAGCGGCTATTAAGCCGCTTTTTTATAGATTTCATTTGGGTTTTAGATAACCCTAAGATTTAGATAAACGCACTACTACCCGCCTATTTTGTGCTCGCGACTCTCGGGTATCGTTATTTGCGATATGACGCTTCTCGCCGTGCCCCGTCAGTTGAATTCTGTCATCGGGCACGCCAATGGTCGTTAAGTAGCTTTTTACTTCATTGGCTCGGCGTATAGATAATTGTTCGTTGTTCCATCGCCCGCCATAGCTATCGGTATAGCCATCAAGCAAGACTAACTCTAAGTCGCTATCTTCTTTTAGGTATTCCCCAATCATTGTTAGGCGCTTTTGAGAATACTTAGTCAGTTCGGTACTGTTTTTCTGATACGACAACACCGTATAGGCAATATCGTCGAAGTTGTAAGGCAATAAGTTAGACACACACTTAACGAAGTCTCGATACACCATCGAGAAATTGCTGGCGTTTAATGCAACACTCACTTTATCGTATTCGTTGTACCAGTCTTGATAATAAATGGTAGGCCAGAAGCCTTTTTCGAGTTCACTTAGCATAGTCCATGCAGCGTCTTGCGGAAGGTCGCCGTTATATTGCGTGCGCAATGTCATATCGGCGATGGTTTTAGGCGCGACACCCGGCATCCACTTTGGCGGTACGGAATAAACAGCAGCTACATCGAAGCGGTTAGGCAATAAATGCATATCTAGCTCAAATTCCATATTAAGCCGTTTAGAAGCCACGCTTGTAAACATGGCATCGCCGTAGCCAGGTAAAGGATGGTTCAATGTACATTGCAAACGCGATGCATCAACCACTTCCCAGTTCGACGTTTCTACCGTAGCAGAATACTGACGCATAGCACCGCTTGCGACCGTAGTAAAAAACAACGGAATAAGTAAACCGAATTTACGCTTCACAACTATACCCACTCAACTGATAAACCATACCTAACGAAAAGGCGCTTACAGAATATATCGTCCTTAGTGTAGAAAAGTTTAGCCTTCTATACCATTAATACCATCAATTATGCCCTCATTTCAGGTTTCTGACGCCTCACATTGAAATTCAGGCTGGATACCGTGGGTTATCCTTGCCATAATCCCAGCACTTTTTGTAGCATTTTTATGTTCATACAGCTTTGTTACGTAACCAAAGAACCTGCTAAGAGAAACTATGTCTGAGTTGCACCACTCCCTTCCTCATCGTTTTAGAGGCTACTTCCCTGTTGTTATCGACGTTGAAACCGCCGGTTTTAACGCTGGGACCGATGCCTTACTTGAAATTGCTGCCGTAACGGTAAAAATGGAAGAAGATGGCCTGATTTATCCCGACCAAACTTTTCATTACCATGTAGACCCTTTTGAAGGCGCGAACTTAGAGCCTGCAGCGCTAGAGTTTAACGGTATCGACCCTCACTGTGCCCTGCGCGGTGCCATTGAAGAAAGTGAAGCAATGAAGTCGTTGTGCAAAGGTATTCGTAAAGCGCAAAAAGATGCTGATTGCCAGCGCTCTGTGATTGTGGCGCATAATGCCACCTTCGATCAAAGTTTTGTCAACGCGGCTATCGCCCGTTGTAATATCAAACGCACGCCTTTCCACCCCTTTGTGTCTTTTGATACCACCAGCCTTGCCGGTTTAACGTTAGGCCAAACTGTTTTGGTTAAAGCCTGCCGAGCGGCAGGCATTGAGTTTGATCAAAAAGAAGCCCACAGCGCATTATATGATGCGCAAAAAACCACGGAGCTTTTTTGCTTTATGGTAAATCGTTACAAAGCATTGGGCGGCTGGCCCCTAGCTGGTGAACCTATCAGCCCTGATGAGCCTTGCTGATAAGCAACGTCTGAAATGCTGCCTTAGCGGCAAGCATTTCAAATTGAAATCTATTTTATAAAATAAAAAAAACAGCGCCGAACGGCGCTGTTTTAGTATTGGGTAGACGTATTTGCATAAAGCCTGTTTAACAAGCCTGAGTGCCTACCTTTAAGGCTTTTGTAGATACTTTTGGCCTATTATAACTTGTCAGCTTCTGCTGCAAGGTACTTAGCTACGCCTTCTGGTGAAGCATCCATACCCGCTTTACCCTGTGTCCAACCTGCTGGGCAAACTTC
>MDTG01280065.1_pt1 | contig 10040 bp, 6 predicted proteins | sample 811421 | NCBI WGS metagenome assembly MDTG01 (sample SAMN05326645, study PRJNA326480) | marine metagenome | isolation source: seawater | place: Pacific Ocean: South East | collected 2011 | reverse complement strand
GCATTAGATTCAGTATCTGTTGCAACTTCCCCATTTTTACGTATACTTGGTGTACCTACATCTTCACCCATGTAACGTTCTTCCCAACTGTATCCATTATCTTTGGAAAAAATAATGGTTGGTGTAGCAACTCTAGGAGGTAAATAAACAGTACCATCAGGTGCCGTAGTAATAGCTCCATGCAATCCTCCATTAGAGGTAGCTAAACCTACTACTTGTCCACCAGCTTCAAATGTAGCACCTCCGTCAAAGCTAGTAAAACAAAAAATCCCTGCTATTTTATTATAGCAAAAGTATACTGCAGTTTCATAGAGGTTTGAACTGAGGCTTCCTAACGCCCCATAACCTTCGTCAGTCCATGGTCCAGAACCTAGTTTAATATGGTCATTTAGGGGCGTTGTTCCAGAATCATGAGGATTTCCAGCCCAGCTTTCTCCATCATTATCAGACCAACCTACCCATGTTGTTTGGAGTCCCATCATATGAATATTGAATACTCTATCAGTTATTGGATCGACCCATCCGTATGGATCATTTGTAAAAGGCGCTTGTGTTATGTCTCTTGTATTTTCCCATGTTTGACCATAATCGCATGAACGCATTGGCTTCTCAAATGCAATGAAAAAGATACATCCACTAGATGTAACCCCAATACTTGGCTCAGCACCTTGCTCACCTACATTACTAAAAACAAAATCCATAGCTAATGGTTCAACATCTATTGCAGTTCCGTTTGATCCTGTGACGAATACACCCTCTGGAAGAGAAGGTTCTTCAATAGCGGTTTCTTTCTCAGTTTCATCTTCAAGACAGCCAACTGTACTTGTTATTACGAGAATAAAGCAAATTGAGAGTACTTGTAAGGGGATTTTCATCTGTATAATTGTATTTGGGGTGTGCATGATTACCACCCGTAAGTTTCAGTAACTTTTAGACTTGCTTTAATTTTTAGAAGTTTTCCAGCCATTGGAATTAAATCAGGATTCCTAATCAAGATTCCTAACATTTTATGCCAAGGAAGGTTGGAATAATTTCGACCATTATAAATCTCTCCGATTAGATTAAGTGTTCTTTTATCAAGAGAATAAATTAATTTAGATTGATCAACGAATTTTTGCTGAGTCCAAGGTTGTCTTTTGAGTATTCGGTCATACCAAATATGGGATTCTAAATCAGGATGTAATGATTTACCACAAGAATCCCAATATTTCCCTCTTAATTCATGACAATTAATAGAGTGTGATGGAGGGCTTAATTTCCCAGTTCCTAGTTCATTACGGATTGCTATTGCTGCATATTCACCAGACAGCATACCAACGTGTACTCCTCCTTTTGTTATGGGGTTGGTTAAACCAGCAGAATCACCTACAACATATGCATCTTTTGTAGAGAATTGAGGTATGGGTCCGTCTCTTGGTATTAGTCCGCCATTTTGTCTATTGCCTAAGTCATTCTCTATCCTTTTATCCGGATCAACACTCATATATTCCTTACAGAAATGGTCAAGACCTTTTTTTGCACCATTTGTGGCAACAATACCTACGTTGAAAATATCATCTCTGGGAAACACCCAAATGTAACCGTCGGCAAAAACAGGATCTATGTAAAAATCAAAGTAGTCAGTCTCAGGAAAATCTACATCACTAGTTTTAAATTTATATTGGAGCCCAGGCAATAATCGGTCCCTTTCATTTCCTTTCAATCCAACTTGTGTAACTATATTAGGAACTCTTCCTTCAGCTATTACCAATTGTTTTGCTTCAGCAATTTTCTCTTCCTTTGAAAATAGAATCCAATTTCCATTATCTTTTGTTACTTTTGTAATTCTTAGCCCTTCATGCCTTTCAGCGCCAGCAGCTACAGCATCGTCAGATATAGTTCTATCAAGGCCCCAACGGTGTATTGAATATCCAGGAGACATTAATCCTACAGATTTCCCATTAGGCATTCGTATTCGATTACCTTTAACCTCCCTTATTGCCCAATCACCTACAGGGTAATTTGTATGTTTTAGAGCAATTTTACCTAAGCCTTCTCCACAGTGTATAGGGTCTCCAACACGCTTTTTTCGATCAAATGTAATAACTGAATGTCCAGCCTCAGCAAGCCTGAGGGCGGCCATACCTCCAGCAGGTCCTTGTCCAATTACAGCCACATCATACATGTAAGAATCCGATTGAGCCTCCATAATAAGAGCTACTGTTTTTTCTTCGAGTCTCTTAAAACAGGTCTTGCCTCTCTAAATGAGGCGATATCTTCTAAATTTAATTCGCAAGTAATTACACCTTCTTCAAAACCAGGAATTTCAGCAATAGTTTTCCCTCTCGGATCTACAACTGCAGATTCTCCTGCAAATGTCAGACTTCCTTGAGTTCCTATGTTATTAGAGTATACGTAGAAGCACGTAGTTTCAATGGCTCTTGCAGGCAACATTCGATGAAATAAAGGTCTTGAAGTAGTAGGGCTTGCAGATAAATTGATTATGACATCAGCTCCATTTAGTGCCAGTCCTGAAGACGCTTCTGGAAAGAAGATATCGTAACATATTTGTATTCCTACTTTTCCAAAAGGCATTTCAAAAACGGGTGTTTGGTCCCCTTCTCCAAAAAAGATTTTTTCCTCAAATGGACCAAAATTAGGTAAAAATTGTTTTCTGTAATGTCCTACATATCCCTCAGGACCTATTATTATCGCTGAGTTAAATAGAGATTTTCCAGATTTTTCTACGATTCCAGTTAGAATGTAAATATTATATTTTTTAGATAAGTTTTCAATACCCTTCTGAGCATTTCCTGCACTAGGTATTTTTTCAGCGACTCTATTATAATTGTCTCTAAGATTGTATCCCGTTATGAATAATTCAGGAAATACGATTAAATCAATGTCAGTCTCATATTTTTCTTGACTATTTTTGATTAAAGTTTCCATAATCTCTAGATTTTTAGCAATATCTCCTAGTACAACTGGGGCTTGACCTATAGCTAGATGCATAAGTCCTATTTGACCCCTATAATAATAGATGCTATTGCTTAATTTCAATAAGGGCTTTCCGTTGAATAAAATGTGAAGCTACTTCCAGACACCTTGACAATAATTCAAAAGTTTATTCAAGCTAGAGTGAATGATGCTGGAGCAGATGGCGTTGTTTTAGGTTTGTCAGGAGGTATTGATTCAGCAACTACTTTGTCTTTAGCAGTTTCAGCATTAGGTAGTGATAATGTAAAAGGATTAATTATGCCTTTTAAGAAATCAGAATCAATTTCTTTAGCCCTAGATCATGCAAATTCGTTATCCGTTGACACTAAAACTTATGATATTTCAGTAATTGTTAATTCTTACAAAGGCATTAGTGATTCTTTTACTTCTAAGAATTCAGAAGGTAATCTTCATTCACGAATTAGAATGTCCCTTTTGTATGGGGAGGCTTTTTTTTCTAATGATTTAGTAATAGGTACTTCAAATAAATCTGAACTCTTAGTTGGATATTATACTAAATGGGGTGATGGTGCTTCTGATTTTCTACCTTTGGGAGATTTGTATAAATCACAAGTTTATAACTTGGCAAAAGATTTAGAGGTCCCTGTCAGCATTCTAGAAAGAATACCTACTGCAGAGCTATGGGAAGGTCAGAGTGATGAGGAAGAACTTGGAATATCTTATGAAACGCTTGATAAAATCTTATTAGGTTTGGAACGCCAAATCTCTTTGTCTGATATTTCTTCAAAGACAGGAATAGGTATGGATTCAGTGTCCAGAATAGAAGCTTTAGTGAAATCTACAATACACAAACGTGTTTTTCCGCCAGTATGCAAAATAGGCCGTAGAACAGTAGGTTTGGACTGGCGTGAGACCATAGGAAGTAAATAAATCTAAAATTTAATTATTACGGCGAAAAGCGAACTAAACTAATATCTTATTTTATCTATTAATATTGTGGAACCAACGCCCGTTTTTTGACAGGTTCTACCTTTTTTTATCCATTTTAGGGGTGGTAGTACTGCTAAAAATGGTAAAAAAGCATTTTTTCTTTCATTATGTAACGCTTATTATATAGTGTCTTAATAGCGAAAGACCGATGAAATCAAACCAAGTAAAATTAATGAATGACTCATTTCAGCCACCTTTGGGGGTGGCCTAATTGCCAGCTAAAGTAAATGGTCTTAAAATAGAGCGCAAATTTACAGAGAGTGGTCAGGATCCGTTCAAAAAATTAAGTTGGACTAAGAGAGATGTAGAAATTAGAAATTTTGATGGGAGTGTTGCTTTTTCAATGAAAGGAGTTAACCTTCCAGATAATTATAGTCAAGTTGCAGCAAATGTTCTTTCTCAGAAATACTTGAGAAAAGCAGGCGTACCAAAAGAATTAAAAAAAGTTAGAGAAAAAGGTGTACCTATATGGCTTCAGAAAAGTGTTCCAGATTATAAGGCAATGGAAAATTTGCCTGAATCAGAAAAATTTGGTGAAGAGGTAGATGGCCGTCAAACATTTAGAAGATTAGCAGGTACTTGGACCTATTGGGGTTGGAAACATGGCTATTTTGCAAAGGAAGAAGATGCTAGAGCCTATTATGATGAGATGTGCTTTATGCTTGCTTCACAAAGAGCTTCTCCTAATTCTCCGCAGTGGTTTAACACTGGCTTGAATTGGGCATATGGGATCGAAGGTCCTGCACAAGGTCATTATTTCGTTAATCCTGAAACAAAAGAATTAGAGCGGTCTGTAAATGCTTACGAGCATCCGCAGCCTCATGCTTGTTTTATTCAATCAGTTTCTGATGATTTAGTAAATGAAGGGGGAATAATGGACCTCTGGACGCGAGAAGCACGTTTGTTTAAATTTGGTTCAGGCACAGGTAGTAATTTTTCAAGAATAAGAGGTGAAGGTGAACCTTTGTCAGGTGGTGGAATGTCTTCTGGTTTGATGTCTTTCTTGAGAATTGGAGATAGGGCTGCAGGAGCAATTAAATCTGGAGGGACGACAAGAAGGGCAGCCAAGATGGTTTGCCTCGATATGGATCATCCAGATATCGAAGCCTTTGTTAATTGGAAAATGACTGAGGAAGAAAAGGTGGCTGCATTAGTAGCAGGATCTCAACATCTTCAAAATCACGGTAATGAAATATTAGCTGCAATTCAGGCATATGATGAGGATAAAAACAGATTTAATCAGTCTAAAAACAAACCATTAGCTATAGCCATAAATGCGGCGTTGAAGGCTTATGTTCCAGAAAATCTCATTGCCCGTGTTCTTGAATTAGGTGAACAGGGATATACGCATATTGATATTGACACATACGACACCTCTTGGGAGGGAGAAGCTTATTCTACAGTATCAGGTCAGAATAGTAATAATTCAGTTAGAGTTAGTAATGATTTCATGCATTCAGTTATTGATGATAAGGACTGGAACCTTTATTGGCGTACGGAACTTGATAATGCAGAAGAGGAAGGCAGGACTCCAGAGCCTTGTAAAACATTGTCAGCTAATGACTTATGGGATACTATTGCAAGGGCTGCATGGTCTTGTGCAGATCCTGGCTTACAATATGATACAACTATAAACGAATGGCATACTTGCTCTCCAGATGGGCCGATTAACGGCAGCAATCCTTGTTCAGAATATATGTTTTTAGATGATACCGCTTGTAACCTTGCAAGCTTAAATTTAGTTAAATATTATGATTCAGAAACAACTAAATTTAACACAGAAGAATATAATCATTCTATTCGTCTTTGGACTGTAGCTTTAGAAATTTCAGTTCTTATGGCTCAATTCCCCTCAGTTGAGATTGCTCAACGCAGTTATGAATATAGAACATTAGGTCTAGGTTATGCTAACATAGGTTCTTTACTGATGAGAATGGGAATTCCGTATGATGATAATAGAGCTTCAGCAATATGTGGAGCTTTGACATCTATGCTAGGTGGCGTTTCTTATGCAACTAGTGCTGAAATTTCTTCTGTTAAAGGTCCTTTCCCAAGGTATGAATCAAACAAAAAGAATATGTTGAGAGTAATGAGAAATCATAGAAGAGCCTCATACAACGTTTCCGACGATGAATACGAAGGACTTACAGTTAAGCCTAGAGGTATAGATCCTAATTATTGCCCTGAATATCTATTAAAGGAAGCTCAAGAGTGTTGGGATTCGGTTATAGAATTAGGAGAAAAGCATGGTTTCCGTAATGCACAATCTACAGTAATTGCTCCTACAGGAACTATTGGAATTGTAATGGATTGCGATACTACAGGTATTGAGCCCGATTTTGCCCTTGTTAAGTTTAAGACATTGGCAGGCGGTGGCATGCTCAGAATTATTAATCAATCAGTACCAGTTGCTTTAGATCGTCTAGGATATGATAATAAGCAAGCTAAAGAGATAGTTGAATATGTCATAGGTTCAGGTACTTTTGAAGATTCTCCAGAGATAAATGCAGAGTCTCTAAAAAAGAAGGGGCTTACTCCGGGTATAATTGAATCTTTAGAGTCTGAAATATCTAATTTTACAGGCATAAATCATTTGATCACAGTATCATCTGTAGGGAAAGAATTTTGTACCTCTAAATTAAGAGTTGAAGACTCACAAGCTGAAGATTGGTCCTTTGATTTATTAGCTCATTTAGGATTTACTAAGAAGGAAATAGATTCAGCTAATGATTACATTTTTGGTAGACTTACGATAGAGGGTGCTCCACATATCAAAGAAAGTGATTTGGCAGTATTTGATTGTGCAAATAAATGCGGCCAATATGGTACACGTTCAATTGACTGGGGTGCTCATATCAATATAATGGCTGCAGCTCAACCGTTTATTTCGGGTGCAATTTCTAAAACTATTAACATGCCTCATGAATCGACTATAGACGACATAAAACAAGCTTATATGGATTCATGGAGAGGGATGATTAAGGCTAATGCGCTCTATAGAGATAGCTCAAAGTTAAGTCAGCCATTAATGTCTGGAACTGTTCTCAAAGTAAATCTCGATGAAGAAGAAGAGGTAGCAGAAGGTCTTATGAGTACCGAAAAAGCAGTTGAAGTTATTGCAGATTCTTTACCAATTCCTGAGGCTGAACCTCTGGCAAGAAAAATTGTTACTAGATACATAGCGCAAAGAAGAAAATTACCAGACAAGAGAAGAAGTTATATTCAAAAAGCAAAGATAGGAGGGCATAATGTCTACTTACACACTGGCGAATATCAAGATGGAACTTTAGGTGAAATTTTCATTGATATGCATAAAGAAGGTGCAGCTTTCAAAGCTCTAACAAATGCATTTGCTATTGCAGTAAGTTTAGGCTTACAGCACGGGGTTCCTCTCAAAGAATTTGTAGATGCGTTTGTATTTACACGATTTGAACCTAATGGTCCCGTAATTGGTAATGAAAGAATAAAGATGTCTACGAGTATTCTAGATTATATATTCAGAGACTTGGCCGTTAATTATCTAGACAGAAATGATTTAGCACATGTTAAACCTGAAGATTTGAAGCCAGATATAGTTCGTTCTGAAGGTGAAGCTGAGACTGAGCACAATCTGAATTCAGGATTGAATCCCGCAGGTTCATCAACAGATGGGCATGAAATTCAACTTACTTTGGAAGAAGTAGAACCTGCCAAAGCAGATACTTCAACAATGCAATTAGACTTAGGAGGTTCATCAGTGGCTTCAGCATCATTATCGGCAGATTCTTCTGAAAGTTCAGCAGTAGAGGATGCGGGTAAGTTTGGGTTTGAAGGTGATCCTTGTCCTGAATGTGGGCAGTTTACTTTAGTTTCTAATGGTAGTTGCTTGAAATGCGTTAGTTGCGGTTCAACCACAGGTTGTTCATAATTAGATAGACTAAATAAGACCGGCATACATGTGTAAGTAATGAGTCTTTCAGATTCTATTAGTGATACGCTGACAAAGTTTGAAAAGTATAATGGTAAAGAAGTTTATAACTTTGGCAATTTTGTAGTAACAGGAAGGTTGGTTTCAGCATTTGTAGGTTTTTTAGTTATTGTTCTGATGCTAATGGTAACTTTTTCTTCAGCTGCAAATTCCATAATTATTGCAGAATTGGGAGGAACTACTGCATTTACTGCAGATGTAGTAATTACAGAGAATACAGGCCCTTCTTTTAGTGGAACTCTGAATAATGAGGGAGATTTTGTTGATTTTGGTTATGTTTTAGAGGAATTAGAGTGGGATTATACATCAAACATGCGTATTTCCTATTTTGACGTAACTGTAGATTGGAATCCAAATGGGGGGGCTGGAGGAGGTCGCCAGATAACTTTTGATGTTTCCTCTCAAAATGATACAGTTGGTGAAAGCCAGAATGATGGAGGTAATGGAGGGACTGTCACCACCGAGTGGGTTGTACAAGCCTTTGCTGAAACAGTATCTGATACTTCAGACGATGCAGAATCTTTCTTACTTTCATTTGAGACTCCTGGAGAATGGATGGGCGGTAAATTCACTTATTCACAAGAAAGTGTAGGATCATCATTTGTCTTAACTGAGAGTATAGACTATACCATTACATTAACTTATTATACATGGGATTTTGAGAATGTAAGAGAGATTGCAGAAATATGATGGATACAAAAGCTGAAAAAGATGATTTGGCTAAGATGCCGCCTAAGCAAGGTAATTTACGTGATTCCAATAGCGAAGAAAATAATCTTCTCTTCACAGATGAATATAAACAGGCTTTGGAAAAAGCATCATATGAGATTGTAGGCAACCATTCAGCAGTAGAAATATGTGGCTGGACAAAAAAAGGACTTAAGGAAGAAGGGGGTTGCTACAAGCAAAAATTTTACGGCATTCGTTCACATCAATGCACACAAATGACTCCAGCAGCTGTTGCGTGTGATCAAAAATGTGTTTACTGTTGGAGAGTTAATGAGATGTTTTCAGGCCAGCAAGATTTGATGGAATATGCAAATGATGATCCTGAAGACATTGTTCAGGGTTCGATAGAAGGCCATCTAAGAAAGTTGTCAGGTTTTGGCGGTAATCCAAAGATAGATAAGCAAAAATTCCTTGAATCTCAGACAGTTCGCCATTTTGCTATATCGCTAACAGGAGAGCCAACACTTTACAAGGAGTTACCAGCGATGATTCGTGAATTAAAAAATCGTAAAATATCTTCTTTTTTGGTAACAAATGGCTTGCATCCTGAAATGATTGAAAAATTAAGAGATGAGGATTCATTACCTACTCAATTGTATATGTCTTTAGATGCACCAGATAGAAGAACTTGGAAACGTATAGACATTCCTTTAGTTCCAAATTTTTGGGACAAAATTCATTCAACGCTAAAATTAATGGATGGTTTGCAAACTAGAAAAGTACTCAGAATGACTGTTGTTAAAGGTTGGAATGACTTTGATATTCCAGGCTATGCAGAATTGATAAAAATGGCTGGCGAAAGAGTTATGATTGAAGTAAAATCATACATGCATTTAGGTCCTGCACGCAAAAGGTTGAGTAAAGAAAACATGTTGACATATGATGAGATTTTAGATTTTTCAAATAAATTAGCGTCAGAATTGGGCTGGAAAGTAATAGATGAAGCTCCGAATAGTTTGATTGCTTTAGTTGCTGAAGAAGACTGGGACGGCAGGGTAATGGATTTTGGTGATCCACTCACTGGACACTTAGAACCTTCATTTACTTGTTAGTCTCACCAAACAGGTAAATACTACTACAAAGACCTTGTATCGTGGATTATATATCCGGTATTGAATCTGCCTTCAAAACGTATATTGGCGATAGGTCTATAGATGATTTGAAAAAAATTATAACAGATAAGCCGATGATTCTTATTGCAGGAGATCAATTAACAGGCAAGTCCACACAGGCCAGACGTTTAGCAGATTATTTAGGAGGTTCATTTCATTCAGTTGGTGCACTTTTTAGAGACGCAGCAAAGAAAAGAGGGATAACCGTGGCTGAACAGGCTAAGTTGTTGCTAGTTGAGAGAGGAATTGATGTGCAGATAGATTACAAAACTTGTCAAGTAATTTCAGGCTTCAGTGTAAAATCT
>MDTG01189187.1_pt1 | contig 10040 bp, 8 predicted proteins | sample 811421 | NCBI WGS metagenome assembly MDTG01 (sample SAMN05326645, study PRJNA326480) | marine metagenome | isolation source: seawater | place: Pacific Ocean: South East | collected 2011 | reverse complement strand
TGTAGTACCTTCATGGGATTGTGATGGACAAGGTAATTGTTATGATCCAGGAACAGGTAATGGTTATTACTCAAATTTAGCTACATGTCAAGAAAATTGCATTAATACGTTTATTGAGATAAATGAAAATAGTGAAATTATTAAATTGTATCCTAATCCTACTAAGAAAGAAATTAATATTAAATCAACATTATTAATTAGTAAAATTAAAATATTTGACGTTCAGCTTAAATTATTAAGGGAATATCATGTAGATGATTTGTTTATTAAATGTGATGTGTCTGAAATGAAGTCAGGAGTCTATATTATTCATATTTTAGTAAATGATACTACAGAAGTTCGAAAGCTTATAATTAAGAATGAAAACAATTAGCAAAATATATTTTATATATATTTTTCTGTTATTTAATAGCTTTAGTGTTTATTGTCAAGATATAATAATAAAAGATTTCATTGTTGAAGATGGAGATACTATTTTAATAGATGAGATCCCTTCATTAGAAATTATTATTTTCAAGGATGATTTAGAAAGAAGAAAATATCTTATTCTTAAAAGAAAAGTATTAAAGGTATATCCATATGCATTATATACAAAGAATAAGTTAGAAGAAATCGAGTTAGATCTTAAGAAAATCAAGAGAAAATATAGAAAAAAAAGATATACTAAAAGAGTTTCAGTTTTTTTAAAGAAAGAGTTAGGAGAAGAGTTAAAAAAACTTACTAGAACTGAGGGAAATATTTTAGTTAAATTAATTTATAGAGAAACAAATATTTCTACATACAAATTATTAAAAAAGTATAGAGGTAACTTAAATGCATTTTTTTGGCAAACTATGGCAAAAATATATGATAATGATTTAAAGCAAGAATATGACCCTGTAAATAATAGGGAAGATATGTTTATAGAGCATATAATTATACAATCTAAATTACAAGGTAAATTATAATCTATTTTATAATTAATTTATTTTTTGTGATGTAAGAACTTGTTTCTAAACAAAATAGATAAACACCTGATTTAAGATTGTCTTTGTATATATGAATTTCGTTGTTTTCTATATGGTATAAGAATTTTTTTATCTCTCTTCCTTGTAAATCATATAATGAAATATTATAAATTTTAGATTTATTTAACAAAGTAATTTTGGTTTTGTTTGTAAATGGATTTGGAGATATAACTATATTATTCTCATCTAAAATATTTAAGTCAGAAGAGATATTAGAAACATTTACTGGGTCAGAAACACTTACACATCCATTATTATCTATGATTGATAAGATGTAAATCCCATTCTGGATTGGTATAAAAGAATTAGATGAGCTTACAGAAACACCATTGAGAGTCCAGTCATAAATATAAGGTGGTGTACCTCCAATAGTATTTGATTCAAGATTAATACCATTTTGATATGCGTTCACTATTATTTCTGAAGGTTGATTAATTGTATATGTCGCTCCTCCTGATGAACCTTGAGCATCAGTTACACTTACATTGTAAGATCCAGCTATTAAATTATTTGGATTTACTCCAAACCAATTTGTAGTATAAGGACCCACTCCACCTGAGATGCATAATTGAACTGTTCCATTGGTGTCTCCATGACATATTAGATCTGTAGTTATTGTATTAACATTTAGTGCTCCTGGTTCTGTCGCATCAAAACTACCAGCTTCAAAAAATACACCAGAGTCATATGATTCATCAGACCCATCAGCTATAGCTAATTTAATATGGTATACGTTACATGGTATTACTGCTGATTTTGCAGTAAATATTTCTGTATATCCATTAAATGCAGATGCATTATTAGTACTATCATGATTATAATATTGAGAATTTACAGTGTCATTTACAGTAGAAATTGTCACAGGCCAATTTTGAGTTCCAGGGACAACAGCTATATTTTTAGCTCCTCCAGGAAAACCTGTGGGTGATACGTATGGTCCAGTAATTCCTGGCCCAGATATTAGAAAAGCAAAAACATCATTATAAGAAGAGTTTACAAAATCTAAGTATTCCTCTGAAGCAAATACGTATCTAAATTCAACAGTGTCAGCAGACGGAACAAAATCAAATTCTAGTATTGCTGCATCTCCAGTAGATGATACTGTGAATGTTTGACCTATTAATCCTGGTACTGAATTTGCTATAGTTAATAGATCAGGATCAGATAATCCAAAAAAATTTGTAGAGAGGAAGTGACCTTCAATTACTGGCGTAGAATCGATTATATTCCATGCAGAGTCATAAATATAATTCCACCATGGAAGTGTATCTGCTCCAGTGTTGCCAATAGAATCTACGGAACCAGTTGACATGATAAAACCTTCTGTAAATCCAATTTCTCCTAATGAATCAGTAAAATATCCAATTTGAGAAGAATCTCCGTTAAACAAATGATTAGATGTAGTTACCCCGTTTCCAATAAGAATATTATCAATCAGATATACTGGATTATTTTGTGATGGAATATTGCTAATATTTACTTGAGAAAATAAATTAAATGACAAAAAAATTAAAAATATTGAGAGTCTCATAATTTTACAAATCTAAATAAAATTTAATTAATTATAATTTATATATCTAAATTTTCAATAATTTTATCATCTGTACTATTTGGTAATGTTATTTTTAAATCAGGATTTTTGTTCATTGCCCTTTTTATTGCAGTAATTGCTTCTGGATTATTTGCCCAGCTTCTTCTAGAAATACCATTGTTTACATCCCAGAATATCATTGATTCTATTTTTCTTTCACTCTCTTCAGACCCATCAATTATCATCCCAAATCCACCATTTATCGATTCTCCCCATCCAACACCACCACCATTATGAATTGAAACCCATGTTGCTCCTCTGAAGCTATCTCCTATAACATTTTGGATTGCCATATCAGCTGTATATTTAGATCCATCATAAATATTTGAAGTTTCTCTATATGGTGAGTCTGTTCCACTTACATCATGGTGATCTCTTCCTAAAATAATAGGAGCAGAAATTTCACCATTTTTAATTGCCTTATTAAAAGCTTTAGCAATTTCTATTCTTCCATCAGAATCTGCATATAATATTCTTGATTGTGAACCTACAACCATATTGTTTTCTTTTGCTTCAATGATCCATTGTAAATTATCATTTAATTGTAGCTTTATATCATCATTTGCTTCTTTTAATAATTTTTTTAAGACTTTTATTGCAATTTTATCAGTTTTTTCTAAATCTTCTATGTTATTAGAACAACAGATCCATCTAAATGGACCAAAACCATAATCAAAGCACATTGGCCCCATAATATCTTGTACATAAGATGGATATATAAATTTACCCTCTGAGTTAATTATTTTAGCTCCTGCTCTGCTTGCTTCTAATAGGAATGCATTTCCATAATCAAAAAAGTACATTCCTCTGTCGCTTAATGTATTGATTGCTTCAGTATGTCTCATTAAGGACTCCTTTACTTTAATTCTAAATTTATCAGGATCTTCTATCATCATTTTATTTGACACTTCAAATGATAAATCTACAGGATAATATCCTCCTGAATAGGGGTTATGTAAAGATGTTTGATCAGAACCTATTTCTATTTTTATATTCTTAGATATTATTTTCTCTAATAGATTAACAATATTACCGCTATAAGCAAGAGAAATTGATTCTTTGTTTTTTCTTGCTTTAACAGCTCTTATTAGTAATTCATTTAAATCCTCATAGACTTCATCTACCCAACCTTGTTTTTTTCTTTTTTGTATTGCTAATGGATTTATTTCAGCTACAATACAAACGCCTTTAGCTATTACAGCCGCTTTTGGTTGAGCTCCGCTCATCCCTCCAAGTCCTGATGTAACAAATATCTTTCCTTGTAGATTATCAGCATTTGCATCAATTTTTCTAGAAGCATTTAATAGGGTTATTGTGGTTCCATGAACAATACCTTGGGGTCCAATATACATATAAGAACCTGCTGTCATTTGACCATATTGAGTAACTCCTAGTGCGCTAAATTTTTCTAGGTCATATGGTTTGGAATAATTTGGTATCATCATTCCGTTTGTTACAACAAGCCTGGGAGATTTTTTATTTGAAGGAAATAATCCTAATGGGTGACCAGAATAAATGATTAAAGTTTGATTTTCATTCATTTCTGATAAATATTTCATTGTAATTAAATACTGAGCCCAATTTTGAAAGACTGAACCGTTTCCTCCATATGTAATTAGCTCATTTGGATGTTGAGCGATATCATAATCTAAGTTGTTAGATATCATCATCATTATTCCAGCAGCCTCAATACATCTATGAGGATATTCATATATGTTTCTAGCTTTAATCTCATAATTTGGTCTAAATCTATACATATATATTCTTCCATATTTTTTTAATTCATTATTAAACTCATAAGATAATTCTTCATGCATGTGTTTAGGAAAATATCTTAGAGCGTTTTTTAAAGCTAATTTTTTTTCGTTCTTATTTAAGACAACTTTCCTTACAGGAGCATGACTAATCTTATTGTCGTAACTTTTATTTTTAGGTAATTTATTTGGAATTCCTTGTCTTATTTCTTCTTTAAAATTATTCATATATTCATTTGTCATATGGGCAATGCTTGCAATTATTGAGGCAACAATAACCTCTGTTTATATGGTATTTTTCTGTAAAAATTATATATCCTTCATTTGAATAGTAATATTCATCTTGATTTAATTTTTTTATTTTTGAAAATCCTCTCATTATGATATTGCAAATTTACGATATTTGCATTATATGAATATAGAAACACAAGAAATATCCTCAGAATTGTTTACTAACAAAAGAGTCCGGGTTTTTATTAAAAGGTTAGATAAAATAACATCTAATATTTCTGGAAACAAATATTTTAAGTTAAAATATAATTTAGAATTAGCAAGAAAAAAAAGATTAGGTACCTTATTAACATTTGGTGGAGCATATTCTAATAATATTTTATCATTATCAATTGCAGGAAAAGATTATGGATTCAACACTATTGGTGTGATTAGAGGTGACGAAATTAAACCCTTAAATTCAACATTAAGTAATTCTATTAATAATGGCATGAAATTACATTATGTTAACAGATCAAAATACAGGAATAAATATCAAGAAATATTCATTAATAATCTAAAAGATGAATTTGGAGATTTTTATTTAATCCCAGAAGGAGGGACTAATTATTTAGCTATAGAAGGAACAACAGAGATATTAACAGATGAAGATGATGTTTATGATTATATATGTTGTCCAATTGGTACTGGAGGTACTATTTCTGGAGTAATAAATTCTTCAAATTATAATCAAAATATTTTAGGTTTTTCTTCAATTAAGGGAATGTCACAACTTCATTATGATGTTAATAAATGGTGTAATAAATATAATTGGAAGTTAATGGATGAATATAGTTTTGGTGGATATGCTAAAATTTCTAAAGACTTAGTAGACTTTATTAATAGATTTTACTTTGATTATTTAATTCCATTAGATATAGTTTATACTGGCAAAATGTTATATGGAGTAATTGACTTAATTAAAAAGAATTATTTTCACAAAAGTTCTAATATACTTGTCTTGCATACTGGAGGTTTACAAGGAAATATAGGCATGAATAATAGATATAATTTAAATCTTCCTGTGTTATAAATTTTATATTTATTAAATTATTACTTAATTTGTCTGTATGGATAGGTTTTTTTCTTTGGTTTTTATTTTTTTCTTTATATTTTCAAATTGTTTTGCTCAGAAAAAATATAATTCTTATATAAATAAATTTTCTGTCATTGCTATTGAAGAGATGAAGAAAAATGGTATACCTGCTTCAGTAAAATTAGCTCAAGGAATTTTAGAGAGTTCTTTTGGTAAAAGTATGTTGGCAGTTGAAGGCAACAATCATTTTGGTATTAAATGCCATGGATGGAGTGGTAAAAAAATATATGCTGATGATGATGAAAAAGATGAATGTTTTAGAAGATATGATAACCCAAATGATTCTTATAAAGACCATTCTTTATTTTTAATTGAAAACAAAAGATACAGATTCTTATTCGATCTTAATATTAATGATTATAAGTCATGGTGTAATGGTATTGCTAAGGCTGGTTATGCTACTGATACAAATTATTCAAAAAAATTAATTTCAATTATTGAAAAGTATAATCTATTTGTATTTGATAACATATCAAATAAATGGAATATTTCACATACTTTTGGATTTCCATTCATACATGGAATTTCTTTAGGATATAATTTAGATAATTTTTCTAAAATAACTGCTGAAATAAATTCTTCTTTTTTAATAAATAATTTTCAATTACTATATGAATTAAAAGTTATAGATAAGGTATATATTGGTTTATCTATTGATGCATTGTTGTATTATAATACTAATGACAAAGCTTCAATAGTTAAAGGATTAACCCCACAAATATCTTTGATAAATAATATAGGATTTATTCAGTCTATTGATGTTGGGTTATTAATATCCTCAGAAAAAATTTATTCTTTTGATTATTTTCCTGTAATTGGATTTAAGTATCAGATCAACTAATCATTTATATATAAGAAATAATCTCCTGATTTAGGATTTTCCTTGTCTAAGTATCTGTTAGTAGCTTCAGTCCATTTAAGTTTCGTTCTTCCGTTATCAATTATGAAATAAATAAAGTCATTTTTAACTTTGTTGTAGTCAAAAGAATTTGATTCTAATAACTCCTTTAATTTAATAGTAGCTTCTCTAAATGTTTCGTTATTAGATATTATATATTTAATATTCAAAGAATTAACTTTATTATCTATATTTGATTCAATTTGCATATAATCTTCTTTAATGTTTATATTATCATTTAATACTTGATCTGAAAGGTTTGATTTAGAGGTAGATAATTCATTAAAATTAATTGTATCTATTGATCTAAATACACTTAAATTAGATATGATTGATTTTTCTTCACCTCTTAGCTGATATGAAATTATCTTATTCAAAGAATCTTCTTCTATATGATTGTAATAATTAATAGTGTATTTTGTAAACTGATTGGACGTATAATAGTTATAAGTATTATTATTTCTTAGAAAATCTTTTTTTTCTATTTTTTCACAATAGTGAATTAAGCTTTTTGGGCTATCTGAGAAGATAAAGTTGTCTTGAAAGTTTACATAATATTTCATTTTTTTAATAAACAAATAACTATTAATTAAATAGAAGATGTCTTCTGTTTTAACAGAGTTAATTTCATGTTTTTCATAAACCATTGAGAAGTTTGTATCTTTAATTTTATTAAACAAACTAATTATGTTGTATGGTTCATTTGTATGAAAATAATAATAATGATTAATATTGTCTGTAAAATATCCTATTTCATCATTAATCATTTCAGAAAATTCATTTATGTTAAAATCATAGTTCTTATTTAATTTTTTAGAAATAGAGTCCCAAGAATTTATTTCATTATTTATTTTCAAATTTTTAATCGAGTCATTATAATAAAAATTAAAAAATTTTTTAGTGTTTAATACTGCTACATCTTGAATTATACTATTATTAATAGGAGGGCGATTTTTCAGAATATTTATAAATGCTGTTGTATCGGAGTATGAGATATAATTACTTCCTAAAAAACTATCAATATTGATTAAGGTGTCTTCATAAATTAATTTTAGTATTAAACTTTCACTTTCATTGGACTTATTTTCTTGTTTTATGTTGCTTTCAACACTGAATCCGTTAATAATCCAATAAATTATAAATGTAATACTTGTAAAAAGTAATATTATTTTAATTATGACACTTTTCATTTTATTATAAACAAAAATATCTAAAATAACTCAAATTGATTTTTAGTTAACTGAAAACTTTTCCTATGGTGAATGTTAGTACCATTAATTATAATTGCGCTTCTATGTTTTTTTGTCGCGTATCCTTTGTTTCTTTTCCAGTAATATTCAGGAAATTCTTTATCTATTTTTATCATTATTTTGTCACGAGCAGTCTTTGCTAAAATTGATGCAGCAGCGATACTTTGATATTTGCTATCTCCTTTAATTATACATTTATGTTCTATATCTTTATATGGATTAAATTTATTTCCATCAATTAATAAAATTTCATAATTTTCTTTTATGCAATCAATTGCTCTGTGCATTGCTAACAATGATGCGTTTAATATATTTATCTTGTCTATTTCTTCAACTGTAGAGATTCCTATTCCATAACTAATTGCTTTAGAAATAATAAGATCACTTAAAATTTCTCTTTTTTTTTCATTGATTTTTTTTGAGTCATTTATATCTTTATTTTCAAAATTTGGAGGTAATAGAACAGCTGCAGCTACCACTGGCCCCGCTAGACAGCCTCTTCCAGATTCATCACATCCAACTTCTATTTTTTTAGAAAATTTATTAAACAACATTTTATACTATTTATTTTATTCAAAATTTTCAATATATTTCCATTTACCCTTTATTAGTTTATAAGCGTTATATGTACCTTCTGGTATATATTTTTCATATATCCCTTTAAATTTAGGGTTTATTGGAGTTAAATTATCTAATAAAATTGTTTTTTCTTTTTTTAAGTATTTTACTGAAACTGAAGAATTTGAACTGTACTCTATGAAAGCTCTATGTTCTTTTTTATTTTCTTTTATAAATATTTTTTTTCCTAAAGTTATACTGTCATTATTAAGGCTTAGAACATCAATTAATTTTATTGTTGATATTTGATTATTCCCGTCCCATCCAATAAGAGTATAATATTTCTCCTTTTTATTTTTTATTTGTATTATTTGATAATAAAGAGCTCCATACCAATCATCTTTATTATAAAATAATTTATTTCCGTTTTTAATATTATATTCTTGATCATTTAGTTCTATTATAGTATTATTTTTTTTTCCAGGTATAATAATTAACGCGTTATAACTGAATGTGCCATCTTCTTTTGGCAAAATCCAGTTAAATAATTTAAATGATTTATCTTTAGGCTGAAGAATACTTATTGTCTCTAAGTCTCCAAAATCATAATTATATGCTGATTTGTATTCAAGTATTCTGATGATTTTGTTGGTAAAAATAATATTTGATTGTATTCTTTCTAATTCACTTTCAGATGAAATAATATTTTTCGATAATATTTTTAGAGTATCTTCATGCTTTTTCAGAGTATTTTGTGTGATATCTTGTGATAAAAGACTAATGATTATTATAAGATTAAAATATGTAAAAAATATTATTTTCATTTAATTTTATTAATTATTATAAAAAACTATAAACTAATATTAATTTTGCACAAATATATTATATAAAATGAATCTTGAGGAAAGAATACAATCATTTATAGAGTTAGGAAAGGTAATATCAAGTTCAATTGAAAACATTGAAGATAGTGGTCTTTTGGATATTATTGAAAGATCTAAAATCAAAAACAATTGGTTTACTAGAAAAAATGTTCTGAATTCTTTTTCATCTATTATCAATATGTTAGAAGAATCAAGCATAAGATTGTGGATTAATTCATATGATTTAATTGATAGAAGTTATGAAAATAATGTTTTAATCGTAACGGCTGGTAATATACCAATGGTAGGATTTCATGACTTTTTATGTGTATTAATCACAGGTAATAAAGCAATATTAAAATTATCTAAAAATGATACTATTTTGATTCCTTATTTGTATGAATTACTTTGTAAAATCAACAAGAAATTTATTGGCAGAGTTCAATTTATTGAAGAAATTAAAAGAAAAAATTTTGAAGCTGTTATTGCGACAGGTTCTGACAATTCATTTTCTTACTTTGAATATTATTTTAGGAATTCAAAAAAGATACTTAGAAAGAATAGAACATCTATTTCGGTATTAAGTGGAAAAGAAAACAAGCATGAATTGAACCTGTTAGGAGATGATATTTTTATGTATTTTGGATTAGGTTGTAGGAATGTTTCTAAATTATTTATACCAAATGATTTTGATTTAGATATATTGTTTGATGTTTTTTATAGACATAAAGATATTATAAATAATAGAAAGTA
>MDTG01146844.1_pt1 | contig 10040 bp, 7 predicted proteins | sample 811421 | NCBI WGS metagenome assembly MDTG01 (sample SAMN05326645, study PRJNA326480) | marine metagenome | isolation source: seawater | place: Pacific Ocean: South East | collected 2011 | reverse complement strand
TATTTAATAGCGGCAAACATACTAGAGATTTTTCTTATATTGATGATGTTGTGATATCTATAATTAAAATTTTAAAAAAAGAAAACAAATTAAAAAAATATCAGATCTTAGATATTGGAAAATCGAAATCAGATAAATTAATAAGTTTAATAAGGTATATTGAAAATTTCTCTCAAAAGAAATTTAAAATTATAAAGAAAAAAAAACAAATTGGAGATGTGAATAGTACTTTTTCTAATAATAAAAATTTATTTAAACTTATCAACTTTAAACCCAACACACCACTGAAAGTTGGAATACAACATTTCGTAAACTGGTATAAAGATTACAAAAAAATTAAAAAATAATGTGTGGTATTTACGGGTTCACAAATAATAAAGAAAAAAATTTTGATAAAGAGTTAATCATTAAAAATATGATGAAAGCCTCTAGTTATAGAGGTCCAGATAATACCTCCTCATTTATTAATGATAAAGTTTCATTGGGCCATAATAGACTTTCCATAATTGATCTAAGTAGCAAAGCAAATCAACCATTTCATGACTTAGAAAATAATTTAACGATTGTATTTAATGGTGAGATTTACAATTATGAAAAATTAAGAAAAGAATTGGCTTTAAAATATACTTTTCACACTAATTCAGATACTGAAGTTTTATTAAAAAGTTATTTAGAGTGGGGATCTGAGTGCTTAAATAAGCTTGATGGAATGTTTTGTTTTGTAATATGGAATAAACAAAAAGATGAATTATTTATTGCAAGGGATTATTTCGGAGAAAAACCACTTTTTTATTATTTTTTTGGTGAACAAAAAAACCAAAATATTGTTTTTGCGTCAGATTTAAATTCTTTAGCCAAAGGACCATATTTCAACAATCAGGTAAGTATAGAAAATCTTACCGGGTATGTTCATAATAATTATTTTTTTGATGACAAGACTATTTATAAAAAAGTATTTAAATTCCCTAAAGGATGTTTTGGAATTTTTAAAAACAATGAATTGATAATATCTTCTTATGCTAATCAGAAAAATAAATTACAAAATACAAGAGTAGATTTTGAATATCTTGAACATCTGATTCTTGATTCAGTGAAATCAAGAATGGTAAGTGATGTTTCGGTTGGTGTTTTTTTAAGTGGCGGGTTAGATTCATCGTTGATTGCATATTATGCTTCAAAAATAAATAAAAATATTAATACTTATACATTAGGTTTTGAAGATAAGTCTTTTGATGAAACTTCAAAAGCAAAAAAAATTTCAAAATTTTTAAATTTACAAAATCAATCCTACAAACTTAAAAATGACGATATAGATAATTTAGAAAATATAGTGAATAATTTAGGTGAACCACTTGCAGACTCTTCTATCATTCCAACTTTTTATCTTTCAAAGTTTGCCAGATCAAGCTCCAAGGTTTGCCTATCAGGCGATGGTGGTGATGAAATGTTTTTTGGATATACTACCTACAATGCTTCAAAGCTTCATAAATTTATAAGTTCTTACGGTTTAACAAAATTATTTTCAATCTCAAATAATTTTATTGAAAAAATCCCTGAGCAAAAATCTAAAGTTAATTTTACATATATGTTAAAAAAATTCTTCTCTTCTTTTGAAAACTTTAAAAAAAATCCTCATTTATTCTGGAGGCAAGTAATTTTTAAAAAATTTCATTATAGAGTATTTAAACCAGAAATTAGAAATACCATTATTTCTCAATTTGAAAATCAATTTTATAACAAAAACTTATCAATGAATAATGACGACTTAATAAATAATAAATTAGATTTTGATACTTTTCTAGAAAATGATATTTTAGTAAAAACCGATAGATGCTCAATGGCAAATTCGCTAGAAGTAAGATCCCCTTTTTTAAATGTAAAATTAAAAGAATACTTAGATAGTATACCACTTAGTCAAAGATATTCATTATTTTTTAATAAAAAAATCTTAAAAAAATTAATTGGAAACAAATTTCCAAAATCTATAGTTTATCAAAATAAAAGAGGCTTTAATGCTCCCATTTCATTTTGGTTTATTGATAAATACGCAAAACTTTTGAGTGATTTAGTATACACAAAGAAAATAAATTTATTTTTTGATGAAGAATTTGTTAATTTTCTGATTAGTGAGCATATAAATAAAAAAAAGGACTATAGCTTGATTTTATTTAATATTTTAATTTTTTTGATATGGTCTAAAAGAAATTATTATTACTTATGAAAAACTATTCTTTTATAGTGCCAGCGTTTAATGAAAGTACTACTATTATAAAAGTTTGCGATGAAATTAAGGAAGTTGCTCAAAACTTATCCGATATTAATGAATTTGAGATTATTGTGGTAGACGATAATTCTCATGACGACACTTTTGCAAAGTTAAAAAATCTTAATTATGTAAAAGCTTTAAGAAACCTTAACAATTTTGGATATGGTTTTTGTTTAAAAAAAGGTATCAGAACATCAAAATACGAAAATATAATTATTTTAGACGGAGATGGGACGTATCCAATATCTAATCTTAGTGATTTATTAAAAGAATATGAAAAAGGCTTTGATCTTGTAGTCGGAAAAAGGACTGGAAAAAATTTAAATTTAACTTTTTATAAAAAGCCTTTAAGAAATATCTTAAAATTTATAGTTGAATTTTCAACAGGAGAAAAAATTCAGGATATAAATTCTGGATATAGAGTTTTTAAAAAAGAATGTATCCTAAAAAATTTAGATATTTTAAGCAATGCTTTTAGTTTTACAACTTCAATGACTATGACGTTTATATACTCAAGATTTTCAATTTCTTATGTAGATATACCATATAATTTAAGAGATGCAGAATCGAAAAGCAAAGTTAGATTGTTAAGAGACAGCTTAAGAACTTTGCAATATATTATTAAAATTATACTCTTTTTTGATAAAATTAAATTATTTGTACTTTTATCGTTTTTAACATTTTTAATGTCACTGGTTTTCTTAATTTTGTTCTTAATTTTTGATCAAATTTTCTTAAATTCGTCAGTAAATTTATTAATTACTTCTATAATTGTTTTTGCGATAGGAATGTTATCCGAATCTAGAAGAAATTAGATGATGAATGAAGACATTCTAATATCAATAATAACAATTAATAAAAATAATAAAACTGGTTTAAAAAAAACGATAGAAAGTGTTAAAAAGCAAAAATTTTTTAATAAAGAATTTATAATTATTGATGGTAATTCTGAGGATGGGTCAAATACAATAATTAATCAAAACAGAAGTTATATATCAAAATATTTATCAGAGCAAGATAGCGGCATTTCTGATGCATTTAATAAAGGAATAAAAATATCGAAAGGAAAGTGGTTAATATTCTTAAATTCTGGAGATGCATTCATAGATTCAAATACATTAAATAGAGCAAGCGAATTCTTAAGGGACAACGATGCTGATTTAGTAGTTGGAAATGTTCATATACTCAAAGATGATATATTTTTTGGGAAATATGGGGGAAAAAATCTTAACTTAAATAATTTAAAATACTTTAATAATATTCCCCATCAATCCACATTCACAAATCGAGATTTTTTTAATACTTCTGGATTGTTTGATGAAAATTATAAAATTGCAATGGATTATGAAATGCTTCTAAGGAATTTAAAGAATCAAAATATTATTCTAATTGACCAATCAATTGCCGAGGTAGAGTACTATGGTGTAACTAGGAAAAATGAGTTTAAAACATATAAATATTATAGAAATGCACAGATAAAAAATAAAGTGCAAAATAAATTTTTAATTAATATTAATTTTTTGTATATGATTTCTAAAGTTATGATTAAAAGAATTTTAGGATTAAAGTGATAATATTAGGTTTAAATATAAATCATGCAGATACATCAGCTTGTTTAATTAAAGATGGTAAAATCTTAAGTGCCTCTGAAGAAGAGCGTTATACTAGAAAAAAACATTATTCAGGATTTCCATGGCAATCGATAGAACACTGTTTATTAAACAACAAATATTCCCTTGATGATGTGAATTATATTGCTCTCAATTTTAATCCTAGGTCAAATGTGGGAGCTAAAATAAAATTTTCACTCAAAAATTTCTTAAATAAAGAAACTTTCAATAAAATTTTAAATTTTAGAAAAAAATTATTTAAACAGAGTGAGTTAAAAGAGATTTTAAAAAAGAATAATAAAATTAAAATTTTCAACATGGATCATCATTTGTGTCATATAGCTTCATCCTACTTCTGTTCAGGTTTTGATAAAGCAATAGCAATTTCAATTGATGGATCCGGTGACTTCTCTACATTTGCTTCATATCTTATAGAAAATGGAAAATTTAAATTGATTAATAAGGCAAATTACCCACATTCTTTAGGTATTTTCTATCAAGCTATAACACAATACCTTGGTTTTAATAATTATGGCGATGAATATAAAGTTATGGGACTATCAGGTTACGGAAAACCAACTTTTTATAAAGAAATTAAGGAAATAATTTCTTTTGAAAATGGAAAATTAAAATTAAATTTGAAATTTTTTAGACATCATAATGAGCCGCACCCAAATAAATGGAAAAATAATATTCCAGTTTTTGACAAACTGTATTCTAATAAGCTTAACGAACTACTTAAATGCGAACGGCAAAAGGAAGAAAAAATTTCCCAGGTTCATATGGACATTGCTTATTCTTTACAAAAAGTATTCGAGGAAATTTATTTTAAAATAATTATGCAAGCATGTCATAAATATCCGGATATAAAAAATGTATGTCTAGCGGGCGGGTGTGCTTTAAATTCACTTGCAAATGGAAAACTTAAATCTTTAATTAAAAGAAATATATTTATTCAACCAAATTCCGGTGATGCAGGAGGAGCTTTGGGAGCAGGTTTGCTTTTATATAATAAGCTAACAAATAATAAAAAAAATAAATTTGAAAAATTTAATCCCTATCTAGGTCCGTCATATAGCAATAGTGATGTTGAAAAAGTTATTAATAATTATAATCTTAAAGGCTTTAATATTGAGAAAGAAAGTGACTGTGAAAAGTATTGTAATAAAGTTGCAAAACTTATTTATGATAAAAAAGTTATTGGTTGGTTTCAGGGTAGAATGGAGTGGGGACCTAGGGCATTAGGTTCCAGATCAATAATTGCTGATCCTAGTATCCAGAATATTAAAGAAATACTTAATAGCAAAATTAAATATCGAGAAACTTTTAGACCATTCGCCCCAGTAATTTTAGATGAATTTAAAAATCAATATTTTGATTTAGATTATGAGAGTCCTTTTATGCTGAATGTAGTTAAAACGAAGGAAAAATATAAAAATTTAATACCTGGAGTTATTCATGTTGATGGAACAGCAAGAGTGCAAACAGTTAATAAAACTGATAATTTAAAATTTTATAGGTTAATTAAAAATTTTTATAATTTTTCAAATATACCAATTGTTATTAATACATCATTTAATGAAAATGAACCCATTGTCTGCAAACCAAAAGAAGCAATAGAATGTTTTTTAAGAACTAGTATGGATGTTATTGCAATTGAAAATTATATCATTTCTAGATAATCATTTTTTTTTTAGAATAATCATAGGGTGAGTTCCTAAAAAGCACATTATTTTTGGTAAATTTTTTTCAAGAAAAATAAAAATTTTAAACATAAACATTCCTATAAAATTATTTGGGAAAATTTTTTTTGTAAGATTAGATGGTAGAGATCTCCAGCATGTGATAGTTACAAAACAATCATCATTAAATTGATCCCACCATTGAAGATTATGTGCAAAAAAATATAAATTTTTTTTAACAATTTTTTTATTATTTTTAAAAAAAAAATTTATTTTCGACCATATATTATTTGGATTACTATAAACTATAATTATATTTGAATTTTTTTTTGTAACTTTAATTAGTTTTCTTACTATGTGCTTTTGTTGTTTTTGCTTTATGTGATAAAGTGTATGCATTGATAAAGAACAATCAAAAAAATTTTCCTTAAAATTGATTTTTGCAAAATCTTTGCAAAAATACATACCTTTTTTACCAAGTTTAATTTTTGCCTGTTTCAAGGCGTCTTTTGAAAAATCAACACAATATCTTTTTTTGAAATTTTTGGAATATTGCATATACTCCTTGTATTGAATTGGGCCACTAGCAAAATCTAACATTATTCCTTTTTTATTTTCGGATAAGTGTTTAATAATTTTTATACGACAAAAACTTACATATTCTCTTGCACATTCTCTGAGATCTTCCCATAAACAAGCATCTTTAGTATTTTTGCCAGAGTCTAATTTCCACCCCGAGGTATTGTAAAATTTTTTAACTGATTTCATTTTATGTTTAATATATATAATTTAAAAAAAATTAATCAAAATAATGAGATATAAAATTTTTAATTTTAAAAATAAAAATATAGATTTTACGTCAATAGTATTAATATTTATATTTGCGGTACTTATATTTAAAAGTCCAAATTTAATACAAGATTCAAAGTCTTACATTGATAATGCTTTTAAAAGACCACCAGGATATCCCTTGTTTATCGATTTTTTTCAAATTCTATTTTCTAATCAGTATTTAACTTATCTCATAATTTTCCAAACTTTTTTTGGTATGATTGGAATTAAATATTTTATAAATTTTTTTAAAAAAAAATATAAACTTTCAAAGTTTTTGCTATTTTTTTTAATATTAATATTAGGTTTCCCTTATTTGGGTGTATCAATGAGTTTAGGGAATACCATCATGAGTGAGTCAGTGGGTTATCCCGTGTTTTTAATATTTTTAATACTTTTATTTAAGAAATATATTTTTCAAGAAAAAAAAATGAAACTCGAGATTAAATTTTATTTAATATTTTTGATTCTAATATTAATAAAAAAAACATTTATTTTTTTATTGCCAATAATATTAATCTTAGATTTTTATACACTGGTAAAAATAAAAAAAATAAAAAAAATTATTGTAAATTTTTTCTTTATCACAATTGTGATTTTTGTATCAGGGTTACTAGAGAAGCTTAATAATTATAGTAAATATGATACTTTTAGTACTATATCTGTTTTTGGTTCTTCATTCGTTACTGCACCCTTTTATTTAGCATCAGATGAGGATTTAATGAAAATTAGCGGAAAAAAAAATATTGAGATTGTTAAATTTGCCAAAAAAAAATTTGAAGATGAAGGTATTAAAAGGGCAAAATATTTAGATTTATCAAACAAAAAGCAAAATTTGAAAGAATTTGCAAAATTTCAAAGAGGTCTATTTTCTGATTATTTTAATAAATATGTTTATATGCAATGGGTTTTTGAACACCCAATAAAAAAAGTCTTTTCAGAGTTAGATAATCAAGAATATAAAAAAGTTTCAAATCAGCATTGTATAGAAATTGCTGTGCAATTATTTTTATTAAATCCTATTCAAAATACTATTTTTTACCTCACAAACGTTACTTATGGTCTTGGTGGTTATTTTATTTTAAGAAATGATCTTAAAGGTTTTTATGCAAATGTGGGGTTAAATGGTTTAAATTTATTGATAATAAATTTTCTTTTTTTAATTCTTATTATATTTAAAAATTTCAATGAGAAGTTTAATAATAGTTTTTATTTAATTATTTTGATACTACATACTGTTCATATCTCAAATGTATTTGCAATTTCTCTTTTTCAACCAGTTTATGATCGATTCTCTTTTTTTTCCAATACCCTTTTTATATTCTCGATATGTTTAGTTTTATATAAATCTATTTTTTCTAAAAAAGATGGTAAATAAATATTACAAATCTTTTGATGGCTGGAGAGGTATTTTGGCACTTCTTATATGTATAGCTCATTTAAAAATAAATGGCCATCTGTATCAGTCATTTATCACTGTTGACACATATGTTTACGTTCAATTTTTTTTTGTCTTAAGTGGCTTCATAATGTGTTTAATTTATTATGATAAATTAAATAACGCTGACACATTAAAATTTTTTGTAATTAAGCGTTTTAGTCGCTTATATCCCGTGCACATAATGTTAATTATATTTTTGGTGATTTTGGAGTTGATGTTTATTAGCATGATTAAAGAGTATACATTGTATTCAAGGGATCCTTTCAGTGAAAATAAATCTATTTATGCATTAGTGACTAATATTTTTTTTTTGCAAGGAATGGGTTTTCATGATTGGTACACATGGAACACAGTTAGTCATCCAGTAAGTGTCGAGTTTTATACTTGTATATTGTTTGGGATACTTTGTTATTATTTCAAAAAATACCTTAATCAGATAGCTTTAATTTTTGTTATTATTTCATCTTATTTTTTATACGTAAAATACGATACCTTAAATAATTTTCATTTATTGTTTAGATCAATATGTGGTTTTTTTACTGGTGTTCTGTGTTTTAAAATCTTTAGAATTTTAGATAATAAATTTTCAAATGTTAATTCAATTAAGATATGGACATTTCTAGAAGTTTTATCAATTTTATTTTTACCAATTTTAGTGGGAATAGAAAAATCAAACTTAAGTTCAGTATATCTTACAATCGGCATCATAATTCCAATAGTTATTTTTGGATTTGAGAAAGGTTTAATTAGCAAATTTTTGATGGCAAGATTTTTTCAATTTTTAGGAAAAATAGCTTATTCACTTTATATGACTCACGGTATAGTTTTTACATGCATAGTTATGATTGCTAGAATTTTAGAGGGTAAGTTGGATATTACACTCTTTAAAAGAAATGATAACGCTGAGATATTAGATATTTATTTAGGAAATAATTTATTTGAGGGAGACTTTTATTATTTAATAATTATTAGTATTTCTATTTATGTAGCTTATCTAACTAATATTTTAATAGAGGAGCCAATAAAGAAAAAATTGAGAAAAAAATTATGAATTTAATTTTAGGTACTGGGATGTCAGGGTTAACAGCAGCTTATACACTTAGTAATAAAAATAAAGAATCAAAACTAATTAATACTTCAATACATTTTAAGAATAGCAACAAAATTTGGAAACATTTATTCCGTCAAAATATAAATGAGTTAAATAAAAAAATTAAATCTTCCCAAAGCAGAATGAGGGCTCATAATTGCAATATTACTTTTTCATATTCAAATGGTGGATTGGCTAATATCTGGGGTGGGGCTATTTCTGATACTGAAAGTTATGATTTTTCAGAATTTTCAGTAAATAAAGAAACCTTTATGAAATACGAAAGTATTTTAGATGACATATTTTCTATTATTTTAGGCAATAAAATAAGCATTAAGGAAAAGGTAGAAAAAAAAATATATAAAAATTTTATAGGTTACAATTTCTTTACAATAAAAAAAAACCTAAAGTTTTTAGAAAACTACTTATATCAAAAAAAAAATATTCAATTTTTAAATAACAAATTTGTAGAAAAAATTAATTTTGAAAAAAATTATATTGAGTTATATGACTTAAAAAATAATAAAAATGAAATTATTGAATATCAAAATCTTTTTTTATCATGTGGTTCAATTGGTACACCCTTGTTATTAATGAATTCAACTGAATTATATAAAAAAATTACATTATATGAAACTCAGCATTTCAGCGGTTTAGCAACATTAAAAAAAAAAAATCATAAAAGTTTTAAAATTAATTTAAGAAATAAGAAGGTATACTTGCAATTTTATGATTTAAATTTTTTAATAAATTATTTTTTAGGTACAAATCTAAACTTATTAAAATCAAATTTAAATATTGTTCAACTTTATCTTGATAAAACCAATTCGAGTAAAATTGAGCTGTATAGAGATAATGATGATTTAGTATTTGAAGGTAAACAAAATCCAAATTTAACAGATGAATATATTGACAGTTTAAAAGATGAAATTAATAACTCTCAGGATAATTTTCAAATGAAGAAAATTTTTAAGAGTGGAATTGGATCTTCTAATCACATTGGATGCAGTTTCCCAATGGGTAAGAAAAAATCAATATATTCTACTAACGAATTGGGAAAATTAGCAAACACAAATAACGTTTATATTTATGACAGCTCTTGTTTAAATGATATAGATAC
>MDTG01097407.1_pt1 | contig 10040 bp, 7 predicted proteins | sample 811421 | NCBI WGS metagenome assembly MDTG01 (sample SAMN05326645, study PRJNA326480) | marine metagenome | isolation source: seawater | place: Pacific Ocean: South East | collected 2011 | reverse complement strand
TTCTCTTATTTGTTTTTTTGTGTTTTCTCTTATTTGTTTTTTTGTGTTTTCTCTTATTTGTTTTTTTGTGTTTTCTTTTATTACCACCAATAATATTAGATTTTTCACCATATGAATTTAATGTATTCGATACACCGTTTTTGAAATTATCGAACGACACATTTAAAGATTTAACTGTATTATCACCCAATTCCTTTAATTTATTTAAATTTGATTTTGTATAATGCTTCATAGTATCAATGTCGGTTTTCATAAAATTCATTATATAATATATAGTTATAAAATTATATTATATAATAATTATCATTTAACGCCTGTGTTTGCGACTCTTACGGCTCTTACGGCTTTTGCGGCTCTTATGGCTTTTGCGGCTCTTACGGCTCTTGCGTCTTTTGCCACCAGACCGGGATTTACGACTCTTACGGCTTTTGCGGCTCTTGCGTCTTTTGCCACCAGACCGGGATTTGCGGCTCTTACGGCTTTTGCGACTCTTACGTCTTTTGCCACCTGACATACTTCTTCGTCGGCGACTACGGCTTTTCTTCTTCAAACTCTTACGGCTCTTACGTCTTTTGCCACCCGATGCGCTTCTTCGTCGGCGGCTACGGCTTTTCTTCTTCAAACTCTTACGGCTTTTGCGGCTCTTACGTCTTTTACCACCCGACATACTTCTTCGTCGGCGGCTACGGCTTTTCTTCTTCAAACTCTTACGGCTTTTGCGGCTCTTACGTCTTTTTCCTCCAACTAGACCACAACTACTTCCGCCTATCTTGGGTACTACTTCCAATAACTTATCCATTATATAATATATAAATATTTAATTTTGTATTAATTTATAAAATTTAAACTCTTCTAAATAATTCCAACGCGGTGAGCCCGCCAAAAGTTTGCGCCAATATATAAGGAGCTAAATTCTTCATGGAAGTTTTACCAACCATTGTCATAGCCAGAGTAACAATCGGATTAAAGTGTCCACCCGATATATCTTTACTTATTAGTATAGCCAATGTTAACGCAACACCTATTGCTAACGGATCTCCTAAAGCCAATACTATAAATATTATAAAGGCTGAACCCAAAAATTCAACTAGTAAATTATTCATTATATTATTCTATAATAAAATAATATAATCATAACATATTATTTTAGCTTTGTTTAATCGTATCGTATTCGGGGAAATATACCTTGAAAATATGTACGGGTACTGGAATCGCCATTTACACCCGTTTGTTGAGAATTCGACATATTGCCAAAAAATTGAGTCTTATTTACCCTTCGTTGTATTGTTTTTTTTCGAGCAACAACACTTGATGTAACACTTGTTGGACCTACATTAGAGTATGATACTTGTATTTTTTCCAGTGTTTTCATATATTATATTATAATAAATTAATTTATTATTTCATCATTAAAAATCATCCAAATGTATTTTCAGAAGAATATTTAATATATAAAAATCCATCATCATCCTTTTCGGATTCGTAAATTACATCTAAAATAGTGCTGTTGGGAAACATAACAATATCATTTACCATAAAAAATAATGATTTGTGTGATTTTAATTTCAATCGTTTTCGTATAATATATACAAAGTCCCCCATAGTCAAATTTCCAGGACATAAATATTTATGTCTATCTATATCTTCTACTTGGTTATTCAATCGTTCGCATATAATCGGTACTTTAGATGGATATTTACTCAATATTTTATTGGATTCCGCAATACGTTGCTGTATTGTAAACCTATCTTTAAAGTTCTTTTTTTTAGTATATATATTCGTTTGTCTATTGAATGTATCTACTACATTATTTATTTTTTCTTTTATTATATTTGGTGTGTTATTGTATACCTGTATACTAGTTTCTTCATATATTGATTTTGATAATTGACTTAAATTCATATATATGATTATAATAGAAATGTTTTTATTATTTCAAATAAAAAATTAATTATTAATTCATTTAAATAATTACTCAGTTATTAGACGTGGTGCTATATTCATCGTGATAAGTTCTTGAAATAGAAGCTTACAAGCGTATGGTATTTTAACGCGATTAAAATCTGTTCTATTATCGCATGTATTACATATATGTATATTTTTTTCATTATTGTATACAGCAAATAATCCACATTGTTTACAGGTGTATACTTCAAATTTATCACTCGCATTATAAATACGATCTTTTGTAAAAGCACTGGCACCATGACTAATCATACAATCACGTTCCATCTCACCAAACCTCAAACCACCATCACGCGACCTACCTTCAGCAGGTTGACGTGTTAATACCACCATGGGACCAAAAGACCTACTGTGATATTTATCATTAACCATATGCTTAAGTCTTTGGTAGAACGCTGGTCCCAAGAATATATCACTCTCTAATTGTTCACCAGTCATTCCATTGTACATTATTTCATTTCCATTTTTTTCATATCCAAGTTTAAGTAATTCATCACATATATTACGTACAGATAGATCTCCAAAACTAGTCCCATCACCAAACATCCCTAGTTCTACTAATACTTTCCCCAAAAGAGTTTCTTTTAATTGGGCTATTGTCATACGACTTGGGATAGCATGAGGGTTGATTATTACATCGGGTGTAATACCATTAAGTGTAGTTGGCATATCTTCTTGTCCTAATATTAAACCCACGGTACCTTTTTGTCCATGTCTACTACTTACTTTGTCGCCTATGTTGGGTATTCTATAGGTTCGAGTTCTGATTTTTGCGAAATTATAACCGTCACCATTTCGATGAATATAATTTTTATCTACATAGCATTCTTCGTTGACGCGAAATACTTTGCTATGATCTGTATATTTAATAACCTTTGTTTGATCATTGCGATTTTCCTTTATTGGTACAATTTTACCAATAATAATATCCCGGTTTTCTAATAAAGTATTCTCTGGTACAACACCTTTATCATTTAATTTATCATAGTTCGCAAATTTAACGCCTTTTGTTTTACTTCTATCTGCTTTACATCGTATTTCTTCATCGCCGTGTATTTTTTTATCCTCGTCTTTTTCTGTATGATATAAAGTTATCGAAAATAACCCTCTATCAATTGCGTTTTTATTTATTATTACACTATCTTCTTGATTATAACCCGAATAAGTCATAATCGCTACTATCAAATTAGTACCAGATGGGATTTTATTTAAGTTTACCATATTCATTAATCGTGTATCTACCAATGGTCGTGTTGTATATGTTTGTACATACGCTGTTTTATCCATGCGATTTTTATAATTAGTTACATACATACCTATCGCCTGTTTTGCCATAGCACTTTGATATGTATTTCTAGGGGATTGGTTATGTTCTGGAAATGGTATACAACTGGCTACAACACCAAATATAGTAGAGGGGTGTATTTCACAATGTGTATAGTTATATGAATATTTTTTGTTATTTCGATTTTCCACATCACTAATATTCATAGCTATCAATGAGTTGTTTTGCTCTTCTGGATCTATGTATTCTATTACACTATCACCATTGACATCAAATAGCATATTATCCCATGTAAAATCTTTATTTAAAATTTCTTTTGCTTTATTGAATACGTTTAACTTCTTTTCGTTGTTTATTCTATAAATGGGACGTGTTAATCTTCCCCCATCATTACATATGTAAATTTCTTTATTTCGATAATGAAATATTATACTTGTATATATATTGAATATACCTTTGAATTTTTTATCTTTTAAGAATTTATAATATTCGTATGGTTTATCAACTACCCCTACCCAACAACCGTTTATAAATAATTTTACTTTACCAAATAAGTCTTCTATTGGTGTGGAATCTTCCAATTTGGTATATGTACCATCTATAACACTCGTTATAATCTTTGTATCTGATTTAATAGTGATATGAGCTAATACGGACGTATTTTTAACAACGCCTACCGACTGGCCTTCTGGTGATTCTGCCGGACAAATAAATCCCCATTGTGTGGAATGTAATTGTCTTGGTGGTATTAATTTCCCACTTTTATCAATTGGTGTGTTAATTCGTCTTAAATGGCTTAAACTAGCAATATATGTCAAACGATTTAATACTTGAGCAACACCAACCTTTGTTGAATTTGTATTTTTTATTGCGAAATCGCCTGTCGCTAGAGCTCTTTTGATTCCATTTTCTATAGTTGTTGATTTAACAATTTTATAAATGTTTGTTTTGTTTATTATATTTAAATAATCACCGGTTGATCTCCAAGAACCGTTATTAATCTCTCTCGTAATTGATTTTTGCATATCCTTGACCAACTTATTGAAATAATTACGAAATAAATTATTCAATAATGTACCAACTAGATCTATTCTCTTATTTATATACGAGTCACGGTCGTCTATTTTTCTCCACCCATAACTTGTTTGTAGTAATTTATTTACCATTAATCCTAAGAAGTATATTTTTTGGGTTTTGTTTTTACAGTGAGGAAATAAATCATTATCTAATACATTTACAGTGAATTCTTTCTTTTTTTTATGTCCCTTTTCTTGACTCATGTTAATTGGTGTATACATAGCGTTTGATACAATATAATTCATAGATTCTTCTTGTGTTGGATACTTTGAAGCATCTATGATAGACGCTTTCAAACCAAACAACATTTTTTGTGAATATTCACTCGTTAAATTCAATAAGATATATTTACATATTGCTTTATCTGAAATAATACCAAGTGCTCGAAATAATATAAATATTGGGATAGGTTGTTTTATTCTAGGTATTTGGATAAATATTGAATGACCATAACCATTGTTTTTTGTTGAAATCATTATATTAATCTGTTTGGGAGAGATACATTTAAAATCTGGTACCGATTTTAATTCCGCCAACCATGACCATTTGTTATTATTTTTTTTGACATTATAACAGGTTATATTATTTTCTTTTGCTCTTTCTTGAGCCAATACAGTTTTTTCTGACCCATTTATTATAAAATATCCACCTGGATCCATCATACATTCACCTGTCAACTCACAGTTCAAATGGTTATATTGTTTTAACACACATATATTTGACTTCAACATTATGGGGATCTTGCCTATGTGTATTCTAGGTAATGTGCGGTTAAAATTTTCAATATGTCCATTTTTATTTATAGTTATATATATTTTAATATCCACCGTCATAGGTGATGAGTATGTGAAATTACGTAACCTAGCTTCGTGTGGATACATTAGTTTGGTTGCGCCATTGTTTTCGTGAATCTGTGGGCGAAATATTTTGAAATTTGTAAAATTTATTGTTATTTTCATGGGTTTTTCTTCATCAATATCATTTAAATTTTCTTTCTTTTCTTTGATTTTTTCTTTATCCAAATAAGATGATATTTGAACAGGGTTAAACATCTCAATTGTTTTTTTCAATTCATGGGAAATAAAATGATTGTATGATTCAATTTGATGACGAACCAAACGCTCTAATTCATTGTTTTTGAAATAAGAATGAATTAAATTCCACGATAATTTCTTTAATTTTTTATCAACATCTTGGCGATTATCGTTCATTTTTTCAAAATTTGAAAGCATATATTTCAATCATATTCTAAATAATAATTATCAATTTATTTTGTTCTTAATATATATGAATCCACCAAATAATAACAACAATAAAAACAACGATAAAAACAACGACGATAATGATAAAAATAACCCTTACAATGATGTAAGTGATAATGAAATCAAAAAAAATATATTTCTTGTATGGGGTGATTTGAATGAAAATCCAAATAAATCCTTAAAAAATATATGGGGTGAGACAAATGACGATATTGAAAACAATAAACCATCGGATTCAGATAATAATTTTGATAAAACGCAACTTCTTGACGATTTAATAAAAAAACTTACAGACGATATCATAGAAAAATCAATCTTTTCGTACAACAAAAAAAAGAAAAAATCATTTGAAGAAATTAAAAAAAAATATTTACCAGCTGATTATTTAGATACATATTCGTCTATTAATATATTTGAAAAAAATTTGAAGGATATAGATACCTTGTTATATAATATAGATGAAAAAATAAAAGAAATAAATGAGATAAAAAAAAAATACAATACAAATTCGTATTATAATAAGTATCGAAATCCATTATCAAGATCGTCATCAAATCAATTAATTGTGTCGAATCAAGTAAAAAACCCATTTTTATTTAATTATAATACAAAAAAAAACAATTCTTTGTTTAATAATAATCGTTTTAATATAAATAAAAAAACATATATACCGAATAATCACAAATTCGACTACAAACAACAACAAGTTGCGGTACGATATAACCCATTGTTTAAACGGACAAAAATAAATATACAAGTTGAAATAAACACAATCGATGATATTATAGACGTTATTAACAAATATCCTTTGAAATTTGATGTTGAATATAATATTAATATGACCGCCTTACATAATATTAAAAGTTATTTGATTAATCTGAATGATATGATCGGGATGAACCAATTGAAAAATTCAATTGTGGATCAAATATTATATTTTATACAAAATTTTCATATCAATAAAAAATCAAAAAATACAGATTTTTTACATACAGTTATATACGGTCCGCCTGGAACAGGAAAAACAGAAATAGCAAAAATAATAGGAAACATATACAGTAAAATAGGTATTTTAAATAAAAATACCTTTAAAAAAGTTACACGTTCCGATTTAGTAGCAGGATATTTAGGGCAAACAGCATTGAAAACGAAAGAAGTTATAGAACAATCTCTAGGGGGCGTTTTATTTATAGACGAAGCATACGCTTTAGGAAACCCAGAAAAAAAGGATTCTTTCGCGAAAGAGTGTTTGGACACGTTGTGTGAAGCTTTGAGTGATTACAAAGAAAATTTGATGGTTATTATAGCGGGATACAAAGATGAATTAAAGAAATGTTTTTTTGAATATAATCAAGGTTTGGATTCTAGATTTACTTGGAGATTTCACACAGACGATTATAATTTCAAAGAATTATTTCTAATTTTCAAAAAAAAAGTTTACGACATCGCGTGGACTTTGAATAATAAAGTAAAAAACTCATGGTTTGAAAATAAAATGGAATACTTCAAATACTATGGTAGGGATATGGAAACGTTATTGGCAAAAGTAAAAATAGCACACAGTCGTCGAGTCTTTTGCTTGGATGAAAGATACAAACGAAATATAAATGTTGCCGATATGAATAAAGGATTTGATTTGTTTATAAGCAATGATGAAGTAAAAAGTAGAAAAGAAGATACGAATGATTTATATAAATTAATGTATAGCTAATAAGTTATACTAGTTCGTTTTTTTTCTTGTGAAATTATACTCATGAAGAAAATATCAGTAAACCCTGCTTTTTTGAAAATTTCAAAAAAAGGAGTCAAAGAAAAAAATACAAAACAACCAAGAGAAAAATCCGTTAATTCTTTAAAACCCAATAAAATCAAACGTGATTTAATACAAAGAATAAAAGAACATAATAACAAAGCAAAAGAGAAAGAAAGACAAAAACGTTTATCCAATATCAAAAGCGATGACAACTTTGAAACTGAATTTGAAAATACACTGAATTATTTAGAACAGATAACTAAAAAAAACAAAGAGAGAAAAAGAAAGAAAAGGAATAAAACCTTGAAAACAAGAAATCACGAAAGAGACCATATAAAAAGACATGGTTCTACGAACAATATAAGTCAGTCTTCTGTTATACAATCACGCAAAATCCCTGACCCACCACCATATGGTATACTAAAAAATGGGAAAAAACCAACATACAGGACTTATAATAAAACATTAAAAAAATCTCAGAATGAATCACATGGTGATGACGCAACGATAATACCTTTGAATAATAATATATCAATGGATAATAACCCGATAAATATCGATTTTTTAAATAATATGAATATAAAAAATGAACGTGAAAAAAAATTAGATAAAATAAAAAGGAAATTTAAAAAAAACAAAAACAAATTATATACGAAAAGATTGCGACGTAGATTAACATTGGGTAAAAAAAATGGAAAAATAGGAGTTTTAATAAAAAACAATAAAACAAGACGAATAATCAAAGATGAACATAAAATTTTAAAAAAAAAGGATATATCCGAAGTAAAAAATTACTTGAAAAAACATAACTTAATTAAAATAGGTAGCTCAGCACCAGAAAACGTATTGAGAAATATGTATGAATCTGCTTATCTTTCTGGTAACGTAACCAATAAAAATGCTAAAATATTATTACACAATTGGCAAAATAGCGAATGAATTTTAAATTATTTATATAAATAATTTAAAAAAAACCCAAGAATATATTATGTATGAATACTAAAACAAGTAAAAATGATAAAAGTATGAAAAAAATGATCGATATGTATTTTGAAGAATTGAATACATATTATAAAAAATATGGAAACAAAGTAATCCTACTATGGCAATGTGGGGGATTTTATGAAGTATATACATTAAGAAACCCAACAACAAATACATTCGACATCAGTAATTTTGATGATTTTATTGAAATTACACATATGAATAGAGCAAATAAAAAACACTACATGTATCATAATGGAATAAAAAAGGAAGTATGGATGGCGGGTTTTAATTTTGACGAGAATTTATTGGATAAATGGGTAAAAGTTCTCACAGACAACGGATATACCGTTCCCATTTGGGAAGAATACATTATAGCTGGAAAAAAACCAAAAGGTAGAAAAGAAGTATATATATATTCACCAGGTACAAATTTTATAAATGATACAAAAAGAATATCAAATAATATAGCTTGTTATTTTATAGAGTCGCATTCGAAAAATAAAATAATAAAAGAAAATAATATTAGTTGTGGATGTTCAACCGTTGATATATTTACGGGAAGAACAATATTATTTCAATACAAAAAAAAACAAGAGTTGATTCATAACCCAAATATATTCAACGAATTAGAACGTTTCAATTCTATACATAATCCAAAAGAAATAATAATAATACATAACTATGAAAACGAAGAATATATTCAAGACATAATAGGATCCGCAGAATTACACACCAAACATATTCATATACTGTCATTATTGAATACAGATAATATTCAATCGCAATATGCCATAAACTGTGGTGAACAATCTTACCAAAAAAGTATTATAAATAATTATTATGAAAATGTTGATTATGATACATTTATCGAAAGCACAAGATTATCTTATAATTTCTACGCTTTTAAAAGTTTTTGTTTTTTACTCAATTTTATACACGAACATAACCCGCAATTAACAAATAAAATTAATTACCCTATATTCGAAAATTCAAGTACAAATTTAATGTTAGGAAACCATTCATTAAAACAACTTAACATAATCGATACATATAATAGCAGTGGACCATATTCTTGTGTAGAAAAGATAATGAATAAATGCTTGACAAGTATGGGAAAGAGGTCATTGAAATATAGAATATTACACCCAAATACCGATTGTACATATTTAAAAGAAGAATATAATATATTAGAACATGTTATTAATAATATTGACAAATACAACGGTATTCGAAAAAAACTAGTTAATATAAAAGATATCGAAAAATTGTATAGAAAGGCAATCTGTCAGAAAGTATTACCTAATGATTTATATATTTTTTATGAAAATTTAAAACTCATAACAAGCATTCATAATATTATAAAAACCGACCACGTTATTCAAAAGTATATAAAACTTCGCACAAATATAGATATAGTGAATACTTGTAAAACACTGACGGAATATCTGGAAAATAGTATTAACATGGAAATATGTTCCAAGATATATAACAACAAATTTGAATCCAATTTTTTTAAAAGAAATGTAAATGATGTTTTGGACGAGATAGAAGATAAAAAAATAAATGCGGACAATAGATTGTTAGGGTTTGCTAGATATTTAACCAAGTTAATAAATATAGACGACAAAAGATCAAACAACGGAAAAAACATAATAAAAATACATAAAACAGCAAAATCAGGAATACAATTACAAACAACAAAACGACGTTC
>MDTG01066151.1_pt1 | contig 10040 bp, 7 predicted proteins | sample 811421 | NCBI WGS metagenome assembly MDTG01 (sample SAMN05326645, study PRJNA326480) | marine metagenome | isolation source: seawater | place: Pacific Ocean: South East | collected 2011 | reverse complement strand
GGGGGGCATGGATGGTTTGGACTGGACGCTTGTCAGCGGCTTGGCGGAAGGCATTGACGCGGCGGCCCACCGTGCGGCCTTGAATCGGGGCATTCCCACTGTGGCTTGTCTGGCCCATGGCCTCCACGCGGTGCACCCGCGGTCCAATGCGGCCCTCGCGGATCGGATTCTGGAGTCCGGCGGATGTTGGGTGTCCGAATACCGTTGGGGGATGCCCCCGTCGAAGTACACGTTCCCAGCGCGTAACCGCATCATTGCAGGGTTGTCGGATGCCGTAGTGGTGGTGGAGTCCAATGATCCGGGGGGAAGCCTGATTACCGCCCGGTTGGGCCAGGATTATGACCGGCGCGTGTTTGCCTTGTCGCCTTCTTGGTGCTCAGACGGGATGAAGGGAAATGCGCGGTTGCTTCAAGAGCAAGTGGCCGAATTGCTTCACCAGCCTGAGGACTTGGCCCGCGCCATGGGCTGGAGCGAATGCCGGGAGCAAGACGAAGCCTCCGAGAAGGTTGAGCCTTTGCTTGAGGCATTGGACCCCTATATGGCCCGTTCGTTTGACGACATTGTGGCGGCCATGGATTGGGGCCGAAACGCCACTCGGAAAGCGCTGTTGGAAGCGGAACTCTCCGGACAGGTGCGGGCGTGGTCCGGAGACCGGTTTACTCGAACCTCGCGGTGATCAGAGGTTGCTCATGATGTCCTCGATGTCGACGATACAGCCAAGACACTGCTGATGCAATGATTCTACTTTGGCGTGGATGTCCTGAACATCGTGAAGCTCCTTGGCCATGGCTTCCACCGCTTTGAAATCTTTGTAAGCAGAGTTGAAACCAATGGCACCACAAGCGCTCTTCAACTTGTGTGCGAAGAAGGCAATTTGCTCGTGGTCTTCTGCAGCGGTGGCTTGGGCCAGGGATTGCATGTCCAAAGGGGCATTGCGGATGAAAATCTGCAGAACCTGGCGCAGGAAGGCCGGCTCGTCGCCGACGATGCGCTTCAGATGATCCAAGTCGAGGATGGCCATGGGGTCAATTCAAGGTCAGATGCGGCCAGTGAACCACTTCCATAGGTCGTTGCCATTGGCGAGCAGCATTAAAGAACCAACGAAAAGCAGCCCGATGAGTTGCCCGTACTCCATGACTTTGTCGCTGGGCTTGCGTCCGGACACCATTTCATACAGCAGGAACATCACGTGCCCCCCGTCGAGGGCGGGGATGGGCAACAGGTTCATGAAGGCGAGGATGATGGACAACAAGGCTGTGATGTTCCAGAAGCTTCTCCAGTTCCAGACCGGGCTAAAGATGCTGCCGAGGGTGATGAAGCCGCCGAGCTGTTGCGTGCCGCCGGGGCGGAACAGGAAGCGGAGTGAGGAGACGTAGTTGCTCAGGGTGGCCCAGGTTTTATCGGCCCCTGCGGCCAAGGCGTCAATGGGCCCGAATTCCCGTTCGGTGAAGGTGAACCCGTCCAGGTCCTTGAACTCTTTGGGGTAGAAGCCAATCTTGCCGTCTTCGCCCACGGCTACCGGGAGGTCGATGGCCCTCTGGCGCGTGATGGCGCCTGGGCGATCGAATTCGGAATCCTCTGGATTGGAATCCGATTCGAAGCGGTCCACGCTGAGGCTCACCGTCTGGCCGGCGTGGACGCCTAGCGCTGCAATCAGGTCGCTGAAATAGGGGGTAGGTTGGCCTTGTACGGCAAGGATTTGGTCCCCGGCCTGAAGCCCCGCTTCCTCAGCGGCGGAGCCCGCCATTACCCGGTCGATGATGGTCGGGAAGTTGATGCTGAATGGCGCGCCACCTTCCGGGATGTCGTCCTTGCGGTCGACCAGGACCTGCCCCAATTCCACCGGGAAGTCGAGGGTGGTCGCTTGCCCCTCGCGGACGACTTCGGCCGAGGTGACCTGTCCGCCAAAGACGAGGCGCTGGAAGTCGGCGGTTTCCTCCACGGATGCACCGCCGAGGGACAGCACCACGTCGCCATCCCGGAATCCGATATCCTCAAGAGGCGCGGCGAAGGAGAGGCCGTAGGGGAGGTCGTCCATGCGCAGGTCGCGGTCTCCCCAGACGAGGAACACCCCGGCATAGATGAGCACGCCGAGGATGAGGTTGACCGTGACGCCGCCCATCATGATGATGAGGCGCTGCCAGGCGGGTTTGGATCGGAATTCCCAGGGTTGGACCGGTTTGGCGAGCTGGTCCTTGTCCATGCTCTCGTCGATCATCCCTGAAATCTTGACGTATCCGCCAAGCGGAAGCCAACCGATGCCGTAGACCGTCTCGCCTATCTTCTTCTGCCAAAGGGCTCCTTTAATGTCGAAGAAGAGGAAGAACTTCTCGACCCGGGTCTTGAAGAGGCGCGCCGGGATGAAGTGCCCCAACTCGTGGAGAATGATGAGGAAGGAGAGGCTCAGGAGGAACTGGCCGGCTTTGACAAGAATTTCCATGGCGCGGAGGACAAAGCTACATCTCCGCCGGGTCGGGGTTCATTTTTAACGCCTTTTCCGCCCTTTGGCCACATCTTGCTTGCGCGGAAGCCGCCCTTTCGCACGTTTCACCTCCATGGCCACCACCTCTCCCCGTTCCAGCAAGGGAAAAAAAGCAGCAAAACAGCCCGCCAAGGACCGGTTCATCGGTCCATCGCTGCTGTTGTGGGCTGCCCTGCTGTCGCCGGTGCTCGGCATCGCCATGCTCCTCGGCATTGCCTCGGGTTCGGACCTGCCTGACACGGAGACTTTGGCCAACCCTAAGACCGACTTGGCCACCCGCATATATGCTGTCGACGGCGCCCAGCTGGGCAGTTTTTACCGCGAGAACCGGGCTGACGTGCGCTATGCCGACTTGCCGCCAACGCTGGTGCAGGCCCTCATCTGCACGGAGGATGTCCGCTTCCGCGAGCACACCGGCGTGGATTTCCGTGGCCTCGCCCGTGCCATCGCCTACCTCGGCAAAAAAGGCGGAGGCAGTACGGTGACCCAGCAGCTCGCCAAGCAGCTGTTCACCGAGCGTTACGACCGGACCGGCTTCTTCGAACGCGCCGTGCTCCAGAAACCCAAGGAGTGGATCATTGCCACGCGGTTGGAGCGGCAGTACACCAAGGATGAGATCCTCGCCTTGTACCTGAACCGCTACGATTTCCTCAACCAGGCCGTGGGCATCCGCAGCGCGGCACAGGTCTACTTCGGCAAGCCGGTCTCCAAATTGGAGCTGCACGAATCGGCCATGTTGGTGGGCATGCTCAAGAACAGCGCCTTGTACAATCCCTTGCGGCGTCCTGAACTCGTAAAGGAACGCCGTGGGACCGTGATTGCGCAGATGGTCAAATACGGGGTGGTACCTGCTGAGGCCCGGGACAGCCTCAACGCTTTGCCGCTGGGGCTGAGCTACCAGCGGGTCAGCCACGATGAGGGCCCGGCGCCCCACTTCAGGGAGCGGTTGCGTGCTGAGGTCAAGAGCCTGTTGGACGCCAAGGATGTAGATGGGGCATACCAAATCGCCAAGGCGGATGGTGCTCCCTACGACCTCTACCGGGATGGATTGGTGATTCACACCACCCTCGACAGCCGTTTGCAGCGCCATGCTGAAGCAGCGGCCAACCGGCATATTCGCGGCGAGCTCCAGGAAGATTTCTGGCGCGACCTCAAGCGGACCACGGGGCGCGGCTGGCCATTCAGCCCTGATATCGAAGAGCGGGAGCAGAAAAACATCCTGAAGCGGGCTGTGGAGCAGAGCCGCCGTTATCGCCTCGCCATGGGCAAGGAGTGCCCCGAGTGTGAACGCCCCGGTTTCTACATCGCTGAGCAAGACAGTGCCGGGCAACGGGTCCATGTTTGCCGCCCTGGGAAGGGGGGGTGCGGCCACGCTTGGCCGTTGGTGTCCCGGCGTCAATTGGACGCCCAATTCGAAGCGCCGGTAGCGACCCGCGTGATGGACTTGCAAGGCTGGGTGGACACGGTGATGTCCCCACTGGACAGCATTCGCCATCAAAAGACCTTGCTACACGCCGGCTTGATGAGCTTAGACCCCAGCAACGGGGAGGTGCGCGCCTGGGTGGGCGATCTGGACTATCAGTGGTCCCAATTTGACAATGTCATTCAGTCACGCCGTCAGGTCGGCTCGACATTCAAGCCCTTTGTGTACGCCACGGCCATCCGCTTGGGCTTGGACCCGTGCACGGAGCTGCCCAACCAGAAGACATGCATCGAGATGCCGCAAGGGCAAGATCCGTGGTGTCCCGAAAACAGTGACCTTGCCTATGGAGAGATGGTGACGTTGGAATACGCTCTGGCGAACTCCATGAACACCGTGACCGCCAAGCTGATTAAGGATTATGGGGTGGAGCGTGTGGTCGAACTCGCGCACGCCATGGGCATCCAAAGTGACATCCCGGCGGTTCCCTCCATCGCACTCGGAGTGGCCCAATTGTCCTTGCAGGAGGTCACCAGTGCCAACGCCACGTTTGCCGGGGGCGGGGTGTGGCATGCGCCGCGGATCATTCGCCGAATCGAAGACAAACGGGGCAACACCATTTATGAGCCTAGGCCCGAGATTCAGCAGGGGCTGGACGCCGCCACGGCGTACCGCGTGCTGGAGATGATGAAAGGCGTGGTCGACGGGGCGTACAATGCGGAGCTTGGCACCAAGGGCACGGGCATCCGCCTCCGAATGGACCTTGATCATCGCGACTACGATGGCTTGAAGATTCCGATGGCCGGAAAGACGGGGACGACCCAATCCAATGCCGACGGTTGGTTCATCGGCCTCACCCCGGAACTGGTGACGGGCGTGTGGGTCGGGGCCTCCGATCCGGCGGTCCGGTTTTCCACCACCACAAAGGGCCAGGGGGCGAACACGGCCTTGCCCATTTTCGGATTCTACATGAAAGACGCGTTGGCCGACCCCAACATCGGACTGACGGCGGATGACTTTCGCCCGCCGGAAGGGGCCACCCAAGCCGTGCCGTGCCGAGAGGTGCTGGAGGCACGGAGCCTTGACTTCCGGGGCGGAGGGGATGTGGACGACGACAACCTATTTGAATGACGACATGGCACTGAACAAAACGGTCCAGAATGCGCGGGAGGCCTGCGCCGGAATCGAAAGCGGCATGACCCTGATGCTGGGCGGATTCGGCCTGTGCGGCATCCCCGAGCGTAGCATCACCGAATTGGTCCGCTTGGGCGTGGTCGATTTGACGTGCATCTCCAACAATGCCGGGGTGGACGATTTCGGGTTGGGCCTGCTCCTTCAGGGCAAGCAGATTCGCAAGATGATTTCGAGTTACGTGGGCGAAAACGATGAGTTCGAGCGCCAGATGCTGTCCGGGGAGCTGGAAGTGGACTTGATTCCGCAAGGCTCCTTGGCCGAGCGCTGCCGGGCAGGGGGCGCAGGCATTCCCGCCTTTTTTACCCCGGCTGGTTTCGGGACCGAGGTGGCCAAGGGCAAGGAGGTGCGCGACTTTGATGGCAAGCCGCACATCCTTGAAACGGCCCTCACGGCGGACTACGCTATTGTCAAGGCTTGGAAGGGCGACACCGCCGGCAACCTCATATACAAGGCCACTGCCAAGAACTTCAATCCGCCGATGGCCATGGCCGGGCGGATCACGATTGCGGAAGTGGAGGAGCTCGTTCCTGCCGGCGAATTGGACCCCAACCAGATCCATACGCCGGGCATCTTCGTCCAGCGGATTTTCCAGGGCGAGGGGTACGAGAAGCGCATCGAGCAGCGGACCGTTCAGGGATGACCTCCGGTTGGCTCGCATACATCGGCCCCGGTGGGGGGGTGACCGTCGGTGCGTTGCTGGTGATTTTCATCGGCGGCCTGGTGCTGTTTGCCCTCGGCTTCATCGTTTGGTTGCGCATCAAGCGGTTCCTGCGTGGACAGGGCAAGGCCAAATGGGGCCTGAAGCTGCTGACCCAGTCGGTGGCTTTGCTGGCGCTGTTGTCCGCCTTTGGTTGGATGGCCCAGCACAGGGCCAAAAAGGACCGGGACTTCGGCGGGCTCAATGGGGTCGTGGAGGTGCTGTCGGGCTTCCCCGACCAGTTCCAGCGGTCGGTGGAAGAGGTGCAGACCCTGCCACAGACGTTCGTGCCGACCCCGGCGGACTTCACTCCGGTCAACCGGCTGAAGCAGGACGTGCTCACGCTGACGGCGTACTCCAATGATGCTGAAGGTCGGACGATTGCGGTTCGCAACCTTCGGGACGGCAAGGAGCTGCACCGCTGGACGTTGCCCGACACATTGGGCCCGCTGAAGCCCCATTGGCGGGTCCACCATCCAGTGCTGCTCGAAGACAAATCGGTGGTCAGCTTCATCACCAACCGCTCGCCCTTGTTCCGGCTGGATTCCGCGTCCAATGTGGTGTGGCGTCAGGACAGCTTGAGCTTCCACCACGCCATGAACCGCGGGGCGGACGGCAGCTTGTGGGTGTGCACCATGCGCTGGGAGCGGGGGGGGCGCCACATCGCGTACCGTGGCCGGTACCGCATGGGCGATCGGACCGTGCATTTCCTGGACAACAGCGTGGCGCGTATCGACCCGGAAACTGGCCACATCCGCGAGGTGCACTCCATGGCGGAGGTCCTTCGGGACAATGGCCTCGACCATTTGATCCTTCGGTCCGGCGATGCGCAGGACCCGCTCCACCTCAACGATGTCGAACCGGTGTTGCGCGGATCGGAGCACATGGAGGTTGGGGACCTGTTCCTGAGCTTCCGAAACCTGCAATGCGTCCTGCAATTCCGGCCGACCACCGGTGAAGTGGTGCGGGTCATCGATGGCCCACTGGCTGCTCAGCACGACGTGGACATTGTGGACGACAGCACGCTTGTAATCTTCAACAACAACGTCCAGGAAAACAACGGGGTCTACACCAACAAGGCGGACAAATACCCGGTCTCCAAGGATCAGGTGGAGCTGGCGCATTACCACAGTCAGATCACCCGGGTCGACCTCGGGACCGGGCGGTTCACCCCCCTCTTCACCGGGTTGATGGCGGAGCAGGGCATCATGACGGCGAGTGAAGGCCTGCAGGAGTCGCTGCCCGACGGTCGGTGGTTCCTTGAAGAGCAGAATTCCGGAGAACTTTGGGTGGTTGGACCGGAGGGTGTTCTCTACCACGACGTGCATGCGGCCCACCACGACGGCCACCATCACTTGCCGAACTGGACGCGGGTGTTGCCGGCCTTTCCCTCGCCATGATCGTCACGGCCAGCATTCTCGTGTCCAGCTATGCCGGCTTCTACCTGCTCCGCCGCAGGCTGGATGTCCTGTCTAAGCTTGCCTTGAGAAGCGTGCACTTGCTGGATGGCTTGCTTGAGTCCGGGGATGAGGACGAGAAGTTGGAGGCGTTGGAGGACCGCACCTTGCACGTGTTGTTGTCCTTGCTGGGATTGTTGGTCTTGGCCCTCGCCGTCGCATTGATCACGGCGGCCATGCCGTGGGCCGTGGGTCAGGGATTGGGCGTACCCGACGCGATGTCCGCCTTCGGGACTTGGACCGGCATTCTGGCGCTGTCTATTGGGGGCACCCTCAGTTTCGTGTTGCCCGAGTGGAAGCGTTCGGAGGGGGCTTATTCGCCCCTAGACCAGCTGCTGCACCGCATCGCTTTGGACCACCCGACGCTGCATCGGTGGCTCCACGACCGGGAAGTCCGTCGCTGGCGCACACGCGGCGGGGAGCGGGAGCCACTTTTTCTGCTCGTCACCGGCCTCGCCCGAGCCGGGACGACCAGCCTGCTCCAACGGTTGGTGGAGACAGGGGCATTCAGCAGCCTCAACTACGCCAACATGCCCTTTGTGATGGCGCCGGGCACCTGGCGCCGGTTCTATAAACCTAAAGTGGGCGAACTCGAGGAGCGCAGCCATGGCGATGGCATCCTTGTGGGTGCGGACTCCGCCGAGGCGTTGGAAGAGCCGTTTTTTCTCGCCCACACCGGGGGCGCATTCGTGGCGGAGGATCACCTCGTGCCGCATAGGGTGGACGCCGAATTGTACGGCCGTTACCTCGACTACCAGGGCCTCGTGCGCAATCCGGGAACGACTTATTTGGCCAAGAACAACAACGCGCTGTTGCGCTACCCGTCGCTGCGGGAGCATAACCGGGATTTCACTGCCGTGTTGATGTTCCGCGAACCGCTGGCCCATGCGGCTTCCCTTTTGGACATGCACCGCCGGTACACCGCCATGCAAGACGGTGACCCTTTCGTTCGGACCTACATGGACTGGCTTGCCCACCACGAGTTTGGAGGCGGACAGAAACCGTTCCGCTTCGGCAGCGCACCGGCATTGGGTGACCCGGAAACGCTGGACTACTGGTTGGACCGGTGGACGGATTACTACCGACACGCCCTGACGGTGGACGGCCATCGGCTGCTTTTGGTCTCGCATGCCACTTGGAGCGCGTCCCCGACGGCGGTTCTCAAAGCGGTCTTGGCCGAGACGGGCATTGAGGCGGAGCCGCCGCCGATGAAACCGCACACCCGCAAGCGCGACGTGAGCGACACCCCGGACCCGAAGCGCCTCGAGGCGGCGCGGGCTGTGTACAATCAGCTCTTAGAGCGGGCTTTACATTTGGATTGACTCATGTTGGATAAGAATGGCATCGCGCGGCGCATCGCGCAGGAACTCCGAGACGGTTGGTACGTCAACCTTGGCATCGGCATCCCCACGCTGGTAGCGAACCACATTCCGCAGGGCATTTCTGTGGAATTCCAGAGCGAGAACGGGATCCTCGGCATGGGCCCCTTCCCGACCGAAGCGGAGGTCGACGCGGACCTGATCAATGCGGGCAAGCAGACCATCACTGCGTTGCCCGGTGCCGTCTATTTCGACAGCGCGACCTCCTTTGCGATGATCCGTGGCCAGCACGTCCAGCTCACGGTGCTCGGCGCCATGGAGGTGAGCCAGAGTGGTGACATCGCCAACTGGAAAATTCCGGGTCGCATGGTCAAAGGGATGGGGGGCGCCATGGACCTCGTGGCCTCGGCTGAAAACATCGTGGTCGCCATGATGCACACCAATAAGCGTGGGGAGTCGAAGCTGCTGCCGGCGTGCAGCCTGCCGCTGACTGGTGTAGCGTGCGTCAAGCGGGTGGTGACCAATCTCGCAGTCCTCGACATCCGTGACGGGGCGTTCCACTTGGTGGAACGGGCGCCGGGAGTTTCGGTCGATGAGATCCAGTCCGCCACGGCGGGTGCCTTGGTCGTCCCGGCCGATGTGCCGGAGATGCAGCTTTGATCAGTCGCAGACCAGGCCGAACGCCCCCAGCAATGCCAGGACATCGGCGACGTTCACGGTACCGTCGCCGTTGATGTCGGATGGACCTGAGTTGACCGTTCCGAAGTCTTCGAGAAGTTGGAGCAGGTCCGATGTGGCGACAAGCCCGTCGGAATTGATGTCCACACCCTCGGGACAATCCGGACTGGCTTCACATGGAGTTTCGGCCCCGGGACTTTGGAATGCTGCTCCAAAGACCTCTTCGTACGCTTCCGTGCCATCGTCGAGGAGGACATGCAACTCAAGGTTCAGGGTTCCGCTCAAGCCGCCTTGGCCTGGCGTCGTGAATTGACCCAGCAGTTTCATGGTGGATGAGGTGGGCAACACCGAAGGCATTCCCCACCTGAACCAGCCCTCGCCGAGGGTGGAGTCCAATACAAGGGCATTTTCGGCCATGAGGGAAGGCAGGTCGGGCAGGGTGCCGTTCTCAGGAAGTAACAAGTGGTTGAAGGGTTCGGGGTTGTCTTCTGGGGCTTGATCCAGTGCCCACCAGGACGATTTTTCGAGGGTGGGAAAGAGGAACATGAAGGCCGTTAGGAGGTCATGAGCAAACCCATCGGCTACAGAGGAGATGAAAAACCCATCTGGTGCGCAGAGCGTCAACGGGTGGTCAGCGTCCCCCCAAACAGAGCGGATGTTGACGTTGGGGTCTGTGACTTCGGCATACAAGCGGTAGGTGATGGCCCCAGTAGCCAAGGTGTCCATTCCATCTGCCAGGTCTTCAGAAAGCGTGTCGATGGGCTCGAGCACGAGGCCGAGGAAATATCCGGAT
>MDTG01053307.1_pt1 | contig 10040 bp, 11 predicted proteins | sample 811421 | NCBI WGS metagenome assembly MDTG01 (sample SAMN05326645, study PRJNA326480) | marine metagenome | isolation source: seawater | place: Pacific Ocean: South East | collected 2011 | reverse complement strand
GTTATTAGGATCAGCATTTAATTTATTCTCAATATCTCCTAATGATGAGAGATCATCTTCTTTATTAAGATTTTCTATAAATTTTTTAATTTTTATTATTTCTGGATCATTCAATATTGACTCATCAAGTGAATTCATAAACTCTTGAACATCATTAAATTTTTTAAGTTGGACCATACATCTTAAAAGTCCAGATATAATTTTTGGATTTCCAGGATCCAATGATATTAAATTTTCATATATTTTTTGAGCATCTTCATATTTTAGATCTTTAAAAAGTTGTTCGGCATCCTCTAATAGTTTAGGGATCTCGTTGCCAGGCATATTATCAATTAATTTATCAATCATTGCTTCAATTTTGCTTTCTGGCTGAGCGCCTTGAAAAGCATCAATTGGTTTCCCATCAACGAAGCCGTATACTGTTGGAATTGATTGAATGTTTAACTGTGCAGCAATACCTTGGTTTTCATCTACATTAATCTTAGCGAGTATTATTTTCCCATTTTTTTTATTTACAACTTTTTCAAGCAAGGGGGTTAATTGTTTACATGGTCCACACCAAGGGGCCCAAAAATCTACTATAACTGGGATAGTTTTTGATTTTTCAATAACTTGATCAATGAATTGGTCCTGGCTAATATCTATAATACTCATATTTTTTAAATAATTACTAATTTATAATTTTCAATGATTATTATAACATAAATTTTTTTCAAAGATTAAATGGCATCAAATATAAACTCATTACTTCAACAGGGCTTACGTAAGTTTAATGATAAAAATTTTGAAGAATCAAAAAAAATTTTTGAAAAAATCATCTTTCTAGATAAAGATAATTTTGATGCCCTTCAGGCACTTGGCGTTATATTTGGTCAACAAGGAAACCATAAAATAGCAAGCGAACACTTTTTACAAGCTTACAAATTAAAGCCTAATAATATTTCCGTTAATTTAAATTTAGCTAATTCATTATTAGAAATAGGCGAAAATGAAAAAGCTATTAATTTTTATGATTATGTAATTAAGATTAATCCAAATGTATCTACAACCTGGTGTTTTAAAGGAATAGCCTTAAAAAATTTAAAAAATTATGATCAAGCCATAAATTGTTTCAAACAATCATTGTTAATAGATAAATATAATGAAAAAGCATATTTTAATTTAGGATCGGTTTATAGATCTATAAAATTATTTGAAGAAGGAGTAAGCCTTTTTGAGGCAGCTCTTAAATTATTCAATTCACCAAATATCCTTGAGGTAATATATACAAATCTTTCAAACTTATTCTTAGATATTAAGGGTAGTCAATTTGGCGAAGACTATAGCGTCGTTAATAATTATGCTCAAAAGGCATTAGATATTAATCCTCAAAATTATATCGCACTGAATAATCTTGCTATGAGTAATTTATTTGAAATGAGACATGAGTCTGCAGCAAATCAATTAGAAAATGTTATTTCTATAAAGCCGAATTTTGCTGCGGCTCATAGAAATTTAGGTAGTTTATATAATCACCTTGGAAAACAAAAATTAGCAGAAAAGTATCTTAAAAATGCAATTCAACTAGAACCTGAGGATGTTTCTAAAAATTTTTTGTTGTCCGAGGTTTTATTATCACAAAATAAATTTTCAGAAGCATGGAAATATTACGAATATCGATGGGTAGATACAGGTGATCAGGCACCAAAAGTCAAACCTAACTTTACTAAACCTACCTGGAATTCATCAGTCGGATTCAATACCAGATTAGTTATTTGGGCTGAACAAGGCTTAGGAGATATGCTTTTATTTTCTTCAATTATTCCAGAATTAGTAAATAAATTTACTAAAGTTTTCCTATTAATTGATAAAAGACTATGTGAATTAGTAAGCAATTCAATTCCCAACCTCGAAGTTATGGATTTTTCTGTTCCTATTACAGAAGATTTTTTTGATTATCAAATAGCTTTATGCTCTCTAGGTTTGTTTTTTCGAGATAATGTAGATAAATTTTATGTTCAAAAACCACTTTTAAAAATTAAAAATAAATTAAATATTGAAAAAAAGAAAAAATATCGATGTGCTATATCATGGCAAAGTAAAGGGGGACTTAAAAGTGATAAAAAAAATATTAATTTAGAAGCCTTAAATGAAATTTTAAAAATTAATAATATTGAGTTTTTTGATATCCAATATACCAATGATACGATTGAAAATATCGATTATAAAAAAAGAAATAATATCGATTTTAAAAAGCCACCAGGTTTAGACATTTATAACGATATCTATGGTCTAGCACAATTTATAGACTCTTGTGATTTTATAATATCTACAAGCAATACTAACGCTCACCTCGCCGCTTCGTTGGGTAAACCGACTTTTCTATTGCTTCCTAAAGAGTATGGGAGATTATGGTATTGGGATAATGATGAAGCCAATAATTTGTGGTATCCAACTATTTATAAATTCAATCAAATTCAACAGGGGGATTGGTCTAGCCCCATATTAGAATTATCAAAACATATTAAAGATAATTATTCTTAATTAGATATTTACTGAATGTATCCAAAAATTTTTTTAATTTCTTCAATTGAAAAAATCCTATTTTTAGAGGTATCATTCCTATGACTTGCATATAAATATTCATTAATTGATTTTATTTTATTAAAAAAAAGTTTTTTTTTATGGAAAAAATTTTCATCTTTAAAAACTTCATTATACAAATTTATATCAAACTTCGAATATTGCTTAATTAAATTTCGTCCATTATCATTAATTTGATATGAAAATTTGTAATCATATTTTTGCATTTTATTATAGATAACATTTGGCATTCCAATATAAGAAATTAAGACTTTTGTAAATAGATCCCATTGATCGAAAGAACAATATAGCCAAAAATTTTTTAAATTTTTCTTTGCTAATTCAAGATGTATATTAGAAACTCTAATATTTGAATGAGCAATATTTGATAATAAACGAACTGTGATATTATCTTGAAATTTTTCATATTGACTCATTAAAAAGTTTTCCAATTTATAATTTTCAATAGAAAAATTATTTTTAAAAGCTTTAAATTTATAATGTGATATTTCTCGATTAAATGGATTTCTGATTATTGTTATTTTTTTTATTTTTTCAATATTTTGTTCATCAAAAGTAGATTCATTTAAATGGCCGGAAATAAAAATTTTATTTTTTTTTAACACATTTTTTTTAAATGCCGAAACATTGTATTCATTTTTTAACCTAATATATTTAACAGAATTAGATATTTTTGAATATTGTTGAACTATATTATCAATAGTTGTACCACCAGATTTTGGGATATGAAGGAAAAAAAATTTATAGTCCTGTTCTTCTATTTCTATTGGTCTTATTAAAAAAGAAGAAGTTTTCTGTAAATTCATAAATTTAGATTACAAATATAAAATTCATTTAAATTTAATTTTATAAAAATATCAAAAAAAATAAAATGCAAATAATATTTTCTGAAAAAGGTTTATTTATTGTCAATCTTGTAGACTTAGCGGTTATAGATACAAAAAAGATTTTTCTATATTTACGATTTTGTAGTTCAGTAATTTTAGGAGCTCATACAAGAAAGTATTTCTGAAAAATAAATATAAGGAAATTAGTACGAAAAACAGACAATAAGTAATGAGTGTCAAAAACCAATTCCAAAAATTAATTTAAATTTGAATCTGTGTATTGCCTTGATTTTCCAAATATATATAATGCAAACGCATTTTGTGTTTCTATAGGTTTGTTCAGCTACAATACCCAAGTGGTTTTGTTAATAAAGCCAAATAGAATCAACACTAAGCGGGCGTAGCTCAGGGGTAGAGCGCAACCTTGCCAAGGTTGAAGTCGAGGGTTCGAATCCCTTCGCCCGCTCCAAAAACACTGTAATCATTTAATTTTCGAAAACTTTTGCAATGCACCGCAATGCACTAAAATTTAATTAATTATTTTATTTGAGAAATATGTATCACCATCAATTAAATTGATCATTTTATAATCTAATGATTTTAAAAAGCTATGAACTTCATCATTGTTTTTTTCCCAAATTTCAATTTGAAGAATGCACCAGTTATTAATCAAAGTACTCTTTAAACCATTTAAAACAAAAAACTCAAAACCTTCTACATCAATTTTAATTGTCAGGATTTTGTTTTTGAGTTTTAAAACATCGTCTCCTTTTTTGATTAATACACTTTCACCTTTTTCATTATTTTTAGATACAGAAAAACCAGAAGTTTGAAATAATTCACCTTTAGTATTTGAATTACCTAATAACACCTCTTCTTTTTCACCTAATCCAAAATTCGAAATTTGAATATTGTTTAATTTATTTTTCTTAATATTCTTCTTTAAAAGTTTGAAGTTTCTACCATTTGGTTCAAAGGAATATATTTGCTCAAACCGATTAGATGACAGAATTGAGTAGAAACCTATGTTAGCGCCAATATCTATTAAAATATCTGAATTAATTTTTTTGCTAAAAAGATGTAATTGATCCATTCTTTTCTTTTCATATTCTCTAATAAAGTATGTTTTTCTCTCAATACTTTCACGTATATCTATTTCAAAAATAAAATCATTAATTTTCATGTTAATTTGGTATTTACCAATTAACATAAAAAATCGTCTTACTATGCTAGGATATAATCTTTTTAGTATGGGGATATCTAACAAATTCATTAATTTGATAGTATAGCCCGGCAATATAGTTGCAATATAGTTTTGATGAAATATTTTAATTTATTTAAAAAAAACGAGTGAGTGATGAATTCGAATTCCTTTGACCGCGCCAAAATAAAATAACTCAAACTTAATCAAATATTTAATAAAAAAACTAGATTAATTCTGTTTTCAACAACTTTGAAATTTAATATTTTAGCGTAGATCAAAGTTTGATTTATTTATTTTTTGAAGTAAAGTTCTTTCCCAAAACCACCTACAATTTTGTATTTTAGGTTTTCTAATATTTGAACAAATTTCTTTACATATAATAGTTCCTTGTTATTTCTTCTCGCTGCTTCAATACATAAAACAGGATTATTCCTATTTAATGTATCTACAGAACCTTCGATAACTTCTAACTCATGAAATTGAACATCAATTTTTATATAATCTACGTTTTCAATATTTAATTCATCAAGTAGAATCTTTTGGACACTAACTAATTTTAAATTTTCTATTTCTGATTTCATTTGTGTAAATGAACTTGAGCCGATATTTTGTTCGTCAACAAAAAAATTTTCAATTGACTTTTCATTAGATAAAGCACATTCGTATATTTTATAGTTTGTAAATTCATTTAAATTGGCTTTTAAACATTCAATATTATCTGTGTATGGTTCAAACAGGAAAACATGATCAAATTTTTTACACATACCTTTTGACCATAATCCTACATTTGCGCCTATATCTAATGCATTGCGATTATTATCTAAATATTTAAAAGAATTCTTTCTATTTAAATGCTGATATTTAATTTTATCTCCTTCCATATCTTTAAAAAGATTAATAAAATACTCTTCTTTATCAGGGAAATACCAACCTTTATATTTTTGCATAATTATTTGATTAAATTTTAAAAAGTATACTTAAATTTATCCAAATCTTCTTCAAAATATTTTTTCACAAGTTTTTTTGTTTCATCATTATAGAATTCTCGATAATAATTATTTTGCCCCGCATATCTTTTCCATCTATTTTTGTGACCAATTTTTATTCTTATTTCTTTTGACTCTAAGAATTCTTCAATTTCAAACTTATTTTCTATTTTAAAGACTTTATCAACCCCCTTAGCCCACACCAACTGAGAAGTTCTATGATCAAACCCTCCCCAATTATCATTTGGAAACTCAAAATCTTTTACAAATTTCTCTAAGCTGTTAAATTTTTTAAGTAATTCACTTACATTATCAGGTTCAAACCATTTAGATAATTTGAATGGTCTTATAATAAATCTATACATACTTATCATTCTCTCATAAGGATTTCTAACTACACAAAAACTAAATCTTTTTTTTATAACCTCATTATTTTTTTCTTGAAGTTGTTGAAATGTTTGGTGGTTTTTTAAACCAAAATGATTTTCTTCAACACAAGTTTTTGATAAAGCAACTTTAATGCTTGTTCCTGCTGATTTAGGTATATGAATAAATATTAAATTTTTAGATACAAAGGTCACTTACTTTTTAAAAACTTTTTATGTTTAAAGATTGAAAATTATTTTTCCAAAAAAGGTCTAAAATCAAAAAGCTCATTATTAAACTCTCCAATTATATTCATATATTTTCTATAAAAGTCTGTTTTACTTCTTTTAGTTACACCATGAATTGATAAGGGTGAATTTAGAAAGACAGCAAGTCTGTTTTCCTTATATTCGATCTCCTCAATTAAATTTACTTTTTCTTCTCTAACTCTTGCTTTGCCGTAAAAGCTTGGCTCTCCAATAAATTTATGAGTAGTTAAACTACCACCTGTTGATGTATCTTCTTTATCTCTCATATAAAATAAAGCTGCGTAAAATTCTTTTGGATTATCAAGATGAGGTTCAATTACTGATGTATCTCCACTAGTAGGTGTATTAATTACAAACTGACAATCAGTATTGAAGAAAGCATTATCTCTAAATCTGACTCCAGTATTGTTTTTATTGGGTAATTTATCTTTATCCACTTTATAAATTTGTTTTATTGACTCTAAAAAAATATCATATAGTTCTGAAGTAAATTCATAACTAGTATGATATTTAATAAAATTTTTCCAAGTATCGCTTATTTCAATATCTCCTAGCGCATTGGCTGCATCATATCTATAGGCAGTATTTTCTTTGTAATCATTAATTCCTCTATTTTTTTCTATTATTTTTTCATATGCGGGGAATGAGTCGTTTAGCTTTTTGTATAAATCTTCTGGTAAGGCATTATCAATTATAAAGTATGGATAAGGATCGCTTCTATATTGAATATTTTGTTTATTTTGCAAAACACTATACATTTGTATTAAAATAAATGTTTTTGGTAAATTTTCAAAATAAATCATGACTTTTAATTACATAGCTGCAAAGAAAGTTTTTGATTGTAAGTTTTTTATTGAAGACAAGTCTCCAAATGCGATTGATATTGGCGTTCAAACACCAACAATCAGAAGAAACACTATAGAAAAATTTATAAATATTGAAAACTTAACTTCTAAACAAGATTACTTTTACAAACAAATCATGAATCTAGAGAATTTTACAACAAAAGATTTTTTTTTAGCTTTGGGATACAATGACTACTGCTCGATTGATATAAACGGTGCTGAAAATAGTCTTCAATTTGATTTAAATTATGATTTATATGAATTTTATAACTTTGATAAGACCTTTGATTTAGTTGTAAATAATGGCACGGGGGAGCATGTGTTTAATCAGTATTCTCTTTTTAGAAATATTCATCAACTAACCAACAATAAAGGTATTATGTTACATATTTTGCCTTTTATAGATTGGATCAATCATGGCTTTTATAACTTTAATCCAATATTTTTTGCAGATCTTGCCGCATCTAATAATTATGAAATTTTAGACATTACTTTTGCAAACAGAAACGGTGCAGAATTAAATATTAAAAATAAAAAATCAATTCAAGTTGTATTTGAACAAATTAAACCAGATTATGATAGTAATTTTAAAAAAATTATAGAAAAAACAAAGAATCAAATTGGTGAAAATATATTTATAGTTGCTGTATTAAAAAAAAATAGCAACAACCCTTTTAAAGTCCCCCTTCAAGGAAAATACTTAAAAGACATCTCTAATAATACTGATTATTCTACTCAAGGCTCAGGAAGTGAGTCTTCTTTTGGTCAAGAAATGGATAGTATTAAAAGAGTAAAATAATCATTTTCACATCACACCTTGACGGGCGAATTTTGCAATCATAAATATCCAAATACCAAGAATAGGTAATATTATCCAATATTTTGATTTTCTTTTTCCATATAAAGTGACAAACGAACACTTAGGACATTTTACTTCATTAACTGAAAATTTAGCTTTACATTCAAAGCACTCGTAATCAATTTTATTTTTTCTGATTTCTTTTTCTAATTTTGAAATTTTAATGCTTGAATAGTAGCCATATAAAGCAATACATAGAAATGCAAGAGCTAATAAAAAACCGCCCATTATAAATTTATATTACTGAAATATGCTTTAAATTCATCAGTAAAAAATTCAGACAGTCTCCATTGAGAATTTGCTGCTGTAAATAAAAGATTATGATTTAGTTTCCGATCTTCTATATTATCAATATTGCTCGAGTCCCCAAAGCTAGGATGTGTAAAATAAGCAGGTGTACCCTCTGAGATGCTCATAAATCCTGCAGTTGATTGACAACTTACAAAAGCAAATGCCTTTTTCATTAAACTTTTTAGGGGAATATCTGAAAATTTGTTATGCACAATGACTTTTCTGTCGGTTAAACTTTTTAATTTATTAAGAGTTTCTTGAGTCCAGTTTGGCATGTTCAAAAATTTTAAAATATGTTCAGAGGGCTCAGATAAAATTATTATTTCACCTTTTTGATTTAAATCTTTTAAATCTATGTTGAGCTTATTAAATCTAGTTGGATCAGAGTTTTGGTAATTCGCCCTAAAATAAAAATCATTATGAATTAATCTAAAATATCCACTTAAGGCACTTACAACTGTAATTTTATTTCCAGAAAACTTTCTTGCTGATGCATTAAAATACCCATGGTCAATATAAATATAATTTTTGGATTTTTTAAAAATATCTCCAGTACCTCTCAAAATTCCATAAGATGTAAAAATACATTGATTATTGTCTTGATAATTTTCTATACTTTGAAAAGTGAGGCTTTGACTTTTTGCTAAAAATTGAGTGACTATTTGGTTTACGTAATGATCGGTGTAAAAAACACAAGCTTTATTCATAAATTAATGTATTAGCTTTTCGTAGTCTTCTGATGACGATTGACCTTCTGTTTTTCTTTGCGGGCCCTTTAGATGATCGAAAAATTCATCTAGACCCGTATTGATGTATACATGTTCCTTCTCATTCCCATCACCAGAAATATCCTTAAATTTTGTTTGAAATTCATTTTGGAACTCAACTCTTACGTGATCCCAGATAAAACTATCATGCCATTGATCTAGAGAAAAAATTTCTCCATTTTTATATATTTCAATCATTCTGTTGATATATTCTCTTGTTTTTTTCTGATTAAGATTGAATCCTAAGAAGCCACATTCTGAGTAAGCATTTTTTCTCCCAAGATATGACATTACTTCATGATCATCTGGAAGGAATTTTATTAAATCTAATGGTTCAAATGGTTTTTTGCATCTTAGATCAGCATCCGTCCAAATCAAATAATCTAAGTCATCCGGTATATAATCCAATGACTGGTGTATAGAAAAAGGCTTAAAAGAAAATCTCACCGCGTCATATCTATAATCAGGCCTAAAGTTTATTTTCTGTTGACCATCCTCTAAAAAAATTTTTATTTTTAAACCTCTAGCCTCATGAAGTGACCCAAATTTTTTTAAAAAAGTGCTATGGTCCTCGCTCATCAAAGGACAGATGATAATGTTTTCACTTATTTTTAATATTTCTTCAGGATAGACTCCTTCAAAAATAATAAATAGTTGAATTTCTTTTGATGCAAATTTTGCAAATTCCTCTAAAAATCTTTTTCCGTAAAAATCATAGAGCTTTTTGTTCATTGTAGATACAAAAGCTACTTTCATGAAAATATTTATATTTAAATTTTAGTATTCATCATTTGGTTTAAAGTATCTTTCCAAATTTGATGATAGTCGCAAAATCTATAATTTTCGAACCATGGACCACCCTCAGTATAATGAATAGCACTGGGAGCGCCATCCTTGGGCTCTGTGTACCAACCTACCAACCAATTCCAATCGTGAGGGATTGAGCCAATCTCATCATCTTTTAACCAACTAAATCTGTGCAAGTATTTTCCGGTTGTATCAGGGTTATTAACTAAATCTTTATTTACTTGTTTATTTGATGG
>MDTG01314545.1_pt1 | contig 10041 bp, 8 predicted proteins | sample 811421 | NCBI WGS metagenome assembly MDTG01 (sample SAMN05326645, study PRJNA326480) | marine metagenome | isolation source: seawater | place: Pacific Ocean: South East | collected 2011 | reverse complement strand
GTCGACTATTTTAAGAGAATTATTTGTTGATTTTGAAGATCCAAATTACCATAATATATTAACTAATTCTTTTTACACAAATCCTACATATAGAATACCTGCTTCAGTGATTTTAGATGGTGTTATACACGACAGCGTAGGTGTGCGATATAAAGGTAACTCTACTTTTGTTTTACCAAATGATAATGGAAGCCCTAAGGTTCCTTATAATCTTGATTTTAATTATTGGATTTCGGGTCAACAATTAATGGATTACAACAAGGTTAAGTTAGCTAATGCTTGGTTAGATCCAACCTTTTCTAAAGAATATCTCGCTTCTACAATTTACAGAAAGTATTTACCGACTCCTCAAGTAAACTTAATGAAATTGAATGTTCAAGGAAATTATTTGGGATTGTATGTAAATACAGAATCTATCAACAAACAATTTATTGATAAACATTTTGATGAAAAATCGGGAGTGCTATTTAAGTGTGATCCTGTTACCGTTTTTGGACAGCCCGCACCTCCTGGACCAGCCGAGCCAAATTTAAATTGGCTTGGATACGATACTACTCAGTATTACAATAGTTATATATTAAAGTCGGATTATGGTTGGGAAGAATTGGTTGAGTTAATAGATATTCTGCATAACAATCCTGATGATTTAGATAGTATCTTGAATATTGATAGAGTTTTATGGGCATTTGCTGTCAACAGTGTGATAGCTAATCTTGACACATATAATGGCTGGTATATTCATAATTTTTATCTATACAAAACTAAGGATGGTTTGTTTCAAATGATTCCTTGGGATTTGAGTGAAAGTTTTGGAGGAGCATTAATGGGGAGCGTATTTTCTAATCCTAATGATATTTACCATTTTGATCCATTTTTTGGCAATACAACTAGCCCGCAATCTAATCCATTACTCTTTACTTTGTTAAATAAAGATTTATATAAAAAACAATATACAGCACATATTCGTACAATTATAGAAGAATCTTTAGACACCGCTTTTTTAAGATCACAAGTGGAAGAGTTACAAAGCTTAGCTTATTCAGCTGCAAATGCAGATTCATATAAAGTTTTTAGTATGAATGAATTTTCTAGTAATGTTGAAGATGCCTTTTGGAGTTTTAATGTTTGGTGGGGTTTTGCTGGTATATTCGAAACTATCGATGTTCGTAAAGATTATTTACTTAATTATCCAGAAATAAGTGAGATTCCTCCAACCATTGATAATTTATTGGTTGCTGACAATTTAGTGACAGTCGAGGTTTTTAACACTAACAAAGTGGAGTTAATGGCTACGATTAGTGAATATAACTCTAAGTTTACCTCATTCAACATGAATGATGATGGTAGTAATGGAGATTTATTTGCAGGAGATAATATTTATTCTTGTGAGCTGCCATTTTATAGTCAAGGAGAAGTTGTGAAGTTTTACGTGCGTGCGCAAAACGACGATGCTATGCAATTAAAACCTCAAAGAGCAGAATATGAGTTTTATATGTATGCGCCCGCTTCAGTAGATGTTCACGAAGATTTAGTTCTAACGGAACGAAAACTCATTAAAGTAGTGGATATTTTAGGTAGAGAAGTTAAAGGTGATGTCTACAATACTCCTTTAATTTATATTTTTAATGACGGAACTATAGATAGAAAGATAAAGGTTAAATAAAATAATGAAAAAATACTTTCTATTGCTATTGTTGTTTTTATATTTTGGGGTAAAAGCTCAACAACAATATACTATTAGTGGTTTTGTACAAGATGCATCAAGTGGAGAACAGCTGCTTGGCGTGAATGTTGTTTGGAAAGATAAGATGCAAGGAACCACAACAAACACATATGGTTTTTACAGCATAACACTTCCAGAGGGAGATCTTGAGTTAGTTTACTCTTATATAGGTTTTGAAAAAGTAGTTAAGAAAATTAATTTGCAAAAAGATTTGCGAATTAATATGGAACTTAAAATGATTTCTTCAGAAATTTCTGAAGTTACTATTTTAGGAGAAGAAACAGTTGTGGATCGCACACAAACTTCAATAGTAGAGATTCCGGTACAGCAAATAAAGAATATTCCCGCATTATTAGGTGAAGTTGATGTATTGAAAGCGATTCAACTCTTGCCAGGTGTGCAATCTGGAGGAGAAGGAAGCAGTGGTTTTTATGTAAGAGGTGGAGGTCCTGATCAAAACTTGATATTATTAGATGGGGTTCCTGTTTATAATGCTTCACATTTGTTTGGTTTTTTTTCAGTTTTTAATGCAGATGCTATTAAAAATGTTCGATTAACAAAAGGAGGTTTTCCTGCTCGTTTTGGAGGAAGACTTTCATCAGTGTTAGAAATAGATATGAAAGAAGGAAATATGAAAAAAATTGAAGGGGAGGGAAGTATTGGTATAGTTGCATCTAAGCTAACATTACAAGGGCCTATTGTTAAAGATAGGACCTCTTTTATTTTTTCCGGAAGAAGAACTTATATTGACTTACTAGCAAAGCCATTCATTAAAAGAGCTTCTGAAGGAAATAATTCAGGAGGTTATTTTTTCTATGATTTTAATGCTAAACTAAATCATAAGTTCTCTGAAAAAGATCGCTTATATCTAAGCGCTTACTCTGGAAAAGATAGATTTTATGTGGGAGAAAAATATACATATGAAGATTATAATAGTGAAATGGATATGGGTTTAAATTGGGGTAATATAACTTCAGCTTTACGTTGGAATCATCTTTTTAGCAATAAACTTTTTGCGAATACAACACTCACCTATAGTCGTTATTTTTTTGATACTAATATGGAAGATAAAAGCCAAATGCTTGATGATTTTGAAGAAATTCGATTTAGGTATTATTCAGGAATTGAAGATTATGGAGCAAAAATAGATTTTGATTATTTACCTAATCCAAATCATCATATTCGTTTTGGAACAAATTATACATATCACACTTTTTCTCCAGGAAGCATGGAGTTATATCAAAGACAAAACAATACTATTTCTCAAGACACTTCATTTAATTTTTCAGAAACACAGCATGCACATGAATCATCTTTATATTTTGAAGATGAAATAAAAATTAGTGATCGTATAAAAGCAAATATAGGACTTAGATATAATGCTTTTCATTTTAAAAATGACGTTGATTTAAATAAATTTCTTAGAGAAGAATACCTTTATTTTTTTAATAAAAGCAATGATACTAAAGTGTATAGATTTTTTGAGCCTCGTTTTTCTGCGCGCTATCTTATAAACAAAAAGTGGTCACTTAAAACATCTTATGCAGGTATGCAGCAAAATATACATCTATTGAGTAATACTAGTGCAGGATTGCCTACTGATATTTGGGTCCCAAGTACTGATTCAGTTCCGTCACAGCATTCAAGACAAGTAGCAGGAGCTGTTAATTATTTATTTAAAAATGGATTCTACGAATTGACAATAGAAGGATATTACAAAACTATGACCAATCTAATTACCTTGAGTGAAGGTGCTCGAATTATTGGTTTTGATGACTGGCAGGAAAAAGTAGAAACAGGAGGTTTAGGAAAGTCATATGGGGCAGAGTTTTTTTTACAAAAGAAAAAAGGAAAAACGACTGGATGGATTGGTTATACTTTAGCTTGGAGTTGGAGGAAATTTAAAAATGTAAATCAAGGAGATTGGTATTCTTATAAATATGATAGGAGACACGATGTATCGTTAGTTTTTTCTCACAAGCTTAATAAAAATATAGATATTGGTTTAACCTGGGTTTATGGTACTGGCGCTAATATTACAATGATGGACGCTCGTTACCCAGAGGTGAATTCTAATGGAAATATGGGTTTTTTGGATCATAATATTAATGAGATAGAATATTATAGTTCAAGAAATAATTATCGTTTAGCACCCTATCATCGTCTAGATGTTGGGGTTAATTTTCATAAAAAGAAAAAATGGGGAGAACGAACTTGGAACATAGGTGCTTATAATACCTATAATCGTAAAAATCCATATTACATTTATATAACAGATGAATTAAGTTATGATATAGAAGACAATGTTTATACTTCTGAAACTGTTGCTAAGCAGGTAAGTTTGTTTCCAATAATTCCGTCTGTTTCTTATCATTTTAAATTCTGATAAAAATGAAAAAGAAATTACACATATTAGCGCTAACACTTATTTTATTTTCTTGTGATGACATGTCTATGACTATTAACTTATCTCTTAATGAGCATGAGTCATTGCTAGTTGTTAATGCTAATGCAGAAGCAGATAAAAAATTAAAAGTTTTTGTTACGAAATCCATAGACCCATTATCTTCTAATTCTTTTGAATATATAGATGACGCAGTAGTTTTACTGAAAGAAGATATGCAGCTGTTAGACACATTGTTATTTGATAAAATTAAAGAGTGTTATTTGTCTAACGAAGTTATAGAGAGTGGGAAAATTTATCAGTTAGAGGTTAATCATTCTGACTTTTTATTGGCCTCTTCAGAAGTCTATGTTCCAAATATTGTTGAAATACAAAATGCAGAATTAGGATTGATTTCTAATGATTTTAGAGCTTTTGAATTTGATATTGACGACCCTTTATTTATAGATAACTTTTATTTATTGAGAATTAAAGGTTATGTAGAAGATATTGAATACGAGGAAGATAGCATAGGTTTTCGTTGGAAAGATTTGTGGTTTGAAAGTAGTGATCCTTCCTTTGATAACAATGATTTTTGGGGTGAGAGTTATGAAGGCCGAAGAATTTTGTTTAATGACCAAATATTTAATGGAACTAAAAAAACATTTTACATGGATGTTAGCTATTGGGAAGAATTAGATTCGGTTAAGTTAGTTTTATATTCCGTATCAGAATCTTTTTACAAGTACCATATAAGTAGAATACTTCAGAATCAAAATGGCACATCAGAAATATTAGGAGCTGAGCCAGTAGTTGTTTATAATAATATTCAGAATGGTTTTGGTATTTTTGCAGCTACTTCCAAATCTGATCTTATTATTGCTACAGATTAATCATAAAAATATCTACTACAGCGCTCGTTGTAGTTGCTTTTGAAATAATCTAGTTTAATAAAGCTTATTCTAGCTAAAACAGTGATGTGATGTTAAAAAATTTTTAAATTGCAGCATCGGTAGTTAATTTGATGATAAGTTCGGTTAAATATTTTTTTGAAAAGCAGTTTTTTGGTGTTAGCTCCTGGTGGGGAAGCCGTCTAGGAATAAAGCCTTCTTATGTTCGATTATTTTTTATTTATTTTTCGTTTGTAAGCTTTGGAACACCTTTAGTATATTTGTCTATGGTGTTTTTGTTGAGGATTTATAATCATTTTAAGTTCCGAAAAAGACCCAGTGTTTTTGATTTATAAAAAGTCAACATAATGGAAGATACACAAATAACTTTAACCATTATTCTATTGGTTATTGAAGTTGCAGCTTTTGCTTGGCTAATAGTAGACATGAATAAATCAAGAAAAAAGCAGGACAAAATCATCGAGTTAGAACAACAAATTCTTCAATTAGAGGAGTCTATTATGGAGCAAGAAAAAAATATCATTTCAGAAATAAAGCAAGTAAAGAAAATTATATATAAAAAATAATGACTGAAGGAAAATTATTAGCCGTTTGCGCTTGGCTTTCTGATAAATTTGAGTTAAATGTTACAGGCATTCGATTACTATTTGTAGCCGCTGCTATTTTGGGTTTTGGATCTCCAGTTATACTATATTTAATTCTTTATTTACTAAAACCTAAAGGTTACTAGTGAGTAAGAAAATTCTGATAACAGGAAGTAATGGTTTGTTAGGTCAAAAACTTGTTTTAGCTTTACGTAATCATCATGAAATTTTAGCTACTTCTGTAGGTGTTTGCCGGATGAATAATCAGAACGGTTTTAATTATCTAAATCTAGATATTACAAATCAACGAGCAGTCCGAGAAATTGTTTCAGATTTTCAGCCAGATGCTATAATAAATGCTGCAGCCATGACTAACGTAGATGCCTGTGAATTTAATCATGAGTTATGTGATAAAATAAATGTTCATGCAGTTCAATATTTAGCTGATGCTTGCGCTGAAGTAGAAGCGCGCTTAGTGCATATTTCTACCGATTTTATTTTTGATGGAGAGGAAGGCCCTTATAAGGAAGAGAATCAAGCAAACCCTTTATGTTACTATGGTTTATCTAAATGGAAGTCGGAACAGATTTTACAGAAACACTCTTGCGATTGGGTTATTTTAAGAACAATTATTGTTTACGGGACTAGCGATAATTTAAGTAGGCAAAATATTGTTCTGTGGGCTAGAGAAGCTCTAAAAAAACAAGAGCCATTTAATGTTGTTGATGATCAATATCGATCACCTACTTTAGCTGAGGATTTAGCACAAGCATGTGTTTTAGCTTTAGAGAAAAAGGCTTTGGGTGTTTATAATATATCAGGAAAAGATATCATGAGTATTTTTGAAATGGTAGAGCGGATGGCTGATTTTTACAAATTTGACAAGTCCATCATTAATAGAATTTCTACAAAAACACTAAATCAAAAAGCAAAAAGACCTCCTAAAACAGGATTTATTTTAGAAAAGGCAATAAATGAATTAAATTATCAGCCACATTCTTTTGAGGAAGGTTTAGCTATCGTTGAAAAACAAATTTTAAAACAACAAAACAATAATTAAACAATCAATATTATGAAAAGGTTATTTACTCTTTTATTAATAACATTACCTACAAAATTACTTTTAGCAGAAACACTAAGTAGTCAAATCAATAGTTTTTTTGAGCCAATTGTAGCAGTTATGGCTAAAGTGATTTTTTGGGACCCAGTAGCATCTCTTGGATTTGATGTGGGTGCGGGTATTCCGATTGTAGTATTATGGTTGGTTTTCGGTGCTTTATTCTTTACTATCAAGATGAACTTCATCAATATTCGTGGTTTTAGGCATGCTATTGATTTGGTAAAAGGGAATTATGACGACCCTAAAGATGAAGGAGAGGTTTCTCACTTTCAAGCTTTAGCAACTGCCTTGTCCGCAACGGTTGGATTAGGTAATATTGCTGGAGTAGCAGTTGCTATTACTTTTGGTGGTCCAGGAGCCACATTTTGGATGATTATAGCAGGATTGTTGGGGATGTCTTCCAAATTTGTAGAATGTACATTAGGGGTAAAATATAGAGTAGTTGATGAGAAAGGAGAAGTTTCAGGAGGGCCTATGTATTATCTTCGAAATGGTTTATCGAAGTATGGTTTTGGAGGATTAGGAAAAGCGCTAGCAGTCATCTTTGCTATTCTATGCATTGGAGGTTCTTTTGGTGGAGGAAATATGTTTCAAGCTAATCAAGCTTATGCGCAACTTTCAGGTCAGTTCCCAATGTTAGAGGGAAATGGTCCTATGTTTGGATTTTTACTAGCCATTTTAGTAGGAACGGTAATTATTGGAGGTATCAAATCTATCGCTAAAGTAACAGAGAAAATAGTTCCTTTTATGGCAGTTTTGTATGTAGCTGCAGCCCTAATTATCATATTGGTAAATATTACAGAAATTGGCAGAGCTTTTGAAATGATTATTGAAGGAGCTTTTGCTCCTTCTGCTGCTTTTGGTGGTTTTATAGGAGTTTTGATCCAGGGTTTTAGAAGAGCTGCTTTTTCGAATGAAGCGGGTGTTGGTTCTGCTTCTATTGCACATTCAGCAGCTAAGACTAATCAACCGGTTAGTGAAGGAATCGTTTCTTTATTGGAGCCACTAATTGACACGGTTGTTATTTGCACAATGACTGCCTTGGTTATTATTATCACAGGATTTTCTGGTGTTTCAGGTATAGAAGGAGCACAGCTTACTTCTCAGGCTTTTGGAAGTGTTATTTCTTGGTTTCCTTATGTTTTGGTAATAGCTATTTTCTTATTTGCATTTTCTACTATGATTTCTTGGTCTTATTATGGCTTAAAGTCTTGGACTTATCTTTTTGGAAATTCTAAAAAATCAGAAATTACATATAAGTTAATATTCTTAATTTTTATTATTATCGGTTCTTCGGTAAGTTTAGGTGCAGTTATAGATTTTTCTGATATGATGATTTTAGCAATGGCATTCCCGAATATTTTAGGATTACTGATATTGTCTAAAGAGGTGAAGTTTGACATGCGTGAATACTTCTCCAAAATAAAATCAGGAGAGATTAAAAAATTTAAATAGTTTTTTTAATCTCCAAACTAATTAATAATAACTACACTATTGTAAAATATATTTGATAGAGCCATCTGATTTTTGTAAAATTGCAATCGATATAAACCTGCATGCTAAACCAAAAGATTCAATCATTAATCAGAGATGTTCCTGATTTTCCAAAAGAAGGAATTGTATTTAAAGATATAACACCATTACTTAGTGATCCCTCGCTTTGCACAGAGATTGTTCATGCCTTTGTAGAAAACTTAAACGACTTAAAAGTGGATGCAGTTGTCGGTATAGAAAGTAGAGGTTTTTTGTTTGGAATGATTTTGTCAAATGCATTAAATGTTCCATTTATACCTATCAGAAAAAAAGGTAAGTTACCTTATAATGTTGTTTCATGTCAATACGATTTGGAGTATGGCTCTGCAGAAATTGAAATGCATGTGGACTCAATAGAGAAGGGTTGGAATGTGTTGATACATGATGATTTGTTGGCAACAGGAGGAACAGCTGCTGCGAGTGCAGAGCTAATTAAAAAACTAGGAGGAGTAGTATGTGGTTTTACGTTTGTGATAGAATTAGCTTTTTTAAATGGAAAAGGAAAATTGGATGAATATAATGAGAACACCATCAGTTTAGTAAAGTATTAGTGAGATGAATTTTAGCTATAACGAAAATCAAAAAATGATTGCGGATATGATTCGCACTTTTGGAGAGCAATACATTACCCCGTTTGTAAAGGACTGGGATGATAATCAGATTTTTCCTGTGGATGTATTTAAAAATTTAGGAGAACTTGGTTTGATGGGAGTTTTAGTTCCAGAGCATTACGGTGGTTCAGGTTTTTCTTACACGGAATATGTGACAGCTATTGAAGAGCTTTCCAAAATTGACCCTTCTATAGGATTATCTATGGCAGCGCACAATTCTTTATGCACAGGGCATATTTTACAATTTGGATCGGAAGAACAAAAGCAAAAGTATCTTCCAAAGTTAGCAACAGCAGAATGGATTGGAGCTTGGGGTCTAACAGAACACAACACGGGTTCTGACTCAGGCGGAATGAGTACAACGGCAGTAAGAGACGGAGACCAGTGGGTGATTAATGGATCGAAAAATTTCATTACACACGCAATTAGTGGAGATGTAGCTGTAGTTATTGTAAGAACAGGGGAAAAAGGTGATTCTCGCGGTATGAGCACTTTCATTATAGAAAAAGGAACAACCGGATTTTTTTCTGGTAAAAAAGAAGATAAGTTAGGGATGCGTGCTTCTGAAACAGCTGAGTTAGTTTTTGATAATTGTCGTGTCCCTGCGGTTAATATGCTAGGAAAAGAAGGCGAAGGATTTATTCAAGCTATGAAAGTTTTAGATGGGGGTAGAATATCCATTGCAGCTCTTAGTTTAGGGATTGCTAAAGGAGCTTATGAATCATCCCTAAAATATTCGAAAGAGCGTGTCCAGTTTGGAAAGGCAATTGCACATCATCAGGCAATTGCTTTTAAATTAGCAGATATGGCAACAACAATTGATGCCTCTGAGTTATTGATTTATCAAGCTGTTGCTAAAAAGAATTCTGGAGAAGGTGTTACTTTAGATGGCGCTATGGCAAAGTATTATTCGTCAGAAGTAGCAGTAAAAGTTTCAAATGATGCAGTGCAAATACATGGAGGATATGGGTTTACTAAAGATTTTCCTGTGGAGCGATTTTATAGAGATTCTAAGCTTTGTACAATTGGAGAAGGCACTTCTGAAATTCAAAAGATGGTTATTGCAAAACAAATTTTAAAATAAGAGTTGTTCGAGTATTAGATATTTGTATATTTGCAGCCCAATTTAAAGGAACAAAGAATGATTATTATTCCAGTAAAAGACGGAGAATCTAT
>MDTG01266778.1_pt1 | contig 10041 bp, 7 predicted proteins | sample 811421 | NCBI WGS metagenome assembly MDTG01 (sample SAMN05326645, study PRJNA326480) | marine metagenome | isolation source: seawater | place: Pacific Ocean: South East | collected 2011 | reverse complement strand
TCAGCGGGCTGGCCCGTTGTGACATAGAGGTCTCCCAGCTCCGCGCCACCAAACGCTGGTGCAGTCACCTCGCGGCATGGAAAAACGATTCGGTGAAGCTCCGCACCACCCTGGTCGAAACAGGAGACACAGGATCCATGGCAGAAAGCGATCCAAAGCCGGTTCTCGCTGTCGATAGCCATCCCGTCTGGAACGCCCGGGACGCGCCCTTCGGTCGAAAACGCTGTTCGTCCGTTATGTAACGTTCCGGTGCCAGCCTCATAGTCGAAGGCCTGTACGGCAAGCCGGGGAGTATCAATGTAGAACAGGGTGCTGCCATCCGCAGTCCAGGCCAGCCCGTTCGAGTTGGTTACTCCCCCGAGGACCCTGCTGATCCGGCGATCAGTGTCCATTCTATAAAGCGCAGCTTCCCCTGCCCTTTTTTGCAGGCTAATCGTACCTGCGAAAAAACGGCCGTCTGGTGAACACTTTCCATCATTAAACCGATTGTCCGGGCGATCTTTCTCAGGATCCCCCAGCGGGGTTATCGCCCTGCTCGCCAAGTCGAGAAGACTGAATCCTGAGTCTCCTGCAATCAGTAGTCCGCCCCCCTGACGGGGCACTACGGTTCCAACCCGCTCACCGATCTCCCATTTTTTTTCTTCCCCCGCCTGAGGGTCGTAGGCGAGGACCCGGTGGCCCTCAATATCAACATAATAGAGCCATTCCTGCCACCAGACAGGTGCCTCACCCCAATGGGCCCGGTAGTTTCCTGTCACTTCAGGTCTCAAATCCCCTCGAGCCCTAAGGACCCTCCCCTCCTCTGTCGAGCAGGATTCTCCGGGCGGAAGCATTCTCAGGCGAGAAGCTTTCTAATTGCGAGCTTTCCCGATTGTATGCACCCTCTCCCCCCGCCCGCGTGCATTCCGGGCGCTCCCAATACCACCCTCCCGAGCAGCAACCCCCGTCGATGCACCTGGTTTCCAACCCTCTTCTCAGAAACCTCCTCCTTCGGTTGGCAGCGCTTTTCCTGTGCAGCTTTCCGGCATACGGGACAGTAGAGGCCTGGGAAACAGTCCGGCACAATGGGCACGACTACGTCACTGTCCGTAGTATCAAGAATTTCTACGGCTTCCAGTCCATGAGAGTATCAGGAAAATTTCTCGAACTGGAAAACAAGGTGGTAAAGATCCAGTTCACCCTTGGTGGGCAGGAGGTCTTCATGAACAAGGTGAAATTCGTGTTCAGCTTCAAGGTTATTCCACACAAGGGACGTTATCTTGTTTCCCGGGTTGATCTTGCCAAGCTGGTCGAGCCTGTCCTTCGGCCCTCATATATCCGAAACTCTGCTCCGTTCGATACCGTCATCGTTGATCCCGGTCATGGCGGCAACGACCCCGGAGCGGTCAACAGCCAAGGACTTGAAAAAGACTACAATCTCGCGGTAGCCCGGATAGTGAAGGAGCGGCTCGAAGCTCGCCGCTTCAAGGTCGTCATGACACGCAATTCCGACCGGGCACTTTCCCTTACCGAGCGGGTCGAGCTCGCCAACCGCTACCAGAATGCGATCTTTATCAGTATCCACTTCAACTCCGGTGGTCGTCGAAGAGCACAGGGGATAGAAACCTTTACGCTATCCCCGGCCGGGGTCGCCCACTACGGGCGCGGAGTCCGCAAGGACGATTTCGAGTTGCTGAAGGGCAACAGCCAGGATTCTGCCAACATCGCTCTTGCAACGGCGGTCCACAGCACGTGCCTCCTCAAGACCCGCCGACCCGACCGCGGTATCCGCCGGGCCCGCTTCAGCGTCCTCACTGGCGTGCGCCACCCCGCCATTCTCCTCGAAGGAGGTTTCATGGATAATCCCTACGAGGCCAAGCTCATCGCAGATTTGACCTACCAGCGCACCCTTGCCACTGCCATTACGGAGGCAATCTGGAAATATCGGCAGGCTATCTACCGCTAGCTTGCGCCTTGAGTCACCTGACCGGGCCACTCCCGACTCGTATTTCAGAGTCGACGAAATCGCTCCCAGGGCGTGCACTTGCATCATGGCTGAAAATCCTGCGCCCTCCCTTCCCGGGAATCTGATCATCCGTCATCAGAGCGAGGCCCCGTGTGAAGAAAGCGCCTGTGGGTTCCGTTACCGCCTTCTGAGCAAGGGAGATAAGGACCTTGCGGCCTGGGCTCATGCCGTGGACATAGACGGTGCGAGGTTACACTACCACAAGCGCGCCTCTGAGCTCTATTATGTTCTGGAGGGAGGAGGAACGGTTTTTCTTAATGGAGAAGAGAGAGAGGTCCATCCCGGGACGATGATTCATATTCCCCCGGGCGTGGTCCATGGGGCCAGAGGAAAAATGCGTATCCTCGTTGTCGGGATCCCCGACATAGACGATGCCGACATATTCTATCCCGATTCGGGAGGTGAAGAAAATTCCTGAACTGGCATCGACATGACTGGGCGTCGTCACTTCTGCAATTGCTCCCTTGCTCTGATCCTCGCTACTCCGCTCGTCGCTGAGGTCGACAAGGACGCGCTACCGCCTGTCGAGGATGGCTTCGCCATAAATTTCTTCGTCAGAGAACCCCATATCATCAATCCTTCCTCCCTGTGCTTTGACGCCCGGGGACGACTTTTCGTGGGCGCCGGGCCACAGTATCGCCACCCCAGGGAGGATTCACCAACCGACTACATTAAGATCCTCATCGATGGGGATGGCGACGGAGTTGCCGAGACCGTGAAAACATTTGCCGAGGGTCTCAACTGCGTCCAGGCAATGGCTTGGAAGGGAAATGAATTGTGGGTAGCCAACGCCCCGGAACTCACTGTTCTTCGCGATACCGACGGGGACGACATCGCAGACGAATACCAAATCATCTACACGGGCCTGAACAACCTGCGCCATAGCGTCCATGGCCTGAACTGGGGACCTGACGGATGGCTCTATTTCACCATCGGGAATACGTGGGTGAAACCAAATGCACCGAAGCCAATCCGGGACCTGCAGGGGATTAAGTCAGATGACCAGACGCAATACCCGTTGACCACGATCTACACCAAGGACACCTACCCGAAGAGCTACCACCCTATGAACAAAAAGGAAATGGAAGGTGGTATCTTTCGTTGCCGTCCCGGAGGACATGATCTCGAATTATTCGCCCGTGGTATGCGCAACCCGTGGGACATGTGCATGGACAGCGGATTCAACTGGCTCGCTACTGACAATGACCCGGGGCAACCCGGCGAGCGAATCTTCATGCCGATTCGCCATGGACACTACTCTATGCGCCACCCCTGGAAGTTTGACTGGATGGGAAAGCACCTCGCGATCGCTCCTTCCTCGGACCTTTTCCCGAGCGTAAGCGGTTCCGGTACCGGTGTTGCATTCTACAGTTCGACCCACTTCCCGGAGCAATATCGAAATCGCTACCTGATCGCTGACTGGACCAACAACTGCATTTTCCTCTACAATCCCACATGGGTCGGCGCCTTGCAGGTGCCAGCGGAGAACAAACGTAAGATCGTAGACGGCGGCGCCACCCGGGGAGGAGACCTGGGCTACAAGGGAGCCAAGGGGCGTTCCTTGTTCCGCCCGACTGACCTCGAGATCGGACCCGGGGGAGCCGTCTACATCGCCGGCTGGGGATCTGTTTATGGCACCGACTACGTCCCGAAGGAAAAATGGACCGCGGCGGAGAACGCAAAATACCAGGGCCGGGTGTTCCGCCTAGTCCACAAAGATTCACCCCTGACGTCCCGGGCGACGTGGAATACTCCTAAGAGGAGAACAGATATTAGGACCTGGCAGGTCGCAGAATTGATTGAGGACTTGGGAGCGAATCTCCATGTGTGGCGGATCAATGCGCAGGATGAACTGATCCGCCGGGGCCGGGCCGCAGGCATCGATCTGCTCTCAGCGATTCAGAGCGGAGCACTTAGCGAGACCCAGGCCACATGGGCCACATGGGCGCTCGGTCGCATTTCCAACGACCACGGACACGGAGACATTGAGCGACTAGCCAATGGCCCATGGGAGCCCACGACCGCATCCAGTTCCAACAATCCCGCCGGTGGAGGAGTTGTGCCACGTGTCGTCCCTGCAGAATACAGATTGAACGTCCGCGTTCAGGCCACCCGTATCCTTGGTGAAAATAGAGTAAAATCAGCAACTTCCCTGCTCATCGGACTACTTGCTGACGAGGAACCACGTATCAGGCTGGCAGCCATGGGGTCCCTCGACCGGATCGGCTGGGATACGCATGGCCCAGCCATCCTGGACGCCGTTGCTCATGAAACGGACCGGGTGGCCTTCTATACGAACTGGCAGGTCATGCGGCGCCAATTATCCCAGGAAAGGCGCCGGGCTCTCCTTCAGGACGAACGATCTGGCATACGCAGAATGGCTGCCCTCGGCCTCATGGAAGAGGGAGACCGCGAACTACAGAAGCGAGCGGATGAATTCCTGGGGGGCGAGTCCGTCAACGGAAATCCCAGTTTGGCTCTTACCCTGTCCACCGACCAAGAATATTTCCGGCAGTCAACGATCGTCAGGTTTTCCTCGGCGGCACCCGGCACCATCCACTATACTCTTGATGGCCGTGATCCTTCGGTCCAGTCCCCCGAGGCCAGGGGGAATCTCGAGGTTTTCGAGAGCGCTACGCTCAAGGCTGCCGTCTTCAAGGATCATCGCCGTCTTACCGAGATCGAAACACTACTCCTTCATAGAATCAGCTCCTCCGAATGGAGCGATCGCCTCTTCGTCCAGAGCATCCGCATTGGAGGGTCCGCTGCCCCTTATCGCGTTCACATGGAAGGTCTCCAGCGTGGCACCCTGGTTTATGCGGATCGCAACTATACCTTCACGGGAATTCCCGATGTACTGGCAGGAGCCACACACATTCGCAGCCACAACGATGATAAGGCAGAAACTTCAGAGGAATTTCTCAGTTTTGAGGTCAATCTGCCTGCTACTCTCTATCTCGCCTATGATGGTCGCTCGAAACCTCCCCGTTCCCTCGTAGCAGGAATGGAAAAAACCTCCATGCTCGTGCGCATGAGCAACGGCGAATCATTTCCGGTCTACCGCAAGATCGTGCCGGCTGGCAAAGTAATCCTTGGGGGTAACAGACAGGGCGGGACAGGCGGAGAGTCCATGTACCAGGTCTTTTTGACCAAGACCGGACTTGGTAAGACCAATGTGGCAGCCGCCACCAATGCTGTAGCCAATGCCGATCTGACGCGGGGAAAGGAACTCTTCTTTGGCCGCGGGACCTGCTTCGCCTGCCATCAGGTCCACGGTAAAGGACTTGTCCTGGGCCCCGATCTGGTGGGAATACACAAGCGGCAGGACCTTGGCTACGTGATCAGGTCGATTCTCGAACCAGATGCCTACATCGTAGAGGGATTCCAGCAGACTGGCCTCCGGCTAAGTGATGGGCGCGAGCTCTTCGGCATGATTCAGGAAGAGACGGCGCAAGTCCTAAAGATCTATCTTCCAAACGGTAAACGAATAGTCGTCCAGACGGAGGATATTGTAAGGCGATCCGACGCAAAGCATTCTGGGATGCCTTCCAGCTTTTCTCACACCTTGAGCGCACAGGACGTTGCCGACCTTTCGGCCTGGATCATGAAGCTCAGGTAGCGGAGAAAAACCGATCCTCTGAAGACTCAGCCTTCACGAAGCTCCCGGCTGCACCGTTCTCTTCAGCTATAAGTCTCTCTCTTTCCTTTTTCAGCTGAGACCGCTGCTACACTCTGTCTCCCGGCCAGCCTTTTCCTTGCAGGTCGGAATTCTGGAAAAACCGCCCGTTTACCCTGGCTCCGACCCGCATCTGTTTCAAAGAGTCACCCCGAGTTGCTCTGGCAGGGCGGTGCGCGGCCGCCAGGTGAGAATCTCGGGGTCTCCACTGGTAACGAGCACGGTGTGCTCAAAATGAGCGGAAGCCAGACGGTCCGCGGTGACAACAGTCCAACCATCGTCAAGAAAGTCCACGTCGCCGACTCCTGCATTTACCATTGGCTCAATCGCGAGGACCATACCGGCCCTCAGCCTTGGAGATTTCCCCACCGGCCGGTAATTCGGCACTTCGGGCCTTTCGTGCAGATCCCGTCCGACTCCATGGCCCACCAACTTGCGTACCACCGAGAAGCCGTGACCCTCGACGTAATTCTCGACACTTCCACAGAGATCAGCAAGTAAGGCCCCGTCCCGGGCATGGTCGATCGCCTCGAAAAGGCTCTGCTCCGTAGCCGCCAGCAGACGGCGGTCCTCCTCCTTGATCGGACCAACCGGCACGGTGGTGGCGTTGTCACCAATCCAGCCATCGAGGGTGACTCCGATATCGATACTGACGAGGTCTCCGGGCTGGACCCGGCGCGCACCTCCAATCCCATGTACAACTTCCTCATTGATGGAGATGCATATATTCCCGGGAAAACCACGATAGCCAAGAAAAGTTGCTACCCCTCCCCGCTCAGCGATGAGCTCTGCCGCATACTGGTCAACGTCCACCGTCGAACGCCCGGGCTGAATGAACTTGGCAGTCGCCTGCAGGACTTCACTGGCCGCTTCTCCGGCAATTCGCATCTTGCGAATTTCAGCGTCACTCTTTATCGGAATCTTGACGCGTTTAGCCATCTCTCAAGCAAGGTTGGATTGCAGTCTGCTGAAGACCTCGTCCGGGCGTCCAGTACCACACACGCGACGAAGACGACCAGATTGTTCGTAATAATCAGCTACGGGCAAGGTCAACTCTTCAAACTCCTGCCGCCGCTGCCTGAAGTTCGCCAGCTCATCGTCTTCTCGTTGGCCAAGCTGGCCTCCGCAGGTGGGACACAGTCCTCCTGATTTTTCAGCCTGCAGTTTCGTCCCGGTCCAGGAACAGGACGTGCACTCCCGGCGTTCAAGGACTCGACGCTCCAGATCCTCCACCGGAGCCTCAAGGAGAAATGCCTGTAAAATCGCACATTCCGCTCCAAGGAGACCATCGAGTTGATCAGCCTGCGGGACAGTGCGGGGAAATCCGTCGAGAACCCAGCCTCGGCACTCTTCTTCTATCCAGTCAATCACCAGCGAAAGCGCAAGCTCGTCAGGGACATAGCGACCGTTCTCCAGAAAGGGCTCAGCCTTTCGTCCGAGTGCAGAGCCTGCTTTCAATTCCCGGCGCAGTTGCCTTCCGGTACTGAAATACGAAAGGCCGAACCTCTTGGCGAGGAAGCGTCCCTGCGTCCCCTTTCCCGAGGCCGGTGGGCCGAGCAATACGATCGCGGGAACAGCCACCGAGCCACGACGAGATCATTGGTTTTTGATCCAGGCCACGATCGCGACGAGAATGAGGACAGCCGCAAAAGCCCAGAGATAGACGAGCGCAGTACTGTTGGCGGCCGAACCCGTGCCCTGTACGCGTCCCCCTCGACCCCTGATCTTACCCTTACGCAGGAAACCATCATAGTGACGCTGAAGCAGATGTGTTTCCGTTTGTCGTAGAATATCCAATAAGACTCCTACGAGGATCAGGAGGCTAGTTCCACCGAAAAAACTGGTCACCACGAAGTTCAGGTCCAGCGTAATCGTCAGCAGCATCGGCATGATGTAGACGAGTGTCAGGAAAAGAGCCCCTGCAAAGGTGAGGCGCGTCATGGTGAAGTCGAGGAAGTCCGCGGTAGGTTTGCCCGGGCGCACACCGGGGACGTATCCTCCGCTACGCTTCAGATTCTCCGCAATCTCGCTGGGCTGAAACATTGTGGCTACCCAGAAGTAACTGAAGAAGAAAATCATCGCCCCCGAAATAATGAAATACCAGATGCTCGGAGGGTTCAGGGTTTCATTCAACCACGCGACCCAGGCCTTGTCACTCAGGGCCGGAATGGAACTCAGCAGCATGGTCGGGAGAGAAAGGATTGCGCTCGCGAAAATGATGGGCATCACCCCCGAGTAGTTGACCTTGAGCGGAAGATACTGGGTCTGCTGCCCCGTGAGCTGTTTGCCCCGTACCCGCTTGGCATACTGGATCGCGATCCTGCGCTGGGCCTGGGTGATGGCGATTACGGCCGCGATCACCACCAGAAGAAGGGCGAAGAGGCCTACCAGCACCATCGGTTTGAAAGGATTGGCATCAGCACTTCGCACGTAGGTGTTAAAGGCCTGCACAAGGGCACCCGGCAGGGCCGCGATGATGTTCACCGAGATGATAAGTGAGATTCCGTTGCCGATCCCGCGCTCGGTAATCTGATCACCGATCCACATCAGGAGCATCGTGCCCGCCAGAATTGTGAGCACGGTAAGCATCGTGAAACCGAACCCTCCTCCCGGGACCAGATCTCCTCCCCCATGCTGATCAATCCCTTCCATGTATGGAATGGAGGCAGGGTTCTGGAGCGTCTGCGCAAGGAGGAATCCCTGAACGACAGAGATGACAATCGTAATAAAACGAGTGTATTGATTGATCTTCTGCTGACCGCCTTCCTCACGGCGCAGCTTCGCCAGTTTCGGGACCACTGCCGACATCAGCTGCATCATGATCGATGCTGAGATGTAGGGCATGATTCCCAGTGCGAATATTCCGCACTGCTGCAGGGCCCCGCCGGAAAACACGTTGAGGAGAACGCCAATAGCGTTACCTCCTTCGTCATTCTCTACCCGCCATTCCAGCCAGCGATCGATCACGCTGGCATCAACTCCTGGAAGCGTTATTGCCACCCCGAGCCGAACAATCACCACCATGACCAAGGTGAAAAGAATGCGGTCGCGGAGTTCAGGGACTTTCCAGATGTTCGCAAAAGCCGAGATCATGTCTTACCGGTTAGATCGAGGTTGGGTTAGGTCATGGGCCGCTGACCATACTGGACGGGCAGCCCCAAATGGGTGATTTCAGACGCCGGTTTCGACCGATCCTCCGGCCGTTTCGATCTTAGCCCTCGCCGAGGCGCTGGCGGCATCAACCACCACCGTCAACTTCCGGTCGAGCTCACCATTACCGAGAACCTTGATAGCATCGCACTGTCCCTTGACGAGGCCGACCTCACGAAGGGCTTTTTCGTTCACCGTTGCCCCCTCCTCGAACTTCTCATTGAGCTGAGAGAGATTAACAATGGCAATTTTGTCGCGGAATTGGACGTTACTGAATCCCTTTTTGGGGAGCCGACGATGCAGGGGCATCTGCCCGCCTTCGAATCCAGGACGCACACCTCCACCGGAACGGGACTTCTGTCCCTTGTGTCCGCGGCCCGAAGTCTTGCCCAGTCCGGAGCTTTCGCCCGCCCCGAGGCGTTTCCGTCGGTGCTTGGCTCCGCGATTCGGTTTCAAGTCGTGAAGATTCATGCTATCTCAGTGGTATATTGTTAGATGGCTTTCTCCTTCTTTTTTCCTCGTAGGCTCATGACCTCATCACGATTACGAAGAAGGGAGAGGGCCTTGAGGGTGGCCTTGACCACGTTGGCGTGATTATTCGAGCCGAGTGACTTGCCGAGGACATCTCTAATTCCCACCGCTTCGCACACCGCACGCACGCCTCCGCCAGCGATAATGCCTGTCCCGGGGGAGGCCGGCTTGAGAAGCACCTTACCCCCGCCGAATTCAGCGTAGATTTCGTGAGGAATGGTGTGATCTGCGAGGGTCATCTTCTGCAGGCTCCGCTTCGAATTATCACCAGCCTTTCGGATTGCCTCCGCGACTTCGTTGGCCTTCCCAAATCCGTAGCCAACTTTTCCAGAACGATTACCGGCAACTACGAGGGCAGAAAAGCTGAACCGCCGTCCCCCCTTCACCACCTTGGCGCAACGGTTGATGAAAACGACTTTCTCGGTCAGCTCATTTCCATCCTCGTCAGTCGCCGGAGGAGGTCTGTTGAAACCAGAATCACGTCGACGCGGACCACCGCCGAAGGACTTTTGACCCGACGAAGCAGGTTCGGCAGGAGCTGCGTTAGCCTGAGGAGCTTCCGCAGCAGGGGTAGCTTCCGCAGCAGGGGCTGCTCCCGCAGCAGGGGCTGCTTCCGCAGCAGTGGCTGCTTCCGCAGCAGTGGCTGCTTCCGCAGCAGGTACAGCTCCCGCAGCAGGGG
>MDTG01160442.1_pt1 | contig 10041 bp, 6 predicted proteins | sample 811421 | NCBI WGS metagenome assembly MDTG01 (sample SAMN05326645, study PRJNA326480) | marine metagenome | isolation source: seawater | place: Pacific Ocean: South East | collected 2011 | reverse complement strand
TTATCAAACAGAACATCATGTGATGCTATTATTAAATCCACCACAAACTTTAATCTATCTTGTGCGGTAAATGTACAAAGTAATTGTGTTCTCATTATTTAGCTCCTGCCTGTTCCATTAAACACTCAGTTAAATCTTCACCATTGTAACCATGAGCTTTCTTTGCAGTTCCTGCGGTTCTCATTTCGTCCTTTCCAAGTTTAACTTTTGGTCTACCATCTTTACCATCTGGTCCTATTGAGATAGCATCATCATCAGGCGATGGTTTTGCGTTTTTACCTAACCATTTAACAAGGTCGTCTCGGTATTCAGGACTTCCTTCTTCATGTTTTGATTTGAATCCGGCCTCTTTGGATAAATTATTCAAACAATCATAATACATTTCAGGTGTCACCTCATGACCATCTATACTCTGTGTCTTTCGTGGTGCTTCACCCTTTATATATTGTGTCCAATGCATCTGTTCCATAAAGGTTCTCACATATGCTTCAGCTTCAGGTCCGTTTTCATCGTTTCTTTTATCATTTTCGTCCCAACCTTGTTCTTCTTTCCACTTTTCATCTCTACTCGTCATGTCACCAACCAACTTTGCATGTGCGGCATTCATTGAACCAGTATATTTTTTCCAAGTAGATTTACTCGAATCACCATCACCAGTCAATGCACCCAAATGTTCTTTTTCCCTCTGATTAATTAGTGCATTATACTCTTCCTCACTTTGTATATTATATCTTTCCATAATATACTTCTTTTTTGCCTCATCAAATGAATCACCATTATTCATGTGTTTTCTTATTTCTGTTGCTGCCGTTCCTTGTCCTGGTGGTGGACTATCCAATGAATTTTCATCAGGAAATGAATCGTCTGTATTTCTGACTTCCGTAAGTTTTTGTGAAAATTTAGTGGTTAACTTTGAGGTATTATCTGTTACTTCACCACTTGCTGTTGCCATACTGACTGCCCTTGCCGTTATATTAGATAATCTTCTGACTTCAGCCTGATTACCTTCTTTTCTGGCCTTTTTAAGTGCCGTAAGTAATTCTTTCGCTGTCCCATTCCAACCTGCATGTTTTAAGTATGGTTCGACTTGAGCTCTACCACCACCATTACTACCAGTCTCAAGAACCCTTGTAGCATAATCTGTTTGTTTTTTGTCATTGTAACTTTTGCCAGGTAATCCTCCTCTACCACTTGCCAATACTTCACCAAATTCATCTGTGTTTCTTGTAATTCCCTCTCCATGAGCGATGACATTATCTAATATTTCAATTTGTCCACCTGCATCATCTGATTCTATTATCGCATCTACAAGTGCTTTGTTAGCCTTACCTGTACCCAAACGATCCTTTACTACAGACTTTGAAACTGCCTTCCAATCTTCTGATTTTTCATCCCAATAATACCATCTACCTTTGGTTCTACCAATATCCTCACCTTTTCTAAGTCCTGACTTATTTTTATCTGGCTTTCCTTGTGAATCCAAGACAGCAAATTCTTTAGCAATTACTTCGTAGTTTTCTCCTATTATAGCCTCATTTTGATTTTGTCTTCTTTCTTGAACTCTTCTTTCCTTTTTTGCGTCTTGAACGACTTTCTTTCCTTCAGCCTTTCTTTTAACTAATTCTTTATATTCCTCTGAATCTGTTTGTCCTGCATCTTCCAACTCTTTCATTCTTTTATCTTTGACCTTAACCGCCCGTTTGGAAACATTACGATTACCCTCTTTCATACCTGAGTCAGCATCCTTTACTATGTTATGGGCATCTTGGGTAGTCTTGTTGAGATTTTCTTCCATGGCATCAGCGTCTTCCTTAGACATTCCTCTTTCCTTGGCGACCTTTCTTGAATTTTCTGCTGTCTTTTTACCTCTCTTTAAAACCGATGTATTAAGTGCAGGATCTTTAAACCCTTTCTTGTTGGAAATGTGCTTTACACCTATATGACCATCTTTGGTCTTGTATAGTAAAAATGAATCCGTATCTGGATTATCTAACCATTTTTTAGTAAATTCATAATGGTCTTTTTGTTTCTGAGCCCGTTCTTTATCTTCCTTAGAAGCATTTGGGTCATTTAATACTTTATCTGCTTGTTCAATTTTAGAATCACAATGGGATTTTATTGTGGTTATGGTTCTCTCATCACTCACACCACCACCTAATATTTCAACAGGTTCCGCTGAATCATATTCTTCGGCATTGTCCTTGATAGATTGTTCTTGGGCTGCTGCTGTTCTCAACATAGTTTTTACCCAAGCCTTTTTTCTTCCTCTGGCTAATTCTGTTGTTGGATTTGCAACCTCATCATCTGCCATCGAGTCTATTACTTGTTCATCAGTTATTTCTTCAGGTTTCTTATTGAGTTTCTTTGCCAGTTCTTTCCGTTTCTTATCCATCTCCTTTTTGATGGTTTTGGCTCTTTGGACTCCACCCTTTTCTGCAAAAGTTGAGTCAGGTGTTCCAGCAGGTAAATTTTGTCCTGTATCCAATCCATCATTTACGGATTCGATTAACTCTACGGTAGTTTCATTTGTTCCATCAACCAAACCAGCAAGTTGTGTTGCCTTTTCCTCACTTGAGGATTCTGTATTCGCCACTATTTGCTGAGACCTTGCCTTTCGTTCCTTATCATTTAATTCTTTATTTTCTTCTTTTAATCTGTCATACTCTTCCTTGACTTCTCTGTCTTTCTTCTTTTGTCCCTCACTTTTTTTCTCTTGAATGTGGTCAGCACTTTTATCCATGGCCTGTCTTCTATTAATACCAGCACTTTCTTGGTCTTTTTCTTTTTTGGCTGCTACTTCTTTTGCCTTTTTCGAATTTGGATGGTCTTTTAAATATTGTGCCTTTTGTTCAGGTGACTTTTTATCCCACCAACTATCATCGGACTCATCTTTAGTTTCAGTTAATCGATGAAGTAATGCATTTACAGCATTTTGATTCCAACCACTATTCAGTAATTCTCGCCTCAACAATAACCTGTGATTTGGATTGGTAAAATCAGGAGCACCACCTTTAGTTTTGTAACTAAAACCCTCCATTATTTTTTCCCAATAACTCATAATTTCTCCGTTATATCTTTCATTTCGTGATAATTCAATCCCTTTGATGTCTTGGTAGGGAACACTCCATTTTGTTCCAATATACTCTTGACATCTTTTATAAATCCTAATCCATCTTCAATCTTGAAGTCAAATAGGAAACTATCGTAACTATAAAGAATCAACTTACTCTTTTTATCTCTTAAATACGGAACCAAATCATTCAATACCTTCATGTTGTTTTCCGTTTCTAATAATTGAATCATATAGTTAAATAACTTATTACGATTCATGGCAGAAAGATTTTTTTTGTGTATTTCCTTATTATAAATATCACTTTTTACCAAATCTCTCCGTTTAAAGTCTTTCCAAATTTTTGTAATGTAATCATTCACGCTATAAAAGAATGGGTTAGTATCTATGATTTTCTGTGGTATCCTACCATACAAGTATTGAAATGATGTCTGTTTAGAGGTTTCATAGTCTACATCACCATAAAATTCAGCCATGTGTTCATGAACAGAACCATTTGGAAATTCATAATCTAATATATGTCCTATTAATCTCAAGTGATATGCATCATAGTCAAACTCAACCAACATCCCATCATCGAACCGACTCACATATGGTTTTCTTGAACCATCCTTTTTGTTGAGGGCGGCAAAGTTAATACCACCGAATCTATTTGATGGACGACCCGTAGATGTGAATAAATTATATTCACTATATACCATCTCATCATCTTTTCTCAATCCACTTGACTCTATAAAACTTAAATTACCGATAATCTCATCATTGTATTTTTCATGAATTGGTAATTGATAATACTTCTCTAACAACTTAACCTGTTCTCTACATAATTCCAAGTGTTTAAGTATTGGTATTATACGATTGGTGTTTTTCATTTTCCACATTACTCTATAAAAGTAATCATGAGTATTGGTGGATAATTCGTCCCATTCCAATGGTTCATTCTTACTCATATAGTATTGTAAGTTCACATCAACCACATCATTAAGCTTTACTATATGATTAAGTTGTTTTTTATTATAAACAAACTTACGACCAAGTTTATCCAATGTCAAGAGTAATTCTAATTTTATTTTTAGTGTTTCACCATGATTGAAGCACAATATTCTCTCCACCCCATCTACTATTTTTACATAAACAGCACACAGAGTGTTTTTGAGTGGATGTAGATTTACATCCGACAAAATTGGAATTATGAAACAATCTTTATTTTGGTTCTCTTGTAAGAACTCCTCTAATTGATTGTCTTTTTCTATTATCACTATAACCTATTTTTCCCAATATTCTTTTGACCATAGTTTAGTGGTTTCAGGAAAAGTCTCTAACATCATTGATTTGAGTGCCTTTGCGTATTCTTGTATCTCCCATTGTGCTGTTGGTTCATCCCTTAACTCGATGAAGTTCATCACACTTTGGAAAGACGCTGTCCACCAAACTAATGTGTATTGTGAAAGTGGGAGTACGATTCTAGCCTGTTCTTTAGCCATTCCAGCTTCAATCATCCTATCGTAAGTCATCTCGACTTGTTGCATGTAATCATTGTAACAAGCTGTCATTCTCTTCTGTTGTAAGTCATCCAACACACCTTCACTTGCCTGCTTATTATCCTCACTTTGTTTTCTCCAAACATTTGGATGATAATACTCTTGAACAGGAATGTAACGACCACTAATCTCATTCCAAGCATGGTCTTTTGTTACACTTGATGATGTGGTTTCAATACCCACGACATGCTTGTACCATTGTCTCAGTACAAATTCAGGTGCCTTTACAATCACCATGATGTGTTGATGTCTGAATGGACTGAAATGTTTATGTTTAATCAAAAATCTTGATAGTCTTTTATCCTTGCTGGTAAATTCCTCAGAACGACCACCAAAAGATACACGAGCAGCATTAACAGGAGTTAAATCATCTCCAAGAGTATCAACCAATTCAATATAACCTTTATCCAATACATCCACTTTCATAATATAACCTTAATTTTAAATATAATTAGTGAGATAAAATCTCAAATACACTTTTAATAAGCTCCACCGCCTCCGCCGGAACCACCACCGCTAGAACCTGCACCACTACCTTTGGAACCACCTTTTTTCTTTTTCTTTTTCTTCTTACTACCCTTTTTACTTTTTTTCTTACCACCAAATTTTATCTGTGATGGTCTAATGATTTTTTTACTAAACTCCAACAACCTTTCTTTTATTAGGTCTTCTTCTCCTAAATATCCATCGTATTCGTTTAATTCATCTAATAGCTCTACATAACCGGCCTCTTCGAGTATCTTCAAGTTCTTTTCGTTTTCATCAAATACAAGTTGTTGATTATATCCAACCGACCAATCGACTTGTATTTTTTCGTAGAGTAAACCACTTTTTTCGGCATCAAGTTCACTTATTTCATATACCTCTCTTGCACCATATGCCTGTCTAACAAATGTTCTTATTGCAAAACCTCTTTTAATGTCTTTTTTTGTTGGAGACCATTGATAAGGTTCAAGGTAGTCTTTTGGTGGACGATTACCCTTAATTTTTATGTAACTTCCAAGTAGTGTGTCACCATTTACCCTAAAAATTTTCTCAGACTCAAATGCATGGACTCCTTCGCTCATGTAGGTTTCTCTTTTGGTATCAGGATCTATGTGAATATGATATTCCGTTCCTCTAGCAACTCTTGTCCCATCCTCGTATACAAAATCTCTTGTATCCTCAACAACTCCAGCATCATTTATATTATAATAAACATTATTGGGTGCCTTTGAGGGGACGACAACCATATTTCTCTTATCTCTTAAGGTTTGTAAGTTCATCTCGGTTTTGACTTTAGGATCACCCTTTATAAATTTAGAGATATCCCCAAATAAGCCAAGCGTCTTTTTCTTTTTTATTCCACCTTGTTTTTTCTTTTTTCTCTTCTTTCGTGGCATTTAATTTCTCTTATCTTTCATTTCGATATGTAACATTATTGGAACCATCTCCAGCCCCACCGTCACCACTACCACCAGCTGAAGTGTTTTCAGCTGTCTTTGCATTTGATTCGGTTAATAAATTTGGTGAGAAGTTTGCTGCTTTCAATATGGCTCCTGCTGCAAATCTAATCTGTCCCTTTATACTTGTAACCCATGTACCTGCACTAATCGTTTGGCTAACACTCATGACTTGAAATACACAAAAATTCTTATACCTATCAGGTAGATAGCTCACATGAAATACATTACCAGGATAAATACCACCAATACCATCAAGTTCTAACTCTAATGAAATAGGAAATAAGTCTGTAGATTTTTGAGATTCAGATATTATCTTTTTCTTTTGTTCGTCAATGTTTTGTTTATTTTCATCAATTACCCCACCGATGATATTATTCATAACTCTTTTATGTAATATTTGGTCTCCTGCCTTTTCTTTTAAGTCTCCTGCATCATCATATAATTGTTTTCCATCGAAGGCCTTGATAAAATTATCTACAGCTTCAACCTGTTTTGCAGATGTCTTTTTCCTCTCATCAACCTTTTTATCCTTTTCTTTCTTTTCATCTTGTTTTCTATCTTCTGCGGCATCTTGATATTTTTCAATCAATTCTGTCCAATCAATTAAATCAAATTCAACACCCTTATCCACACCAAATTTATTTTTCGTGGATTCACCTGACATATCCCCAGCACCATCTAATTTATAAGAATTGATTGCACCAAACTTACCTGATAGTTTCTTTGGTTCAACAATGTTAAGTTGGGATTGATCTTTACCATCACCACCTGCCTTTCCCGCAACCACACTATCCTTGTCTCCTTGTGTATTTTCGGTACCAGGTTTTGCTGTTCCAGCATACATGGCAGTTACTGCAAAAGAACTTGGTAATTCTGCAGATAATTTTTGTGATTTAATTATACTTCTGTCTCCCCATGATTCAAATACAAACATTCCCCTATCGACTTTACTTATTTTGGTATCCGCATTCTGTTCCAAGTAATCCACAGGAGCCATTAGTGTTTTCTTGGTATCTATTACTTTAACATTACCTGCCAAATATGGGTCATTGACGACTTGAAAGTTCCAATATCCATTTGTATCGGAGTTCAACTCATCAAATAATTTTTGTAATCCTTGTTGAAGAGTTTTAGCCTCTTGAAAACACTCCATTACCAGTTTTGTAGATAATAAGATGTTTCTCAAGTAACCACCATCATTTAGGTTATCACTAACTGCAAATTTTTTGAATGTACTATTATCATTGACAACCCTTCCGATTTGGTCTGTAAATTCCTTTGAGTTCAGTAATAATTTATCAAAAAAACCGAATATTCCAGTCTGTTCTTGTTGTATAGGAAAGGGAAATTGACCAGGTAATATCCATCGGTCTTTATGAGGAGTCACCAATAATCCATGATTGGAACACACTACCGACTGAAACTTAGCCTGAGTGACATCATCTGTGTCTCCGCCTTCTCCGATAAATCGACCCGTTTCAGAGTTCATTAGTGGTTCTATACTACGAAATGAGTTCGTTATGTTGTTTTTCTCATCATATTTACCAACCCATTTAGATAAAATATTATCTTCCATCCACCCCCATGTCATAAAAGGTCCTGAGTTCTTCTCGAATCCTAAAATACCACCATCAGCCCTCGTCATAAAAACACATGGTGGCTGTTTACTCCCTTTTGACCAAGTAGTGGCGTCAGCACTTGATAATGGTTTACTTGTGTCCTCAGAACCTATCCAACTCGTTGAACCAACTGCTATCGTAATCAATGTTTCATTGATTCCTGCCATAAACTCACCAAGAGTAGGCCAAACTTCTTGTGTTCCACTACCATCGGAATCTGAAGCTAACGGAGCATCGGCTTGGTCGAGTTGTTTTGCCAATACATTTACTCCTCTTGATACCATTGTAGTTTGGACATTAAAACTACCATCATCACGAAGTTCCCAACTGAAATTAGATATGATACCACACATCCCATCATATGTTCCACCACTTTTTAATACATTTTCATTTATTTTTGTATAAACTTTACCTTCTAAAATATCCTTATCGGTTGTGACTTCGGTTTGTATTTCTGTTGATGTAGAGAATCCCCATTCCAATAAAACACCCTTTCCATGTGATGCAAAGAATGGAATCAACCTTTCTAAATCACTCATAGAGTGTGCTACCCAATTTATGGTACATTCTCTGATTGCTTTCATGGCACCCTTGTACTCACAGGTAAAATCCATTATACCTGCTACAGGTCTTTTTAACCTATCAGTTTGAGGTGATAAAGGATGAGGTGTGTCATATAATTTTGTAAATCCAAATGGAATTTCGGCTCCTTCTCCGTTGGCGTAAACCTCACCACCAAATATTGTAGCCCCCTTTATTCCTTTCCATTCTACGGCACTCACCATACGAACCCATAATGACTTTATGAGTTTATCTTTGAGATTTTCACTTATAGAATCATGGTCTGTGCCTGTAGTCTGTCTTGAAACAGCGTCCTCTCTTTTTACAAGAGTCTCTCTTACTTTTTTATTGATTGGTGATAAACTTATCATAACCTTTTTACCTATTTAGGAATTCTTCATTAATATTACGAAACTCCTGTAGAATTGGATTAATGTTAATTGGTATTCTTAGTTCAATGTCAGGTTCTAAGGCAAACCCACCATTTTTAAGTTTATTGGCTTCGGCTATAATCCACCACAGAGATTGGTCTCCATAAAACTTTTCAGCTACTGAATCTACCCTTTCCCCATCGATAGGATAATAGAATTTATCACCGTCTTGAATTGGTATGGTTGGGTATAATGTTACTCCATATACTCTCTGACCTATCTTATTTTTTTTAATTACTGTATTATCGTACCTACCCATCTTAACTTCCTAATAAATTCGTAAAATCATCTCCACTACCGAATCTTTCATTTACTTCCCTATCTTTTAATACATAATCACCATTGACATAATCTAAATTCTTCAACCACGGTAAATCAAAGTGCTTACCTTGTTGTGCCAATATATGTTTACCGATGTGGGTGAATGTACATTCCACATCCATAACTTTAGGTAATTGATAACCCTCATCTATATCCCAAGTTGATTGGTCATTTACTGTAAAGGATAATGATTGTAAGAATCCTGGCATCTTATCATACATATCACCGATTGTCAATGTTATGAAAGGTGCTTCCATTCTGTTGGAATTCGATATTTTCTTCCAATTGGGATAACATAATCCCATAAGGTAATTCATTTTCTCCCACAAAACTATTAAGTCTTGCTTAGATGTTGCTGCAACATTGAATGAGAAACTTATTTCCCTATCTGCTCCAATGTAAGTGTGAACCTTATCGGGTCTACCAATATACTTTTCTGAACTATACTCAGGTGTAACGGCGTCACTTATACCACTCAATATTGCTGGAAATACTATACTTTTTTTATTGTTCAAATCAAAGAATTGAAATCTAACATGGTCATCACCATATATGTTACTTACATCACCCTCACCGTACTTGACCAAGTTTTGTTTTTCCATCTTATCAAGAATACGACCTTGTTTAACAATACCACCAAATTTATCCACTACTGATACTGAACCACCATTTGTACTATAGGTCATTATTGGTGGTATAGGTTTTTTAGCCTTGGAAGCAACATCACCATTTTTTGCTGATTTCACTCTATCAGAGTATCTATTACTTGGTTCATCAACTGTCGGTAATTCTCCATATGACAACACCTTGTATCTATCTATGTTTGAAGTTCCTGTTCCTTTTGCGACTGATTCAGGTGCACCTTCAACACCTCTGTGGTGTAAATTTTGATTTGTGATACTTGTTGCTTCTAAAGTTCTTTTGAATATAACTCCATCCACTTCTGCTACTTTATGTGGTGCTGTTAATTGAAATTCATGTTCAGTTGTACTATCTTCGGGTTTGTATCTATTTTCACTATAAATTGTTAATGGTGAGATTCCATCGGTCATG
>MDTG01072221.1_pt1 | contig 10041 bp, 8 predicted proteins | sample 811421 | NCBI WGS metagenome assembly MDTG01 (sample SAMN05326645, study PRJNA326480) | marine metagenome | isolation source: seawater | place: Pacific Ocean: South East | collected 2011 | reverse complement strand
GGAGCGGGCAGCGGGAATCGAACCCGCATCGTCAGCTTGGAAGGCTGAAGTAATAGCCATTATACCATGCCCGCAAATCTCAAAATGACAAATGATTATACATCTACAACAGTTAATTGATATCAGGATTTTTAATCCTTCTTAAGTCTTACAGAATCTGTTTAAAGAATTTCGCCCTTAATTCTTCGATACTATTAAGATTTTCTAAATCTTTAAATTCAGTCTTTTTGATAATCTCTTTTAGTCCTTGATCTGACTCACCAATAACACAAGGTAATTGAAAATTTTTTTCTTGGACATATATTGGTAATTCATTTCGATGTAACACTTTTACTTGATATTTCGTCTTAAGTTCCTCAACAAACTTTAGCCATTCGAACTTAACAAAAAATTTTCCATGAGAAATATCACATAACTCACAAGCATTATTTTTTTTTAACATATTTTTATTTATCCAATATTTTATTTCATTCAATATGCCGCTATCAGCATCATAAATAAAATAAATTACCTTAAACCTTGTCATAGGAGCTTTATGTAAACATTTGAGGGTTATAAAGAAGATATATTAGACCGCCAATTCCAAAGAATGTCATTGCAAAGCCCCCAGTAAACGTACTCAATTTTGTCACTAAAGATATTTCCATTTTGGTTTTTGTGTTCACATAATCTTTATAATCATCCTTGATGCGCAGTAAGCCTACCACAATAAATATAATCCAAAGGACTACCATGAAATCATATCCACCCATAAATAAATTATAATCCATCTATGGATCAAGTAATTGTCATAGTTTTATTAGCAACACTTTTTGCTATCTGTTTTGGTGCAGTAGAAATCTATATCAGGCTCAATGATAAAAAAACTGTTTGGCTATGGACAGAGATTGTGTCAGTTGCCTTGATGTTGTTTTTTGGCTCTTTAGTTATTGGCTTTTTAACTTATTTAGGCTTAGATTTAATGAGCGCCTTGATTTAAAAAAATTTTTGAAAAATTACTGATAAAAATGTCTACCGGTTAAGACCCAACGCAAAACAGTTAATACCCAAAAGGACCAAAAGAAAAATCTTATTGGCGATACAAAAGCTTCAGGTATTGTTTTGTCGAAGCCAAATGGTAAGAGAATTACCCATTCAAAGAGACTCCCAAGAAAGACATCTAGAGAAATATCCGCACCAGTCATATAAGAAATTAAATATAAAAATGGAACAAAACTCAGCCAGATTACTGCAATAAAACGTAAATAGTATTTAGTTAGTAAATCTAATCTTTCTGACATTGTTATTCAGGATTTTGTTTGAAACTTTTTATCGTCTGATCTAGAGGCGACCAGTCCATGGCTGTTTCGCTCCAGAAGCTAGAATTTATAGTGACCCAAGATGAATCATCTAAACTTCCTGCCTTGATGAATCTGGTTCCTTCATAACCTTCAACATTACTGATTAAAGGAGAACCGCAAGACTCACAAAATCCGCGACTTACTTTATTACCGCCTGAACCAACTATGGAGAAGTATTTAATTTTTCCTGAAATTTCCAAAGCCTGATCTAAAATCAGAATAATGGTAGCTTTACCGGAACCAGTTGATTTCCTACAATCCTCGCAATGACAATGATGTGCAGAAACTACCGCATTCGTGGGAAAAGAGTAAGTAACTTGCTTACACAAACAACTTCCTGTTCTTAAAGAATTTTCAGTCATTACAAAGGTTTATTAAAAATTTCATTTTTACGGCGGTTGTGGGCTTCTCGCAATAATAAAAATACTAAAATAGTCAAAAATAATGAAAGCAATTGCACCCAACTAAAATAATTATTAAAGAGACTAATAATTTGGGTAATCATAAAAAAGAAAATAACAATTAAAATAGGCCAAACAGTTGAAGTTGGATTTCTTCCAGAGAAATAACGATAAATGAAATAACATATTGTGAGATAAAATGCAGGTAAAATTGTTCGCAGACGCCACTCCGACATTTGCTCAGAAGTCCAATTTGATCCAGGAAAAACTAAAATTGCCTCAGGGATAAAAATCATAAAAAAAGACATGATGCCAAAAAAAGTAAACATCAATCCCAATGAATATCTAATTAATTTAGTCATTGTCTCTCCTTTTCGGAAGAATTATACCTAAAAGTAATGAGAAATTTATTAAATGAAGTTTGGAATAACGGCTTTTCGCTCTTTAGGATAATCGGGAAACTTACTTTTATACCAATTGTGGTTTGAAATAGCACGAGGGAATAAGTTGCATACCGTCCACAAAAAGAATACTAATCCAGCCCAGCTCCAAGTCATGATGGCCCAACCAAACCACTCAATGAATTCCCCTAAGTAATTTGGATTGCTTACTTTTGAAAACAAAAAACCTTCCGGAATGTGGTAGCCTTCGCCTTTTTCTTTTCGCAAATTAATCATGATTTCGTCTGATCTGACGTTGATATAAAAACCTATAAAAAAGACGAACAATCCTAAAAAGAAAGGAATGGTAGGAATCCAACCATAACTGTAATCACTTAAAAGAAATATCCAAGTACCTTGGAAAAAAACATTTACAAAATTAAAACCAATGGCCGAGAAGACTACCATCAAGGGCATTTTCTTATTAGTAGATTGCGCACGCATCGGCCATATGAAGCTACGATTGAAATAATGCCCACAATATAAAACTGTAAAAATAACATGTACAGGATTTGTATAGTCTCCAGCTACGAAGAAAAAAATTAACATCAAAAAGAAAGCTGGGCATTCTTCTATTATCCAGCCAGCTTTAGCTGATATTTCTGGTCCCCAACCCTTGGTGACATGTTTTCCGTAAGGTGCGGTTTGAAAGAACAAATAAACAAAAGCGATCAAACCAAGAGATAACCAAGCAACGAGTAAATAATTAAAAGTACTAAGTGTTATAAAGGTCATAAACCTTCGTTTTCTTTGGTTATCACGTGATCATTAGTATCAATATTATCGAAAAGATTCTCTCGAGCATCGCGACTCATCACATCGACAATGATACCGATTACCATATTCAGCAATACAACTGAAGTAACCAAAATAAAACTGATGAAATATATCCATGAATAAGGATGAACGTCAAAAACGTTGGACATGATTGCGGCCCAATCATCATAAGTTGCCACCTGTGCTAGGGTCAATGCAGCTATCCCGATGTTACGCCAATGTTCGGGGTCAGTTTCACTAAAAATCAAAGTTCCAATTGCCGCCCAAATGTATATTACGATGAACATCAATAATGCAATAAAGGCCACTCTAGGCATAGACTTAAACAGTGACTCCACAATATGACGAAAAGCCGGAATGACAGTTATTATTCGAAGAACTCTAACAATTCTTAAAAGACGTGCAACAAAAGCGCTCTCTGCGCCATCGACTGGAACCAAACTGACTAAAACAATAATAAAGTCAAAAATGTTCCATCCGTTTTTGAAAAAACGGAGAGGATGATTTGCTTCCGCAAAAATACGTATCAGAATTTCGATCAGAAAAAATACTGTGATTGCATAATCAAAATAATCTAGAACTATTACGTACTGATTTGGGATTTCATAAGAGCTTGCTCCAGCATAAATGGCTGAAGCCACAATCACAGCAATTACAAGGCCAGTAAAAAATTTACTATCTCTTATATTTAAAAAGAAATCTATGAACTTATTCATCTTTTAAGTGAAACATTATACATATTCAAAAAAAATATAGTCTTTAATTTAAGTCCTTATTCCGATAGTACAGCAATACCTTCAGCCAAAAAGATTGCATTATTTGTTTCTTTTAAAAATTCTAACTGAGCACCTAATTCAACATGTGCAGAGTTACCATAAAGTTCAAAAAAAGCTCTTTTGTACTCTGTAATGAAATCTGCAGAATTAACATTTCCAGTTGAAGAAGATATTTCGCTTAAAACCTGAGATGTTCCAACTGAAATCGGATTTGAAGAGTTTCCTATTTCCCAAATTAAATTATCAATAGAGGCCAAACCATCCATAGTATTGTTTAATGCTGATTCATATCCCGAGGCACCTTTTCCAAGACCGTTTACTCTAATGGATCCATGATAATCTCCATTTGATAAGAAATTTATAGTGCCGTTTGCTGATCCGGCATCTGTCCAAGAATAAGAATTATCATTAAATCTCATGAACATATCAAATACAGCCATTCCACTTAAAGAAGCAACTCTGTTTATTGGCCAGTCAGATACATCTAGAAGATCGCCAGCAAACCAAGTTCCCAAATGGACGGCTCCAGTGTGCTCTTTGTCTCCTCCAGCTCTCACTAGGGATGAATTATTATCCGATATATCATTCGTAGCTGCAGCCCAAAATCCCCATGACATGTACTCCAATTCAGGTTCAGAAATATTTTCTGAATCAAACATAAAATCTCTGTCTTTTTTATCAATAGAGTCCCATGTGATAAGTGCTCCTCCCCAATCCGTTGAATTTTGAGTACTTATTGATGAATTATCTAGAATAGATTTATTCTCGTTTTTTAGTTCCGCAGCAAAAACCTTTTTAGTTATATAGGCAGATTTCGCAAAATTATTTTCAGTTGAATTGCTTTCTTTATCACCAAATTTTAATGAGAATCCACTGCCAGAATAGCTAGGTAAATTTAAATCTGACTGATTTTCATTAACTCCTTCTCTGTACCAGTCATTATTTCCATTTAAGCTGAGGTTATTTACTTTTTTTGCTTTCGAAATGGTCACATTTGAAGCTGATATTTCAACACGATCGTTCGTCTCATCAAAACTTACTGTGATTGGTGATTCAAGGATTTGTGGATAGGATCTATCATTGTCGGCTTCATCAATTTGAAAAATACCTGAAATCCTTCCTGACCAAGTACCTGAGGAGGCAGTTGTATTGGACCTCCAACTTGAATTCCCATTTAAAGGCATAGCATCAACATATGAGTTACCATCAAATTGTTTTTGGTGAACAATTGCCTGATTAAAAGTACTTACTTGATATGTTTTTGAAGAAGCATTTGTAGAATTATTATCCTCCATTGAATGCATTATCCCTAGCTTAATTTTTCCATCATATCTATCTGGATCTGAGGTAGTAATAATCGCTCCGGCAGGTGCATTGAAAGAAATAGAATCACTATTGTTTCCGAAGTAACAACCATAGTCTGTTCCTGATGCACACCCAATAGGATTTATTCCAAAAGAAATTTGAGGGTAATCAGATGTATTTGCATATTGACCATCATTTGAAGAGTTTCTTCCAGATTTTCTTCTATAAGAATAATAGTGAGTTCCATCCAATACCATTCCAGTAGCACCTATCTTATAACCAGGTAAATTCGATTTATCATCGATATCAGCCAGTACAACGGAAAAGAAACTTTGTTGAGAATTATAAGCAGCGCCGCTTGAGTTATTTCCACATGCAAGAGAAGATAAACATGCCCAATTTAATTGTGCGAATAAACTTACTCCCTTACCTTTAGGATTCATTACCTGGTACCACAAAGACTGTCCGGTTGGAATTAATTCTTGAGCAACGTTTCCAAACCTATTTGACGCTACGCTAACTGTATTATCTAGAACTCTATTGGCATACGTATAAAAACCTTCGTGTCCTAGGGTTGGGTCTCCAGACGAAGTTATGTTCTCATAATTTCCTTCGTAACTTATGCAATCACCAATGCAGTAATCTTTTTGTTGTAAAGATGCAAAATCAAATAAGTCATCTGTTCCATTATCTTTATCTTCCATTAAAGCCGATGAAAAAAATTGAGGAAGATAAGTATGCGTTCTTTTGAAACGTGAATCAGTTTGGCCTATTCCCAATCCAGCATGTTCATACTTATTAGAATGTAAAATTGGAACCGGCGCATAGGCAACAACTTTTTTTTCTTCATTTAGAAAACTAGAGAGTTTATTGTCGTCATAAATTTCTGCTGCTATTACAATCTCGTCTTTGTCAGTGTCAAAAGTTATTTGTTGTGAGGCAGGATTTCCAACAGATTCTCCATTCAGATCGTTTGGTCCAGAATCAATTCCAGAAGGATTATTTTCAAGCGCATTGAAAGTCACACTAGTGGGCGCCTTGTTAAGATGCATCCACATGAACTCATATGAATTTCCTATTCTATGAGATTGAACTACTTCGCTAGATTCCCAAACATTTTTTTGAGGAGAGCTTATTCTGTTCATTGATATCATCATCCCATCATTATCAATTTGATAAGAAGATGAACTTAGGTCACAAGCAGCTCCAGTCCATAAACAATACTCTGTTCCGTTTTTAGTTTGATTCCCATGAAAGTTATTATTGTGCATAGAATCAACCAAGAACATCTGCGAAACTCCCTTTGGATCTTGAAAAGTATCATTCGACGTAACTTCCCCTAGATTTTCATTGTTATCATGATAAAAAATTTGCACATAATCTTTACCTTCACAACTTTCAACTGCAGATTCTAGACTTGCTGAAGAGTAACAAGATAAGTCATTTGTAAATCCAATCATAATATTTGATAACTGATTTGCAGGGAAGTTTGAACCTAATTCTCCATAGACCATTTTAAAGCTGTTATCGTTGAAATTTAATTGAATTTCAAAGTTAGCTTCTTCTGACGAATTTTGTCCATCAACACTTTTCAAGTTGTACCAACCAATGGTAAAAATTTTAGATGAGCTATTCCATAGTGATCTAACTGACCAATTATAAGAATCGTCAGGAACATAATTTGTCCACAAAGGGAAGATACTATTTTTTAGATTTTTATATGATGGCGTTCCTGGTTGTCCAAATTCAGTTGCAATGAAACCTCCATCTGGAGAGTAATTTGAATCACAAAAAGCAGGTGTGCAGTAACTTTCTAAGTCATCTAAATATTGAAATGGCACTCCTCGAATTTCAGATACATTAATATTGGTATCATCAGCCCAGGCTGTTGTATTTGAATTACTAAAAGTAATAAAACCCAATTCATTAACATGAATTTTATTGAAGTCTTTGCCCCAATAATTAAATGTTTCTGGAAGATCTACAACAGTAAAGTCTGCAGACCCACTTGTAAAAGCATTTTGATTATTTTGTTCCGCAAGAATAGTGTCCAATCCAGTACCAGAGCCTGAATTAGATCCGTCGGAACTAGCATTCAACAAATTACTAGGAGATGCTGTTAAGTCTAGTTTTACTTGGTAATTTACGTCCCCTTCTTTGGATTGAGTTATGCTTTCTTTATAAGAAACTTCATGATTGCCGTCGCCACAAGATTGACCTGAAGACAAACATTTAGATGATGCTTCAATATTCCATTGTCCATTTTCGTTACTTATAGGAGCATATTGTCGATTTGATGTTTTAGCTGAATTTCTCTCCAGTGGAAAATCATATTGCCAATCAAGAATTTCTGTTGAGTTCTCATTTTTACCATTTTCAATTTTTGAAACTCTTGCAAATGAAGCACTTGCACTTTCCATAAAGTCTTTAGAGCCTGGATTATTAACAGAGCTACTCGCAATTCTATCCTGCTTCGAAAGGATAGTTTCTGTAATTGCTCGTGAAGTACCAGATTCTCCTCTGTTTGCTTCAGCTGAAAACCCAGACCTGATCGAATTATTAAAAGTAGATGAATACCTAGTAACAGCATATTCGTTATCAACAACATTTTCTGGATTTATCGTTAAAGACGTAGATGGATTCTCCGACTCTCCTGCCACTAGTTCAGTTACCACTAAATTATGAGCGCCTTCTCCATAAGAAATACTAGAAGAATTATTTTTAATGAATATTTCTCCTTTATTATTTATTTCATACCTATCTGCATGAGTTCCACTCAACGAATAATTTGGACTCTCACTATCAGAACTCATTTGAACTACTTTTCTGTCTACTAAACTTGTTTTGTCGTCAATATTCTCTTTAACAAAAATATTCGTATCAACTTGTCTTATATCTTGATTGGCAACTTGATAACTAGCACTTAGTGAGTAATTTACGTCAGTTATATTAAGATTAATTTCTTTTTTAGTCTCTAATCCTGTTTCATCAGTAGCAAGAACATTCAATGAATAAGAGGTTTTTGATTCAAAATCTAAATTTTTCGTAAGCTTTACTTCTCCTGTTTTAGAGTCAATATCAAACTTACCGTTGAAATTATCTTCTAATGAATAAGAAATTTTGTCTGTATCAGAATCTGAACGTGAGGTATTTATTAAAACGGAGTTTAATCTTGAGTTTTCAGCGAATGAGCACGAAGAAAAACAATTCATATTAAAATCAGGTGAAAGGTTTTCTTGAACATTAATATTTAACGGAATGGATATTTTTTCATTTCCACTTTCTGCTATTACTTCCAAATCATAGTTGCTCTGTCTATCATGTTCGAGCAAATTTACGAGTTTGATGTTTCCATTTGAATCAATTTTAAAATCTTCATTTCCTTGACCGGATAGTTCAAAGTTGATCGAACCCTTTGAATCAAGGTTAACTTTTGCAATGTTTGAATTTAGAATTGTCAGTTCCTCGTGATAACTGGTATCAACTTTAGTTCCAATCAATGAAATCTCTTGAACATCTTCAACTTCTAGACTTAACTCATTTGTTATGGTTTTATCTCCTAAAATTGTAAATACTAGTAAGTCGTAAGATTTTTTAATTTCATAGTCTAAATTATTTTTGAGAGTTATTTTCCCATCTGAATCTATAGAAAAGTTTTCACTTCCGTTTCCACCAATCGCAAAACTCAACTTTTCTGAGCCATCATAGTCAGAATCAATCTGACCTATTGTCGAGCCTACTATTAGGTTTTCTTTCAAGTTGTTTGTGAGAAAATTTGTTTGGGCCGAAAGTTGGACTTCCACAACTGCCTCAACTTTTGTTTCCTCCTGAGCTTCTTCTGCCTGAATTATTTCGTTTGCTTCATTTGCCTCTTCAATAAATTCTTCTTCTTGAGTTTCTATTTGAGTATTGTCTATGAATAACTCTCCTCCTTGATCATAAGCAGTTGTTAGGTCGTCTATGCCAGAATCTGAAGTATTTTTAGATATATCAAAATTATCCAATAAGCCTTCATCAATTTCTGGAATTACAGGTTGAGGTTCATCAACAGGTTCTATAGTTAAATCGTCTGAAGACGATGTGGAAACTGGAGGTTGAACAAGTGGTACAGAATCTGAAGAAGACGAAATGACTGGCGGCTGATTAACAGTCACAGATTCTGAAGAGGAACTTGTTGTTACTGAACTAGGTGATGTTACAGGATCTTCTGTTGGACTGATTAAGGGAGTATCTTTAATTTCTCTCCCTTCATTAGATCGAGGCGGCGAAGTCTCATTGATTCCCCTTCCTTCATTAGACTGAGTCGGTGGATTTGTATTATCGCTTGACGATGAGCTTGTTACCGTTGGACGCTGAACTTCTGAAACAGATTTATTATCGTTTGACACTGGTTGGGTTTCAACCTCATTATCCGAATTATCGGAAATTTGTTCATTTGAAGAGTCATTTTCAGGACTATTCCCTGTTGTATTAGATGATGAGGTTTCAGAGGTAATATTGTCACTTGAATCAACGCTATTAGAAGATTCTTCTTTGGAGTCATCCTCTTGCTCAATAACTGACGATTCACTGCTTTCGTTTGATGTTGTATCTTCATCTGAACTTGATGTATCTACAGGAGTATTTTCCTGTGACTCATCTTCAGTATCAGCTGATTCTTGAGTCATTGTTTCTTCTTCAGAATTATTTGAATCATCAGAAGAATTTACGTCATTCTGATTTTCTGAATCAGATTGTTGGTTTGTATCAGTTTCTTCGGTTTCAGATGATTCGTCTTCAAGAGAAGTATCATTCGATTCTTCTGAATCATCCGTGTTCTCGCTTTCAGCTTCCTCTTGTAATTCATCGTCTTCTGTTTCATCGGTTTCTTCGGTTTCTTCTACTTCTTCGGTTTCTTCTACTTCTTCGGTTTCTTCTACTTCTTCGGTTTCTTCTTCCGATTCCTCACTTTCTTCGGTCTCTTCGGTTTCTTCTTCCGATTCCTCACTTTCTTCGGTCTCTT
>MDTG01002280.1_pt1 | contig 10041 bp, 7 predicted proteins | sample 811421 | NCBI WGS metagenome assembly MDTG01 (sample SAMN05326645, study PRJNA326480) | marine metagenome | isolation source: seawater | place: Pacific Ocean: South East | collected 2011 | reverse complement strand
TCCATTCAAACTACTACCAATAGTTATAGTTTTTCTTGTAGTTACTTTATATTTTGAAATTGACTCAACTTTAGGTTTGTATTTTCAAAAAATTAATAACACTCTATCGACTATTTTTGTCTTCTGGCTGATACATCAGGCGCTGATTCCTTTTTCAAATATTTTTTCAAAGCTAGAAAAAATTTTAACTAAGGCATTAGTTTTATGGATTGTCCGTTCGTTGAAATATTTAATAATTTTTTTAGGCATAGTTGCTGTTCTAGAAGTCTGGGGAATAAAGATTGGTCCAGTTATTGCTGGTCTAGGACTTTTTGGTGTTGCTGTCGCGTTGGGTGCACAAGATTTGTTTAAAAATTTGATTTCCGGAATAATGATTTTATTAGAAAAAAGATTTCATATAGGAGATGTCATAAATGTACCTGGTCATACAGAAGGAACTGTTGAACATATTGGTTTTCGATCAACTCTAATTCGAAAATTTGACTCTACACCTATTACTATTCCTAATTATATTTTTGCAGAAGCTCCAATTCTAAATTATACAAATAGAACTAATCGAAGAATTAATTGGATCATAGGTTTAGAATATAGCTCAACTTTAGACCAAATTAAAAATTTAACTGAATTTCTAAAAAAGCATTTAATTAATAGTGATGATTTTATAGTTAATGATAACTATAAAGCTTTTGTAAGACTAGATAAGTTTAATGACAGCTCAATAGACATTTTGATTTATTGTTTTACCTCTACAAATGATTGGGAAAAATTTTTAGAAATTAAAGAAACACTTGCAATGGAAATAAAAAGAAAAGTTGAGGAATTAAATTTAAGCTTTGCTTTTCCTAGTCAGTCTATATATGTTGAGAAAAATTGACTATTTTATCTCAATCTTTCTATATTTAATTTCTTTGAACCAACTAACTGTTTTATTGAAACTTTTATATAGATAGTCATCATTGTAATAATCTTTTTTGATATATGGAGTATAATTAACTCTATAACTATTTTTTTTTTGAGCAAAATTAATTTTTAAATTTTCCCTTTTAGCAAGTTGAATTAAAAAACTTCTTAAATTTACGTTTTTTCCAACTACATTTTTTACAATAAAACTTTTTCTTTTACTAGAATTTGTAATTTGTTTGATAAGATCGTTTATATAAATAATATTTCTTTCTACTTTACAGTCAGTTTTAAAAAAAATTCTTTTTTCCTTCAATATGCTATCGATTAGATTGCCTATGATGAAATTACCATTTAAACGCATATATGGACCTATGGCTGCAAATATTCTGTAAATAGAAAGTTGTGTTTTTGACTTTGAAAAAAGCGACCAAAGATATTGTTCGGATGCTGCTTTTAATATTCCATAATGCTCTTCTGAATTGAATAAGTTGAAGTTAAGGATATCTTTCTCTTTAAATCCTTTATTTTTTGTATTTTCATATACAGCGCCTGATGATAAAAAAATTAATTTTTTAGTATTAGAATTCTCACAGATCTTAGCAATATTAATAATGCCATCTATAATTGTCTTACTTGTATATTTTAAAAATTCTTTTTTAGTAAGTGTATCATAGGCGAGATGATAAATTTGATTAAATTTTATTTTTGTATTAAAATTATTAATATCACCTTGAATATAATTAATTTTAGAAAATAATTTATAATCATTATCTTTTACAAAAAATTTTTTTTTTCTAGTTAATACAAAAATTTTAGAACAAGGTACTTTATAAGTACATGAAAGTTCTTTTATTAAATTTAAACCTATAAATCCTGTGCCCCCAGTTATTAAAATGTTTTTCATTTCATAAATTTAGAGAGATATATAATAAAATTTGAATTTAAAGATCTAACCCTCTATTTTTTATCATTTTATAAGAAAATTCTGTATCTTTGAGAGGTCCTTGAATATTCTCAATCATTAAAGGTTCATCTTTAGAAATTTTTGAAATTACTTGAGTGCCATTTAATATTTCTCTACATGATAATTGACCTTTATTTAAGGGAATAGCCAAGTAAAAATATTCATTGAAATTAAATTTGTTAATTACTACTCCTGGATCAACACTTTTTTTTGCATAAATTCCCCTTAGCAGTTTATCTAAATATTCAGTTTCTGCTTGTTTGATATTCCTTCTTTCTTTATCTGTATTCCCATACATTTTCTCAGCAAGATGAAAGTAATTGAACCAAGTATCAATTTGTTTTGGTAGGGAATTATACTTTGAAACCCCAACGCCATTGTAATTGATATCAATGTGTCTTTCCCAAGTTCTTGCACCTAGAGCATAAGACATTAACATTGAGGAGCTCCAATCATTAAATTCGTGAGTTGAGAAACCAATAAGGTTATCGGGATATCTTTCTTTAAGATATTTTATTTGCCCAAGTGATAAATCCTCATCTGGTGTTGGGTAAAGGGATACACAATGATTTATTGCTAAATTAATACCTCTATTATTGAAATATTTCACCAAATTATCTATGTCAATTTCCCTCGCTCCACCAGTTGATGCAATTACTGGTTTTTTTGTTTCCGCTATTTTTTCTATTAGAGGCCAGTCATTTATATCTGAGCTTGCTATTTTTATAAAAGGAAAATCAAATTTTTCACATAATTCAACAGACTTTTCATCAAAAGGTGTTGATGTTGGTATGCAACCAACGTTTATAATTTCTTTAACAAGAATACCAAATTCTTCTTCAGTAAGTTTAGTTTTGAGAGTTTTTTTAATGTATCTCTCATCTATATCTTTTGATTTCTCATGAACAAAATTATCAACATCTCTAAATTGTAATTTGATAGCTGCTTTTATGGAGTTTGCCCGAACTATTTTCCCATGTTCATTAATAATCTTTAAACCTCGGTCAACATCTCCAAGATGATTATTAGCCATTTCTAAAACAAACAAGTTATTAAAGTTCATGATTTTTTGTTTAACATAGTTTAGAATAATTATCTAACATAAATTTTATAGTTTCATCTTCATAATCGCTTAACTCAATATTTTTAATTGGTAGACTATATTTTAAATATTCTATCAAATTATTTAGATGCAATGAAAGTCCTCCAGTAATTATCAATTTTGTAAATTTTATTTTTTTCAATAATTTGAGATACTGGTTGGCATACACAAAAATAATAATTTCTAAAAACTTTTTTTTTGTACATTTACGATAAATTTTTTCAAAATTTTTATTTAAATCTTCCAAATTATAATCTGAATATTCATTCAATTGTAATTTGGAGATATTGATGCTTCCAAGTTCATTAAAAAAGTTTTTCTTTGATATCTTCATTTTTTGAGCAAGATAAATTAAATATCTTCCAGAAGGTATATGAGTGATACAACTATAAAATTTTCTTCTAAAAGATATGCGATAATCAAAGTTTTTAACTTTTGGGTCAAATTTAAAAATTAATTGTGAACCAGTGCTTATATTCATTAATAATTGATCGTCGCTCATGGATATGAGTTTATTTGAACATTGCAAATCCCCTATACCACCATAAATTGAAATGATATTTTTTTTATAATTGATTTTACCAACTTTATTTAAATAATCATAATTAACTTTAATGTTCTTATTAACCGAACTTAATTCTTTATTAATAGATAAATTTTTATTACTTATTAGATAGATACCTAGACTTTGTGCATAAGTGGAATGAAGAACATTATTGAACTCTCCAAAATGTTTACAAATAAACTCAGATATACCAAAAACATCTTCTATATTTTTAATATTTTTAATTCTAAAGTAGGGGGTCCCTTCTCTTGGCGTCATTCCCGTCATAGAAATAAAATTTTTTTTATTTAATACTTTATCAAAGCTAATCTTATTAGCACATCTCCAAGAGAAGTAATTTGAAATATAATTTCCATTTGAATAAAAAAAACCGTGCATTTCACTACAGATTATTATTTTATTTACTTTCAAACTTTTTTTTAAATAAAAATTTAAATGTTTTTTGAATGTATTGACAAAAAAGTTTTTATTTACAAATCCTGATTTAGTTGAAAAGAATAAGCTTCCTTTAGTATCAAAGGAAATTTTATGATCTTTAGAAGATTGAAGTAATCGAGATTTTACTCTAGTTGCCCCAAAGTCTAAACCAAGTATCATTGATAATTAGATAAAAGATATTTATTTGCTGAATAAATCTGTTTAACTAATTTGTTGTCTAACTTTTTAGAAATAAATTCAATTTGACCAAATTTAATTGGAACGGCTATTTTTAAAATATTACCAAGAGTTTTCTTATCTTTAAATAAATAAGAATTAATATTTTTAACATCTAGATTTTCTATATAATTCAAAAAATAAGTTGGAAAAATTTTTTTGAAAGTAAATAAGATTTTATTAAGCATTTTCTCTGAAACCGAATTTTTAAGTAAAATTAATTCAATACATATTCCAAGCGCAATAGCCAGTCCATGTGGAATTTTGAAATTTAACATAGGTTCATAGGCGTGCCCGATGCTATGACCAAAATTCATAGATCTCCTTATGTCATTTTCATATTCATCATATTCTACAATTGATTTTTTTATTATTAGCGATCTGTAAATCATTTTTTTTACTACTATTTTATTTCTAATCAATATTTCATGAATTTCTTTATCAAATAAGTTAAAGGTTTTTTCACCTCCAGTAATATGAAGTCTAAAAGCTTCACCAATCCCAGATAAATAATCCCTCTCTTTTAATGAGTCTATGAAATTTAGAGAAATAATTACAGTTTTAGGAGCAGAAAATAATGCACATAAATTCTTAGTATCTTTATAATTTAAAGCGACTTTTCCACCTACACAACTGTCAGTAATTCCAAGCATTGTAGTTGGTATATAAACCCAGGGTATTCCTCTCTTATACACATAACAGCTATATCCAACTAAATCTTGAATTATACCCCCACCTACTGCAAAAACCTTACTTAATTTAGTTACTTTTTCTTTAATAAAAAAATCAATAATTTTATTAGACATTTTTAAAGTTTTAATTTTTTCTGAGGATTTTATAACAAATACTTTTTTTTGATTTTTAAGGTCAGAAAAATAATACTCGTAAATAAATTTATCAATTATCACAATATCATTTTTTTCTATTTTGCTTTTAATAAGCTTAAGTGCATCATCATATAAAAATACGTTATAATTTTTTATTCCTGAGTGTATAATAATTTTATTTTGGAAATCTAAACTTTGAATAGACAGTTTTTTTTTATTTACTAAAAAATTCAAGAAAAATTACCATTGGATGAGAGGCCACCATCAATAATAATTTCTTGGCCATTTATTCCATTAGATTTATTCGAAAGTAAAAATTCTATAACTTCGGCAATTTGTTTTTTTGTAACAAGACAACCTGTTGGAGTTTTTGTTTTTATATTCTTTAAATCTTTTTCACTTAAATTTTTTCTTGTCAATTTAGTATCTACAAAGCCAGGAATAACTAAATTAGTAATAATACCATACTTACCATACTCAACGGCTAAATTCTTACCTAAGCCGTTTAAAGCAAATTTTGAAATGGAATATGGAATTCTATCTGATCTCCCAAACTTAGAGTATAAAGATGATACCAAAATAATTTTATTAACATATTTTTTAGAAATAAAATTAGGAATATTTTTTTTTATAAATAAACTTAAATTTAAAAAATTTATATTATAATGATCAATTATTTCTTGATCAGAATATTTAATAAAATGTTTTTTTTGATTTATTGCTGAGAAAAAAATTAAGTGGTCAAAATCCAAATCAATATTTTCTGAACTTGACCTTTTACTCAGATCAAAGTTTTTAGAATTAAGATTTATGACATTAAAATTTCTTTTTATGATCTTGTCAGTCTCTCTCGCTATATCACTATTTGATCCAATAATTAAAACAGTTTTACTTTTCATTCATTCTTATCCAAGTACATGTTAGTTTTAATTTCATCATCACTAAGTCTGGGAGTCATATCATGCAGAGGTGGTGATATTAAATTTCCTTTTGAATCCTTGTATGATACCAATCTTGGTTCAAATAATTGATTTTTATCAATAAAAATTTCACAAATATTTTTATTTTTATTTTTAATTATATTATCAACTATTTTTAAATCCTTTAAATTTCTAATTTTAAAATAATTAAATTTGAACGCTTTAGCAACTAACTCAAAATTAGGAAAACTTAAGCCACTCGTTGGTCCACAACCAATCTCTGTATCAAAAAAGTTTTTTTGTGTTTGTCGAATTGAATGATATCCATCATTGTTTAAAATAAAAATTGTAAAATTTTCTTTTAATGATTTTAGTGTTTCTAATTCCTGTAGATTCATCATAATACTACCATCCCCGGTTATGCAGTAAAATTTTCTATTTTTGTCTCTATTTGAAGTTATTGCTCCTATAAGTGCTGGTAAATCATATCCCATTGAAGCACTACCTTTGTTCGTAAAAAGTCTTTGATTTTTTTTTATAAAAGCTATTTTAAAAGTAACTACTGCTGCAGTTCCATCTCCAGTTATAATGGTAGATCTTTCATTAATTTTGCTAAAAAAATAATTTAAGAAAACATAGGGGTTTATTTTATTTTTAGATGAATTTAAAAATTTTTTTTGGAATACAGGAAATTTTTCTAAATTATTTTTTGACCATTCTAAAAATTTTTTGTGATGATAAGATACTTTATAATTTTTAATTTCTTTTAAAAGTGTCTTTAACAACGGGTTTAAGTCTAAATTCAATTTTAAATTGATCGACAAATTTTTTTTTCTTAATTCAGAAGAGTCAATATCTACCATAATTTTATAAGCTTTTGGTGCAAACTCTTTGTAATTAAAACCTATTTGCCTAACATGCATTCTTGCCCCAAGAATAATTAGCAAATCACAATTTTGAATTACAAAATTTCCTGCTCTCTCTCCATCCATTCCTGGGCGACCACAATAAAATTTATTTGAGTTGGGGATTAAGTCATGAGAATTCCAAACCGTTAAAATAGGCAATTTAAGAGATTTATTTAATTTTAAAAGTAAATCTAATGAACCAGAAAACCTTACACCATTGCCACATATAATGACTGGTTTTTTTGATTTTTTTAATTTTTCTAAAATGATATTTGCTTTTTTTTTATAAATAATTTTTGGCAAGGTTATGTTGTTACTTTTTTTTGTTTTTAGTAGTTTTGATACCAAGATATTCTTTTCTATTTGCTTACCTTGAATATCAATAGGAACATCTAGCCATACTGGCCCTTTTCTCCCGTTTTGACAAATATAGACCATCTCATCTATTAATTGGTTTATTTTATAAAGATCAAATGTTTTTATCGTCTCAACTTTTTTGGTAATTGTTTTAACTATATTTTCAATTTTTACTTCTTGATCACCTAATTGCCTCAATTTTTTATCTTGAAGATATGAAATATTATCTGTTCTAACTTGCCCTGATAGAACAAACATTGGTATCGAGTCAACAAATGCTCCATATACCCCATTAAGAGCATTAATTGAAGCTGGACCTGTTGTTACATGAACTATTGCAGTTTTAAGAGAATTTCTATAATAGGCTTCTGCAGCTATAGAACATGCTTGCTCATGATGGCAAAAAATTTTTTTAATTTTTTTCATTTTGAACATGGAGTCATTTAAAAACAAAGCGCCACCACCTGTAACCATAAAACAAGTTTTTAATCCATGATATTCAAGTTTTTTTACAATAAAGTCTGAAATTCTCATGTTAGGAATTTACAATAAAAATAAATTAAAGTAATCATTCATTTAATAATATGAAAGAGTTTCTTATGGTTTTTATGACTATGGTAATTAAGGGGTAGGGTGTTAGCAGTCAAAAAATTTTGAAGATAAGGTCAGAATGCTTTTTACAAAAATTTAGATTATGAATTAATTTAGTTTCTTTGATTTTTATTGCTCGCTATCGATTCATTGAATTTGTTCGAAGCTAGTTAATTAATTACTTTTTAATTGTCTTTTTCTAAAATAATCATAAACAGGATCTCAATATGCTAGTAATTTTTCCAAAATTGATTAATTTCTATTTTAATTATTCTTGAAAATATTTTTCATTTTTAATTGATGCTATCATGATTAATTCTTATTTTAATAACTTTAAAATGATGTTTAGTTGTGTTAAACCGAACATAATTTTTTCTTCAACTTTATTGATATTGATGCCGATTGCTTTAATTTCGGGACCAGCGATACCTGATATTTTTTTATCTCTAATTGCACTAAATTTCTTAATTGTTTCAATTAAAAACAAACTATGGAAATACTATCAAAATCCTGTTGTCATAGGATTTTTAATCTTCAGTGTTTATGGAATTTTAAGATCAATATTTTCTGATATGCCTATTAGTTCTCTTACTAATGAGGGAAGTGTTTTTTATTTCAGATATATTTTTTTTGCTATGGGGGTTTGGTATTTATTAGATAACAATCCTTATCTTGATAAATGTTTTTTGGTTACCTTGAGCTTTTGCCTGATCCTAGTTTCTTTAGATGGTATTGTACAATATCTTATAGGTGTAGATTTTTTTGGTAATAAACAAATTACTATTTATAGAATATCGGGACTGTTTGGTGATGAGCCTATACTAGGTAGATATGTTGTATATTTGATGATGCTATTGTTTGCAATCTTTTATCAAAACTCAACTAAAACAAAAAAAAATATAATTATTTCTTTATTTTTTTTGATTATCAGTGAAATTATCATTTTTCTTTCTGGAGAAAGAGTACCTTTATTTTATGCAATTTTTTTTAGCTTATTAATTATATTTTTTATTCCTAACTATAGATTGTATCGAATAGCTGGGGTTATAATTTCCTTTTTAATTATTTTTGGCATTTTACAAATAAATCCCAATGCCAAAGATAGAATGATTACTCAAACCATAAAAGAAATGAGTTCTACAAGCATTCCTATTTTGCCTTATAATAAAGGATATGAACTGCATTATGAAGCTGCTTTGCTTATGTTCAAAGATTCTCCTGTATTTGGTGTAGGAACTAATACTTATCGTTTCCAGTCTCAAAAGGATAAGTATAATCCAAATAAAAATGATATAAACTCTCATCCTCATCAGTATTACTTACAAGTTTTATCTGAATTAGGTATTGTGGGTTTTTTATTTTTAGCTTTATTTTATCTGTACTTAGTATCCATTGCTTTTAAATATTTATACTTATCTTTGATATCTAATAAAATAAATAACTTATCTTTTGACCAGCTTTTATTTGTACTAGTGTTATTGGTTTTTTGGTGGCCAATAATTCCTCATATGAGCTTTTATAATAATTGGACTAATGTTTTAGTTATGCTTCCTTTAGGATATTTTTTTAAAAACATATATGGTTATGAAACTACAAAAATTAAATAATTTATATAAATTATTATAAAATGAAAAATATTCTCATTACCGGAACAGCTGGATTTATTGGCTTTCATACAGCTAAATTATTAATTGAACAAGGTTTCAATATTCATGGTTATGACGGAATTACAGACTACTATGATGTAAAATTAAAAAATGAAAGAAATAAAATTTTATTAAAAAATCCAAACTTTAATTCGACTTTTGGCATGTTAGAGGATTTTGAAAAACTCGATTCTATTACTAATGAATTCCAGCCTGATATCATTATACATTTGGCTGCACAAGCAGGTGTGCGATATAGCTTAGAAAATCCACGTTCTTACATTGAATCTAATATTGTCGGCACATTTAATGTATTGGAAGTGGCAAGAAAAAATAATGTGAAGCATTTTTTAATGGCTTCTACATCTTCGGTATATGGCGCCAATACCAATATGCCTTTTTCAGAAAGTGAGAATACTGATGCTCCTCTGACAATTTATTCTGCCTCAAAAAAATCCAATGAAGTTATGGCTCACTCTTACGCACATTTGTGGAAAATACCTACAACTATATTTCGTTTTTTTACTGTTTATGGACCTTGGGGTAGGCCCGATATGGCTCTATTTAAGTTTGTTGATGCAATACTTAAAAATAATCCGATTGA